>MDTG01252117.1_pt1 | contig 11882 bp, 10 predicted proteins | sample 811421 | NCBI WGS metagenome assembly MDTG01 (sample SAMN05326645, study PRJNA326480) | marine metagenome | isolation source: seawater | place: Pacific Ocean: South East | collected 2011 | reverse complement strand
TAGAAAATGTAGTTTTTGCCATTTTTTTATTTTTTTTTGAAGCTCTCATCAGATTTTTTCATTTTGCATGTCGATTTTATTTTCTGGTGTATCAACTCGTGCCATTCTTTTCTAGAAAATAGTCAGGTATATGCGCAATGTCAAATTCTAAAATGCATTTTCAGCATTTCTGTTCAACGCTTGATACAGAAACGTCAGTACTTACTATGTTTGGTCGAGATGAGGAGGGTTCTGTAGCGGTACATACCAATTTTAAACCAACCCTGATTTGTGGATCAGACCCTCGCTACCTGCTAAACGAGCGCGATGCGGAACGCATTGATGCTATTGGAAGTGTTCGTGGCAATAATATTACACAATGGGGTGAACACACTTTCTATAAAATTCTATTCAAAGATGTCATCTCTTTCTACATTATCAGGAAGAAGTTACGCGATCGCATCGATTTGTTTAATACGCAAGTGTCTTTAGAGACACAGTGGTTTATAAACAGAAGGATTAGGCAATGCTCCACGTTTGAAATTACACCAACGCAATTTAACGGAAGACTAACTCATTGCGAACGAGAATATTTTCTTCCGGAGTCGGCATACGTCAGAACGATTGATAAGTACATAGAGCCTGTTGTACTATCTTACGATCTTGAGTGTCTGAGTACAGACGGTGGTTTTCCTGATGCAACAAAAGATCCTATTATATGCATCGGGTGCTGGGAGGGCACAAATGGTGTGTGCTTCTGCTGGAAAGACACTCCCGATCACCGTTCTTTTGATACAGAGAGAGAGATGATACAAGCCTTTTTTAAGTATGTGCAGGATCTCTCACCTGACTTCTTAACTGGTTATAACATTGACCGCTTTGACAACACTTATCTCGAAGAGAGATGCAACCAATTAAACATTTCGTGGATTTGGTCTCGACTGAGGAACTATAAGAGCAAAGTTCGACACGTCACTTCGTCGTCTAACCAGAAAGGAACACAAGAACAGTACCGTTTGGACATGCCTGGTGTTGTCCCTGTTGACGCTTATGTGATAATGCGAGGACAACATAACTTATCAAGATACAGTTTAGAAGCAGTTGCACAGCAGTTTCTAGGGACAGGCAAAGATGACATGCCGTACGATCAGATTCCAAACAAGTTTCAGAATGCTGAGGGAAGAAAACAAATTGCTGACTACTGTGTCAAAGATGCTAAACTAGTTATCGATTTGATAGCTCATCTCAAAAAGATTATTAATCTTGTGCAAATGGCGAAAGTTACGGGTTGCTCTCCTACAGACATTGTGCAGCGTGGACAGGGAATTCGCACTGTTACCCTTATGTTAGACTACTGTTACGAGGACAACATCTTTATTCCAAACTCGTCCAAAACGTCCAACGGTTTCAAAGGAGCAGTTGTGCTAGAACCCACGTCTGGTTTCTACACTGATCCTGTAATATGTGTCGATTTCGCATCTCTGTACCCTTCTATTATGCGTGCCATGAATATGTGCTACTCTACAATTGTCTCAAATGAAGACATAGCAGCAAACGGGTGGGTAGAGGGTAAGGACGTAAGGACAGTTCCTGACTACGAGTGGATTGATGGACGACTAAAAATCATCCACAACCCAAACAACGTTTCTTTTCTAACAAAGGAGACACGGCCTGGAGTGCTTCCGCGTATTTTAGCTAAGCTGTATTCCCAGCGCAAAGAGGTCAAAAAAGAAATGAAGGCTAAGTACGGCACACCCGAAGAAGCAGTGCTTAATGGGGTGCAGCTTGCAATTAAAGTGGTCATGAACTCTATATACGGGTTTACGGGTGCCAAAAAAGGCTACCTCCCTGAACCATTAATTGCTGAGAGTGTGACTAAATATGGTCGAGGATGCACTTTGAAGTGTAAAGACTACGTGGACAACAACTACGAAGGCTGCGAGGTCGTTTACGGAGATAGTGTATCTGGTGATACTCCTCTATTTCTAATGATTAACGGCGTTTTCGATATTCGTGATATATCACAACTAACGTGCATGTACAAAGTGTACGGCGATAAGGAGAGTTGTGATCTTCCTGATGTCCTCGTCTGGAGTGATACTGGCTGGACAAAAGTGCACAGGGTAATTCGCCACAAAGTTAGCAAGAAGATGTACCGCGTCGCAACAGAGCATTCTATAGTGGACTGTACTGAAGACCACAGCCTCTTAAAAAGCGATAAGACTCCAGTAAGGCCTACAGAATGCACGCGTGACTTGCTTGAAACGATATTTCCAGAGTTTCCAGAAAAGTACAGTGCACTAACCTACTGGGAAGCGTTTGAATGGGGCAAATCTCTCGGCTTGCGCAAGTGCAGTTTTGGTGTACATTACGAGGTCTGGAAAATTCCAAACTTTATTCTTCTAGGGCCGTCACGCGTCGCATTTGGCTTTTTTGAAGGTCTTTGTTCAGTTGGGAAATCAAAGGAAAGAGCTAGAAAGCTTATGAAGTCTAAACAAGATGTTCTTCGCTACCAGTTTCTTCTTCACAGGCTTAACATGCACACTGGTCTTGCTACGCACAAGAATGGCATTCGCGTCTCCTTTCTTACGAATGCTCCAAAACAAAAGTTTTCTTGCACGGAATTACCTGTACAGGAAGATTACGTATACGATTTAACTACAGATAGTTCTCACTTTCACGTAGGGCCCGGAAAAATAGTCGTTCACAATACAGATTCGTGCTTTATACGACTAGGGCCTACATTCTGCAAAGGAGATAGCGAGGCTGAGCTTATAGCTGACGCTGAGCGCAAGGGAGAAGCTATGGCAAACGAAATTACCAAGAAGCTCTATCTAGAACCTATCCTTTTAGAGTACGAGATGGTGCTGCTCAAGATGTGTCTTATCAAGCGAAAGAAGTACTTTGGAATCAAGATTGAACCAGGGAAGAAACCCAAACATTATATGAAGGGCATAGAGTGCGTAAGAAGAGACTTTTGCCAAATGGTCATAAAAACTCAGCGTCAGATGATCGCACTTGTTTTTGAAGATAAGATTCAAGAAGCTGTGCGATATGTGCAAGGAGTAATGAAGAAGCTCTATGCCGGACAAATACCACTGGACGATTTGCTTTTGACAAAGAAACTGTCTCAACCCGTCGAAGAATACAAAACCACTGCGCCTCATGTTGAACTAGCAAAAAGACTTAATGGTAAGTATCAAGCTGGAGAACGAGTTGAGTACTTTATCCGGGCCGGAAGAGAGGATTTGAACCAGCGAGCTGTAACACGTGAAGAGCTTGTTAATCACGAACTCGACTACACGTATTATGCAGAACGCCAATTATGGAAACCTATACAACGCATCATGGACCTTATTGTGAAAAGAAATGTCTTTAAACGCCATGCAATCACTGCTCCAATCAGAGCAAACTCTGGAGGTCTCACATCTTTTGTTAAGATTGGAGCCAAACGAAAAAAACGAAAAGTGAATCCACAAGAAGCTAATCATGCGCCAAAACTTAAAATTCAACAGAAAATTTTAGCAATGTTCGGCTAAACAAACTACTATAAGCATCCCTTTTATTCTTAAAAGTTTACAATGGATAGTGAGGAGGAGTTCCTCATGTTGACCTCTTCGGAGGAGAGCAGTACAGATGAGGAATGGGAACAACGTCTTAAAGAGGTGGAGGAACAGAAGGCAAGAGACATTGCTTTGGACGAATTGTGGAAATTATATAGAAAAAACAATATCGATTCAAAGTTAAACGGTTTGATAAATAACGAAGTCATTGAAAAATGGCTAAAGGCGGGAACTCAGATGGAGGACATCTTAAGGGGCGACCGCTTGAAGAAAACAAACTCAACAGTGCTTGGCCCTGAAATAAGCCAACACCGGATTGATGAGTTCAGAGAGACGGCTAAAGCAGTTGTAACTTTTTATAGGCCTCAAATCAAGAATGTTAGGAGTTATATAGACGATGTATGTGCCAGTATGATAGCTTACCATTATAAATTATAAAATATGGTGTATTAATGAAGATCCTATTTTCTTAAAGAGAAATCATGGCAGCTATTGCTAGCAATCTCATCGGCAAGGGCGAGTATGGCGAAGTCAAAATCACACAAGTTGCTGGAGTAAAATTTGCATTGAAAACGACTGAGCTCCCTACTTACCCTAATGAGCTGGAAACCGTTATGGCATGTTGCAGAGAAGAGGCTATGACTTTACGACATAAGCATATCATTGAACGCGTTTGGTGCAGATTTTGGAATGGTCAGTTTCAAAATTGTATGGAATTAGGTGTTCCTGTAGGGCAAGCTCCCGGCAAACAAGTTCTTGAGGAAATTGGACAAGCACTTTATTTTATGCACGCGAACGGCTTCGTCCATAGAGATGTCAAGCCGGAAAACATTATTCGCGTGGGGAAAACGCTTAAGCTCATTGATTTTGGTTTGACCCGTCAAGGTGATGGTCGTAGTGAAATGACCTCGTACATGATTACTCGCTGGTATCGTCCTCCTGAAATGCTTCGCGTATGCCAGGATTTTGAAAAGACGGAATATGACGGCAGATGTGACATGTGGAGCCTCGCATTAACTGCGTACCACATACAAAACGGCAAGCCATTATTTTACGGCAATACTCAGCAAATACTTTCTCAGTATGCAAAATGGAAGGAATCAGCGAAAGGATTGTTCTCGCATCTTTTGTGTGAATACGAGGATCGATACACTGCAAAACAAATGCTTGAAAGTCACAACATACCGTTAATTGAAGGCACTATGCAACAAGTTAGGCCTAGAGATGGTATTGTGGCAGAGTACGTGCAAGCGATGCTTAAAGGAGACGATAAAACTATATCAAGTATAGGTTATGAGGGAATAAATAAAGAACTTTAATTTAATTTATCCGACAACTACTTCACTTAATTTGTTAATTTTAATGTGCTCGTCAAACGCTGCTAACACGTCTGCGTGAGAGCAGGCCTGAATCTTACTCTCATCTAAAAAAGTATGATGCGCTTGGCAATACATCTTTGCACTGTCAGATAAAGTAATGTGCATAAGCTGTAAACGCTCTTTCTGTAGGTCAACCTCCTCTGGTGTGATGCCGTCTCGCCACACTTTAAGCACTTCTTTAATATCTTGTTTTCCCTTTTCTAAATTGCGTGGAGGAAAAGTTGCACCAACTCGAAACGCACCCGGAGAAATATGAGACTCAATACCATAGGTTAAACCGTCTTCCATTCGGACTTTTTTCATAAGCATCCCATGGAAACCATAGCCTAAAATACTTGCTGCAATGTTAAGAGGAATGTAGTCTTTGTGCTGACGTCCTACACCGGGAAGAGCTTGTCCATATAACACCTTGACATTCGTTTTGTTCTGTTTTACTTTTTTTCCCCCACAAGGCTTACATGCAGGCACAGGAACAAACTCATTATAAGCCTGGTCATTAGAAAAGTAGTTTTTTATTCCATCCAAAATTTTGTTAGTTGGCGCGACTGCAACAACCTTACAAGGTGCCTTTTTTACAGCGTCTACCGCGTCAGTGAATTTACAATTATATTTCGGCACCTCAAATATTGCCTCTCGCATAAGCTTTTCGCTGTACTTGTTGATGTCAAAAGTTACTGCTTTTTCCATCAATTTGCCTCTCTCACCGGCCATTTCATACAATTCAGGGTTGCCCCACACTTTGTCAAGCATTTTTTCGCTAAAATCTGCAGCTTGGCATGCAAAGGTGAGGCGGAGTTCACCGTGTGACACTGCGTGCCATTCAACTTGTGGATCTTTATTTGCGCTCATCATGCTCAGTGCAAAATGGTCTACATCAATTTTAGGAATGTATGTTACACTGCAGTGCACCATGCCTGGTCGTAACCAAAAAGTGTTTTTACATGCGGAGGCCATTGTGTCCAATTCTTGGACTGGTGCAAGGTGTGGATCTTTGAAGACAGATATGTGAGGGATTAAATGTGGAGCGTGCAAAACCTCACCTGTAGATCGAGTCCCCACCGATTTCAACTCCGGCACAGCAGCAGCTTGCTCCATACAAGGCTCCTTGACAGCGTAAGGGTACATGAGTCCATATGTAACTCCACTATCTACAAGATACTCTTTTGCTACACCTTGGATGTCAGAGACAGTAACCTCCTTCAAAGCATCAAATTTTGTGTTGACATCGTTAGCGTTGCCCATTGCCACTGCCTCGGTAAACGCGTCAGCTACGCCTTGCGAGCTCTCTAACTGGGCTTTCCAAGCATCCGTCAACTCTTTCTTCGCTTTTGCAAGCTCTGCTTTCGTGACAGGGTTAGATTTAAGATCCTCAACCTTTTGAAGAAATGCGCCTCTCACAGCCTCTGGATTTTGGAATCCGACGCACCAGGCAGAGAGAAGACTTTTTTGACGTGAACGATCATACATGACCTCTGTCTGCATACAAACCTGCTTGTCCGCAAGATCTTCCATTCGGTACTTCAAGCAACGTGACAAAACCTTTATTGCCATCGCATTCTCGTGAGTTCCTTTAGGGGCCTTAAAACCTGCAACAAACATTGTGCTTTCACCCGGAATTGTAAACGATCGAGATCCGAGCTGCGGAGGTTCAATTTCGTAGTTGTTGTTGTCCGATACAACACCTTCAATGTCGCCAAAAGCATCTTCGACATGCTCATGTAGTTGGTCAATACTCAGTGTGTTCTCATTAAAAGGGCCTGCAAGCACCAGAGTAGCATTGTCTGGGGTATAAGATCGCTTATGGTACGCTAAAAGGGTCTTTCCTTTTGCTTCAACAGCTGCAAAAAGATGCTTTTTCAAACCAATAGTAGAATGCCCATTAGGAGCAATTTGAAATGCGCACCTATTCAAAGCGTTCATCATCTGCCTCATGTCATTTGTCTGTCCGATCTCCATCTCGTTTAACACAACAGTACATTCTTTTGACAACCGTTCAGCAAAAATCTCCGCGTCTAATCCCGCCATGCGATCAGCCTCCCTAACAATAACATCAGGGATAAATTGCACTGGCACCGTCAAAAAGTAATTCGTACGGTAAAAGCTCGTTGTGGCGTTTTCAAGTGCTGATTTAAGCTCTAGATCAGTTATGAGACCTCCTGCGGTATTCGCGTTAAAGTGTTTGGATCCAAAGTGCATTCCATGTTCCAAGAGGTGAGATAGACCATATTCACCGGGCTTTTCGTTAGCGGAACCGATATTGTAGACGATATTTGAGCATGCCGAGCCTGGGGTGTCAAGGGGAACGTATAACACGGTGAGACCATTGTCTAACTTTTTCATCTGATATTCAAGTGCATTAGGCATGTTTGTAAATATTAATGTTGTATTTATATTTTAAAAGAATTCTCTCCCGAAAGGTGTGTTCTTGACCTTGTATTTTAATTCGAGTACCTCAATGTCTTTCCCCCAAGGTAATCCAATGTTTGTTTGTAAATTTGAAGGTTTCATAATGATGACTTTGGAAGACACAGGGTGCTGATTCTGCATAAGCTCTTCCCAAGTAAGAATTTGTCTTTTACGAAAGACTTTTTTCAGTTTGCGTTTTAAAGACTTACCAAGGTCCTTTAGTCCACCAGGAGACCAACCATTCTTTCCTGGTATAACAATCGTTGCGTCGTCGTGTTTTTTTAGAAAGTCGATTTTTTTGCCCCAAATCTCGTTATCAGAAATTCTATATGGTACACCTTCGTGTACTTGTATTTTTCCTTTAGTGTCCTTGTTTGATAATTTTAGAAAACTTGTTATTTTGGATCTACACATTGGGCAGTTTATCTGACGTTTGTGTAGCTCTTGCATACATGTTGTGCAGAATACATGACCACACTGAGTAACAGATGCGTTTGATATCTTCTCAAGACACACTGCACATGTTTCTTGTGTCCTTGTGTCCAAAATAGATTCTGAGACACCAAACTCATTAGAAATTTTAGAAAGAGTTGCCTCAACGGCAGCAAGACGTTCTCCGCGAAATTCAAGAGGAACAAGCTCAGGATGTTCAAGGAACATTGATAGCTGTTCTAAACAATAATCTTTGCGCCATCCTAAAAGATGCGGATACTTCTTTCTTAGCCGTTTGATGAAAATGTTGACAGATTCTTGGTCGACATTAAATATCACTTCTTGGCATGTCACTTGTGGAAATTCAACTCCCATTTCTTCCATGTCTGTTCTAGACAATTTTATAGTCATATTATTATTTTCATGAGGACTATGAAACACGCAAGAATTGCGATGATCGTCTGGATTAGAAAGTGCCCACTTGACCTTGCACCTAAAATTTCTTGCAACATTCGCAAAAGTTGAGTACCAACTAGTATCTGTGAGAATTATTAGGCGTTCAGTATAGTCAAAGTGTCTTTCGTTGCGAACAATTTTGGAAAACATATGTTTTGTAGTTACCGTGATTGGTGCAAACTTTCGATTTTTTCCGTAAAAAATATTAAATCCTTTCCATATAGGCAGTGCGTTAGTTTCAACTACAACAAGTGTTCGCATAGGGCTTCTCTTCATGAGTTCTTTAACAAGAAATGGGTAATGAATGCACTGTATTTCAAGCTGCCCTCCGCATATATTCATTTCTGGGTCACAAAAACCGCGATCAAGGTTGAATACAATTTTTGTACCAGTAATTTTCCGTGAGCTTAGTAGTTCGACAGGTGTTTTTTCCATTGCAAGCATACGACTTAAAATGTATTGCATTTCTGGTGTTCCATCAACTTCAATTTTTTTTGGTGCGTAAATCATTGGTTGAGAGATATGTTCCAGAATACTCTTGACAGTTTCACCTGTCTTGTCGATTTTTATTCCTGAGTGAAACAGCTTAACTTCAAGTGTCTTGTTTATAACACGTATGTCAGCGTCAATGTACGGATGGCTCAGGTGATCACGAATTGTCCACTCAGATTTTTGGAAAATGCTACTGTGTTCACCAACAGACAGCAATTCCTGAACGCGGCGTTCATCACCATGTGCTAAAGCCTGTGTTATGTAATAGCGCAAACCATAATGGTGTCTCAGGTAAGGATAAATTGGAAGACGAGAGTAACACCATTGAGTCGCAATGTCTACCAATATAGCAGGATGGTCGTTTTTGTTCGAGTAAATGTCGTGCATAATTTCTTCTTTAGTAAGTCTCTTATACAGCTTGAATGACATTCCACGAGTTTCATAAAGTTGAAACGTTAGCGTTGTAATTGGAGTCCTACATGGCCCGGTCACTTCCACACGAGTAGCATCTTCAGATACATAAGTCCATGGAAACGTTAAACCGTGTGCTCTCTCTATACGACATTCCCCGTCAACAACAACTGGAGTTACATCATCTCTTTGCCAAAGTGGATAGCTATGGCTCCCTTTATAAATAATTCCAGTGTCTTGTGAAACTTGCATGGTAAAGTTACTTAAGCTAGGCTGTACAAGAAGTTGACTGCCTTGGCGTTCATAAACTGTGGCGTTGATCCATTGTCCACCTAAAAAGAGCTGCAAGGCATCACCGCGTTGCAGATTGCTACGCCAGGTTTGGTCTGCGAGTCGTACTCGTTTTCTTGGAACGAGGACAGAAGGCCCTGTCTTTACCTGCCTCCTCACTAGCCTAAAGTATTTCTTATTTTTCTTAGTTATAACCCATTCTTTACCCGCGTAGTCAACGTAATCACCTACTTTTACTTTACGAGTCTTGCCCATGGTTTTTTTTATAAATATTAGCGTCGGGGAAATACACCAGAAAAATGATTCTCTATTTACTTCGATTTAAGTTTTAAAAAATGGCCTACCTATTAGCTATCCCCGTTATTTACTATGGAACCTCTCATGTAGCAAACAAACTGCTAGATATGAGCTCAAACTATGTTTTACAGAACGAAATGTTGCATGATGATTCTGAAGCAATTTTGACTGCTGCAATTTCTATATTAAAAAAGTACAAAGATTTAGATGACGATAATCCAGCCTTTGCAAGCAAGTGTCTTGTGGAGGAAGGGGTTGATAGCTTAAAATATGCGTCAAAGACAACATCAACTAAATGGTTCAAACGCAATTACGCAGCAGAAAACGCTAAATTACAAAGACTCCAAAATGATCTAGAAAGAAGGTTAAGATTATTTATGCTAGTTGTTAACGAATTATGAACAGTTTAATCATTTACAAAAACTAGTTGTTGATCCTCTATCAGAACGTTTCTACCGCGGAGAGTATAGTGTTGTATTGTCTCTGCTATCAAGTAAGCATCTACGTGCATGCGAGTAGTGTAAATTATTGTGACGCAAAGAAGCATTATAATTAAAATCCACGACATAATCTCTTCACTACTAGAACCTCTACTCTCCTGTGTTTCTTGTTCTGTCGTTTTGTCTTTAGCTTTCATTTAGATAATCATCATACAGTAAATAGTGCATGTATTTAATAGGAATATGTCTTTAAAATGTTCATATTCAGACGGCATTATATAAAAAGGGGAAGTTATAATAGTGTAAAAAAATTATACATTATTGAGTTAGACAATGATTATTTGCCTACACAGGCTTCTATGGACGAGCTGCTGAAAGAGAAAGATCTTCTTGGATCCATGGAAGCTAATTTTTCCATAGAGGTGGAAGCCGAAATTGCGGAAGCAACAACACGAGAAGAGAGTATGGAAGCTTATTATAACGATATAAAAGCAGGAGCACCTGTAAAATGTATAGGGCGGAGGACAAGAAAAAATGTGAAATGCGCCATATGCTTAAGGAGTAAGAAGACAAAAATTAAATTAAGATGCGGCCACATCTTTCACAGGCGCTGTATCGACGAATGGGCAAGATGGCGTCCAATATGTCCTACATGTAAGGACCCTCTTGACTTAAAAAAAAATCCAATACCACCTCCGGTGACTCCCCCTAAAACTCCTCCGAACACTCCTATAGTGGAGCCCGGCACAGAGGGCAACTCCGGGAACGTAATTGCCATTTAGCAATGCAGTGTGCATGAAAGAAATGCCCGCATTTCAACTGGTAATCGCCTTCCTCGTAACATATAGAACATTGGGTGTCAATTTCATTCAATTCTTTGTCGAGAAAGACTTTTTTTTGTATGAATGAAGGGAAACGTGAATGAATGCGATCTTGTAGAATTTGTGGAAATGTATCCTTGGCAAATGCTTGTACATAATTAAGAACAGTTTCTTTAGAAACATGTGAGGGAAACCATAATATCATCTTAAAAAAAAGTAAATTTCTTTTTATAGTTTTTTTAATCATTTTTCATTCCTTCTAATTCAATGCGGCAAAGGGGGCACGAAAAGGGCAGGTTTTTGCTTTTGCATGTATTTTCCCACCTCTTCAAACATTTTTTATGCATAATCTTATTGCAGCCAGAGCAACATATAGCCTCCAGCACAAGTATGCCTGCTAAACAGACAGCGCACTCGTCATTAAGCCGCAGCTTTTTCATAGTCTCGCTTGAATCCTCAGCAAGTGGTATGAATTTTTCTTTTTTGCGCTCCCATGGCCAACACATTTTGGAAACTGTTTTATATAAATATACACCAGATATCTAAAATGGGCAATGTTTTCAATATGTTTAGTCCTAAACCAAAACCAATTGTGATTCAGGAGGCTATAGAAGTCTTTGCAACGGGAGGAAGTGGGACAGGATATAGTTATAATTGGACAAATGGACTTTCAAATAATTCAATCCACATATTGACTCCTTCACAGACCACAACATATAATTTAACATTGAATGACGATTGTTCGACACCTGCTGTATCATCTAGTGTTTCGATGGAGGTTATTCCATTGCCTTTGGTTGACTTCACTTTAGATACAACAGTTGGCTGTTTTCCACATGAGGTTTTTCTAAACCAGATGAATACGGACACGTCTTTAACCGCTTTATGGATATTTGGTGACGGTGGAACATCCAC
>MDTG01133267.1_pt1 | contig 11882 bp, 23 predicted proteins | sample 811421 | NCBI WGS metagenome assembly MDTG01 (sample SAMN05326645, study PRJNA326480) | marine metagenome | isolation source: seawater | place: Pacific Ocean: South East | collected 2011 | reverse complement strand
TCTCTATTTATGTGTCATGTTGCTTCTTCTTGTCTAACTCAGGGCCGTAATGTGCTATATATTACAATGGAAATGGCTGAGGAGAGGATTGCTGAGCGTATAGATGCTAATCTTCTAGATGTGCCTGTTGATCAGTTAGAAAACTTATCTAAACAAATGTTGATTACTAAAGTAGATAATATTGCATCATCTACTAACGGTAAGTTAATTATTAAAGAATATCCTACTGGATCTGCGCATACTGGTCACTTTAGAGCATTATTGAATGAACTTAAACTTAAACGTAACTTTATACCTGAAATAGTATTTGTAGATTATCTTAATATCTGTGCAAGTTCTAGAATGAAAGGTATGGGAGGGTCTATCAATTCATATACTTACATTAAAGCAATTGCTGAAGAGTTACGTGGTCTTGCGGTCGAGTACGACTTACCGATCGTCTCTGCAACGCAAACGACTCGTTCAGGTTATTCTAGCTCGGATCCTGGGCTTGAAGATACGTCCGAATCTTTTGGATTACCCGCTACCGCTGACTTAATGTTTGCTTTAGTTAGTAATGAAGAATTAGATCAGTTAGGTCAAATATTAGTTAAGCAGCTTAAAAATAGATATAATGATCCTTCATTGCATAAAAGGTTTGTTGTAGGAGTAGATAGATCTAAGATGCGTTTATTTGATTCTAATAATGCTACTGAAGATTTAGTAGACGATACTCCGACTTTTGATAAAACTAAATTTAATGAGAAGTTTAAAGATTTTAAATTGGAGTAAAAAGAATGGGCGATGAGAACATTTTATCACAAGAAATGATTGTTCGTCAGCTATCTGATATAGAAAAGTATAAGCATAATTTAGAAATACAAAAAGAAAAGATTAATAATTTATGTAAAAATCAACCTTATAATTATTACATTAATAAAGCTGGCACAAGATTTTCTGAATATGGTTTTAATAGAACTATATCATATATTAGAGAACAAGACTGTGATAAGCAACTGAATCTTTTAAGAAGATTACAAGCAGAAGACTTCGGTGAAATAAAAATACCTTATTTTGAGTTTACTAGAAAAGATAATACAATATTTATTGAGAGTGATTTTGTAAAGGGTAAACCTATAGATCTTTCTCACATGGATATATTATATAAAAACTTAGTTATTAGAAAGAGTAATTATAGTATTACAGACTATAATTTTTATAATTACTTTATTAAAAAAGGAATAATTTATAATGTTGATTTAGATAGTTATAAGTTTATGTCTCAAGATAAAAGAATAAAAGCATTTGAGGTTAGAAAAGAAATGGAAATTAATAAACTTAAAAATTACTTAAATAAAATAGGAGTAAAATATGAAGGCTTATAAAAGAACCTCTATTGGTCGTAAGAATGTTAGTCGTTCTACTATGAATAAACATAAAAAAAGATCTTTTAAAAAGTATAGAGGTCAAGGAAGAGCTAGATGAATGCTAGGCTTATCTCCTACTCACAACCAGCGGATAGAATCCACTCAGGCGAGACTGGAGTTGCGGGCCTTGAAAACATCCAAGACCTCATCGCCTATTGCGCCCGTGTCTCCAATCCATCGAACCAAGCTAACACCAAAACAACGTCAAAGTTACTTGGATATCTCATCAAGCACAAACACTGGTCGCCGTTCGAAATGGCAAGCGCGTGCATTGAAATCACAACAACAAGAGATATCGCAAGACAACTCCTACGTCATAGATCCTTCTCTTTTCAAGAGTTTTCTCAGCGGTATGCTAGTGTCAGTGATCTTGATGATAATTTTGTTTTAAGAGAGTGTCGACTTCAAGATGAAAAGAATAGACAGAATAGTTTACCAAGTGAAGATACGTCTTTAAATGTTTGGTGGAGGCAAAAACAAGAGTGGTTAATATTACAAGTTAAACAAATATACGGAGAAGCACTTGAAAGAGGAATCGCAAAAGAACAAGCAAGAGCAATATTGCCAGAAGGTAACACAGTTAGTAGGCTCTATGTTAATGGTACCATTCGCTCTTGGATACATTACATCGAGCTACGTTCTGAAAATGGGACACAAAAAGAACATATGGAACTGGCAAGAGAAATAGCTCTTGTTATAAGTAAAATATTTCCTAAAATAGGAGACTAATATGTGGGAAGAACGCAAAATATCAACTTATTATGCAGAGGATGAAAAAGGAAAAGCAGAAGTTTGGATGAATTTCAAAGAAGAGCTTGCACTTATTAAGTATTTCGACGATAATGATAATATATTTTTTACGGAAGAGTTTCCAGGTAAATCTGTTGGATATGTAGAAGATGCAGCAGAAAACTGGGCTTTAGGAATTAAAAAACTTGAGAAAGGATGGAAACAAGGTGCCTTATTATAGTACTAAAACCTATGGTCATAACATAGGATTATCAGCGTGCTTTAGACAGCCGCTAGCGCATAGTCATTGTAAATTCTTACATGGCTATTCTTTAAAGTTTAAATTTACATTTGCTTGTGAAGAACTAGATGAGCGTAACTGGGTAGTAGACTTTGGAGGTCTTAAACCTTTAAAGAAATGGTTAGAGAATAACTTTGATCATAAAATTGTTTTAGATAAAGACGATCCAGAGATTGATACTTTTCATGATTTAGAGAAGAAAGGTTTAGCTGAACTAACTCTATTAGAAGGTGTTGGTGTAGAAAAGTTTGCCTATCATGCATATGTAGTTGCAGAAGCTATCGTGCATGATATGACTGATGGTAGATGTTGGGTTACGGAAGTTGAATGTGCAGAGCATGGAGCTAATTCAGCAATATATAAGTCTTTAACATCTAACGTCAAAGTATAAGTTGCATTTTAGTATGTAGTATACTATAATACAGTATGAATACAGGATTATTTTTTGGATCTACTACGGCTAATTCAGAGCGTATTGCAGAGATTATCTGGGATGCGCTTTATGATTACGGCTGTGATATTCATGATATTAGATCTGAAAGTAATATGGAAGATTACGATAAACTAATATTAGTTATACCCACTTGGGATTTTGGAGAATGGCAAGAAGATTGGGAAAATATATTACCTAAGATAGAAAAGATCAACTGGACTAATAAAACAGTAGCTATTATTGGTTTAGGAGATCAAATAGGTTATGGAGAGTATTATCAAGATTGTATGGGTATGCTATATGATATTATAACTCCGCTTGGAGCTAATACTATAGGTCATACTGATACAGAAGGATATTCTTTTTTAGAAAGTAAAGCTATAAGAAATAATAAGTTTGTAGGTTTAGCTATAGATGAAGATAGTCAACCAGAATTAACTATGGATAGAATTAAAAACTGGTTAGAAATAAATACTAGACATTTTAGAGAGAAAAATGGAAGTTAGTTTACAAAAAAGACCTGTTATTAAGGATAGACCTGAGCGTGCTATAAAAAGAGATATAGCTGAGCGTAAGTATTACTATAGTGAAATATTTCATAGTATTCAAGGTGAAGGACATTATACAGGAGTACCTACAGCTTGGATAAGATTCTTTTTATGTAATCTTCAATGTGATGGTTTCGGTCAAACTCATCCTACTAGACCTGAGACGTATGATTTACCTTTTAAAGACTTTGATACTTCTACTGTAAATAGAGTTGAAGATCTTCCTGTATGGGAAAAAGGATGTGATAGTTCTTATACTTGGTCTAAGAAGTTTAAACATCTCATGGGTCAAGAGACTGGTAAAGTATTAGCTCAAAAAATAGTTGATATTATGAAAAACGAACATAACCCTAATGGATACTTTCGTCATCCTTTATCAGGACATCATAATCATTTATGTATTACTGGTGGAGAACCTCTTATGGGGCATGCTCAAAATGCTTTTATAGACATATATAATGCGCTAAGAGATATGGCAGGAGGTCCGATGGGCGAAACAGGATTTGATGACCCAAGTAATCTACCTTCATCTATTACTTGGGAAACTAACGGCACTCAAAGATTAACTCAAAAGTTTGTTGACTTTATAAGTTCTGCTACTTTTAAACCTGAAGCGTTTTTTTCTATATCGCCTAAGTTATGGCATGTATCAGGTGAAAAACGAGAAAAGGCTATAAGACCAGATATAGTAAAGCAGTATTGGAATTTATCTAAAACTGGTCAATTAAAGTTTGTAGTAGGTCAGACAAAAGAAGAGTGGCAAGAATTAGATGAAGTAGTTAAAATGTTTAGAGCACAAGGTATAAATTATCCTGTATGGATTATGCCTGTTGGTGCTAGACAAGAAGAGCAAGAAGCAACTGCTGGTGATGTAGCTGCTATGGCTTTTGAAAGAGGTTATAACGTAGCTGGACGAATGCATGTCTATCTATTTGGTAACGCAATTGGAACTTAGTGGCCTTCCACTATAACTAGGAGATAAAATGACAAAATCTAAAGAAATTAAAATGCGTCTTAACGACGCAGGAATACGCTATTGGGCTGGCGATAATATCTCAGAAGTATTACAAAAAGGAGATAAAGAAGCTCTAATCGAAGAAGCTACTAAAAAGTTTGAAGATGTATTAGATAGCCTTCTCATAGATAGGTTTAATGATCCTAACTCTATGGATACTGGTCGTAGATTAGCTAAAATGTATATTAATGAATTAATGGCTGGTCGTTATGATCCTATGCCTAAAGCTACTGCTTTTCCTAATAGCGGTCCTGATCGTTATGAAGGTATGTTAGTAGTTAGATCAGAAATTAAATCTGTTTGTAGTCATCATCATCAACCAGTATCAGGTGTAGCTTATATAGGTATATTACCTGGAGAAAAAGTTATTGGTTTATCTAAGTATACTAGAATAGCTCAGTGGTGTGCTCGTAGAGGAACTCTACAAGAAGAGCTATGTAATGATATTGTAAGGCAGATTCAAAAAGCTACTGATTCAGATTCTGTATCTGTTTATATCCAAGCTACTCATGGCTGCTGTGAAAATAGAGGTATTATGGCTCATAGTTCTTTAACTCAAACTACTGTACTTAAAGGTGAGTTTAATGATGCTCATGTAAAGAAAGAATTCTTTGATAATATTAAACTACAACAGGAGTTTGCACCAAGATGAGTGAACCTAAAGATCCAAGTAAAAAACATTTTCATATTAGTATGGTTAAAAGTGTAGTTCGTATAGGCGCAGGTTTTGCGTTATGCTTTGGACAGTTAATTCTATCCGGAGCTCTCTTTATTGTAGCAGAAATATTAGGTATATTAGAAGAATTTTGAAAAAAACAGTTGCCTTTTTTGAAAAAGGCATTATATTAATAATATAACATAATATAATAGAAGGAGAAAATTATGGGAATGAGTAGTTGGATACTTGATATTGAAGAAACCTTCTTTGATCAAGTTGAAAGTATTATTAAAGACAGTGATACTTTTGAAGAAGCTCGTGATAGAGCAGTAAGTTTAGGTAAACCTGTAGTACCTCATTATTCAGCTAATGATATCGAAACCGCTGTTTCTGATATGTGGAGTGAGTATTGGAGTAAATATGCCTAAATTTTATTTTGCTGAATTTACTAATTCGGATACAGGAGAAGTATTTCAAAAGTTTGGTCATACTGGTCATAATGACGCTATGAAAAGACTTGATCGTATTGTGGAAGAGTTTCCTCAGTATAAAGCTAGAGTACTAGCTGCAGCTTATCATCATAAGATAGAAAAATGTCAAGGAGCTGAAGAAGCTTTTCAAGTAATGTATCCTAAGAATTTTTGGGTAGAAGAAAAATTATCTGGCATTACTGAGTGTGTTAAGCTACAATCAGAAGTAAGAAATAATATAATTAAAAAAGTAATGACGCTTAACGATAAATTTAAAAAGGAATGTTTTGGTGAAAATCGCGCATGAGGCTCCTTTATCTATATTTGATGAGGTGCAAAAAGTTACGGACTATGATTATGCTCTGGTCCATCTCTTTGATGAGAGTGAAGAATATTATAATAAATTTGTAAAGGCAAAAGAAGATGGAAGAGAAATCATTCTTGATAACTCTATTTTCGAACTTGGATCAGCTTATAACGGAGATAGTTACGCTGATTGGATCAGTAAGCTCGAACCAGATTGGTATATCGTCCCAGACGTACTTGATGATGGAGATGCTACTGTGGCTAGCTTTGATAATTTTGTTGGTACATATGCTGGCCTTCGTGGTAAAGTTATTGCTGTCGCTCAAGGGGATAATTATAACGATTTTGTTAATTGCTATAGTTATCTTAGTAACAACCCCTGCGTAGATAAAGTTGCTATATCATTTGATAGTAAGTTCTTTCCTCCTGTAGTAGGAGAAAATAAATGGTATCGTTATATGGTTGGTAGGCAGAATATGATAGCTCAATTATTAGAAGATGGAATTATTAATAAAAATAAACCGCATCATTTACTAGGGTGCGGTTTACCTCAAGAGTTTATTGCATATCAAAATTATGACTGGATTGATTCTGTAGATACTTCTAATCCTGTTATTCATGGTCTTCATGATATTAAATATCAAGAAGATGGCTTATATGCAAAGTATCCTACTAAACTTTATACGCTTATGAATGAAAATGTAGTTGATAAATTAGAGAAAGTATTATATAATATAAGAATCTTTAGAACTTTTTGTAATGGAGTAGATGATGAAGAGGTGGATAGCGCTATTTAGTCAGTCTGGATCTGAAATAGTTAGTATATCAGAAAAGCTAGGTAGATGGCCGGATGTTATACTGACTAATAATATGGATAAAAATACTTCTCATAGAGATCTTATGATGAGATCTAATGTAAGACGTATGACTCATCCTAGAGTAATAAAAGAGATAGAAAAAGACGCTGCTTGCTTTGAAAGAGCGTTTATTACTCTTCATGGATATCTTCGTATAATGCCTGAGATTCCTAATGAGATGTATAATGGTCATCCTGGTGATATTATTAAGTATCCAGAACTAAAAGGTAAAGATCCTCAGAAGAAGGCTCTAGAGTTAGGACTGCCTACTACTGGATGTGTTATTCATAAAGTTACTAAAGAAGTTGATTCTGGTGAGATTTTAGACTATAATACTCTTAAAATATTAGAAGATGAGACTGAAGAAAGTCTTATTGTAGCTTTACGTAAGATGTCTATTGATATGTGGGTTAAATTCTTATCGGAAAAGTTTAAAGATGGATAAAGAACCAGAAAGATATTATGATTGGATATTATGGAAAATGAGAAAGCTTAGAGAAATGGGTGAGATAGAAGAAGATGGTGAAGCTAGACCGGATCATTATAGTCAGAAAGATGGCTCTGTAGAGTGTATTAAAGTAATTGAGCAGCTTTGTGAAGAGCATCAGAATGATCCGTTTACAGATTATAATCGCTATCAAGCATTTAAATACCTATGGCGTCTAGGTAAAAAAGATGATGTACTATATGATATAGATAAAGCTATTACGTTTTTAACTTTTGCTAAAGAAGCATTAGAAAAGAAAAGAGGAATGAATGACGAATGAAATAGAGCAGATTGCTAGTAAAGTACTAGGTAAAACTACTGACGGTAAAACTATGATGCGGTATGAGACGCCGGATGATGTAGACGCTAGTCTATTAGTAGGTATACCGAGAGTGTTAAATAGAACTGATTATGATATTGGTGAAGATGATTTTTGCGGTATGGATACCTGGAATGCTTATGAGTTCTCTTGCTTACTTAATAATGGTTTTCCTATTAGTGGCTGGTTAAGATGGTCTTATCCTAGTAATTCAGAATGCATAGTAGAATCTAAATCTGCTAAGCTATATCTTAATTCATATAATATGGCTAAGATGGGTGCTTCTATTATGGAAGCTATAGATAATTGTGAAAAGCAAATAGAAAAAGACTTTAGAGAAGTTCTTAAGCTTAAAGATGAATATGATATCTTTGCTAAGATTGAACTTAACGATACTTGGGGTCTGGCTAATCCTATGGCTGGTAGTTATTTGCAGTTAGAAGATATTGTAGATGTAGAAGGTTTAAGTGAACTAACTGATTATGCTGAAGATCCTAATATATTAGAAGTAATATCTCAATATGATATTGCTAATAAGTATACTAGTAGGTCACTAAGATCTAATTGTAGAGTTACTAATCAACCTGATTGGGGTGATATATATATTCATATAAAAGGAGATAAGACTGTAACTCCTGAATCATTAATTCGTTATATCGTATCGATGAGATCTGAGAATCATTTTCATGAAGAGATATGTGAAGCTGTATATAAAAGATTATCAGATTTACTAGATCCTTCCGAACTTGTCGTTGCTTGTCTCTATACTCGTAGAGGCGGCATAGATATTAACCCTATTAGAGCTTCTAGTGAAGACTTACTAGGAGAACATCCTATTGCGTATGGAGAGCATTTTACTGCTAAAACTATGCGTCAGTGAGGTTTATGAAAGCTAACCTCTTTAAATAACATACGTGCTTTCTTGTTGGAGAAATAAATGAAAAAAATTGTAGTATCTTTATCTGGAGGTATGGATTCCTCTACTTTATTGCTTAACTCTATTAATAGAGTAGGTAATAGTAACGTAACAGCTATCTCTTTTGATTATGGTCAAAAGCATAGAGTAGAACTTGAAAGAGCAGCTGGTCTAGTTGAATATCTAAGAGAGAGTGGACTAGCTTTTGATTATCAAGTTATTAAATTAGATGGTCTAGTTAATCTTTTAGAATCTACTTTAGTTACAGGTGGAGGTGAAGTACCAGAAGGTCATTATGCAGAAGACAATATGAAAGAAACTGTTGTACCTAATCGTAATAAGATCTTTTCTTCTATTACGCAAGCAGTAGCTCTTTCTATTGGTAAACGTACTGGTAAAAAGACTGCTATTGCGTTAGGTATTCATGCTGGTGATCATGCAATCTATCCAGACTGTAGACCAGAATTTCGTGAAGCTGACGAAGTTGCTTTCCGAATTGGTAACTGGGATAATGAATTAGTAGTTCATCATTGTCCTTATCTAAATACTGATAAGTATGGTATATTGAAAGATGGCTGGCAGCTATGTGAAGATCTATTACTAAACTTTGATGCAGTATATGAACGTACTAATACCTCTTATAAGCCTTTGCAGCATAGAGGTGTATGGTATTCTGACTATAAGAGTTCTTCTTCTGTAGAACGTATTGAAGCCTTTATTAAACTAGGACGACCTGATCCTGTAGCATATGCAGATGAAACTGGTCCTGTAAAATGGGAAGTAGCTAAAGCGCATGCTGAAAATGTACTTAAAGAGTTTGAAGAGGGAAATATAAATTCAGTAGCAGAAAGTTTGAAGAATATTGCTAAAGATAGTGAATCTTTTGAAGAAGCTCGCGATGAAGCAATGAAAGCAGTTATGAAGTTAAAAGATAAATTTTCGGATCCAAAATGAGAATATCTAGACTTGTAAATAAAATACCCGAATTTTGTTTAAGTCATTGGTTATTAAGAATACCCCTTGCTGTAGTCTTTATACAGCAAGGGCTATCAAAGTTTCCTGTTACTTTAGATGATGCACAAAGCTTTGATTTACCATATATAGTATGGTGGTTTGCTGCTTACGGAGAAGTAGGCGCTGGTATTGGGTTATTAGTTAGTGGATTAATGGCATGGAAAATCTGGGATTTTTGGCTTCAAGACATTTTAGAGCCATGGGCAGATATTCTTACTCGTTTTAGTGGCATTACTATTTGTTGTATTATGACTGGAGTAATATGGGTAGGGCAGCCTGATAGTTTTATGGATGTAATTTTATATGATAACTTACATGTATTGTTATGGGTAGGTGGATTATTTTTTGCATTAAGAGGAATTAGAACATAAGGAAAAAAAATGAAAGAAGATATTAAACAAACCTGGGATTCGGTTATGACTGTAGAAGGATCCTCTCTTAAAAATTTAGATCCGATGGTCGCTCATTTAATTTTTCAAGTACTTGCATATATGTGGTGTGCGATATTTGCTTTATGGGTAGGTAGTGTAATGGCTTTTGGAATAAGTGGAGCACTACATTCTCTTCTTATTGGAGGAGCGTTTATTACTGCAATAGTTCATAGGCAAGCTGATAGAAAATGAAGTGGATAGTAGTTGTCCTCTTTGCAACTATGCAAGGAGATATGTATGTTTTTACTGAACCTGCTTTTGATACTAGAAATGAATGTATGGTAGCATTAAGTGATAACAGACAAAGAGAAAAGATTATTATGAAACTAATAGAAGAGTATGGTCAACCGATGCCTATAGATTTGGTTAATTGTATTCAATATGATAGATTAATGGAATTAATAAATGGACAAACTGCTACCTAGGCAAGAAGCTGAATTAGAAGCTAAAAGAACTTATGAATTATTTATTTTGTGGACTAAACGTTCATTTTATATTATAATAGGTGTATTATTACTTGTTACTAGTTGTAGCTTTGGTGTTGATGGTACTGGTAGTAAATATGAACCTGAAAATGCTAAAGAGTATGAAAAGCGTATGATTGAAATGGGAGAAAAATATAAAAAATGAGTATGATTAATATAGGCGGAAATATTTCTCTTAGTACATTATCTAATGTACAAGAAGGTGATGTACAACCGAATGCAGTAGATTTAAGGCTAGGTAAAGTATATGCTATTAAATATGAGAATGAATTTGAGATTAGTAATGAACATAAGATTCATAGAGGTAGTGTAGAGATTGATCCTGATCAATTTGGTTACTATAATCTTGGTCCAGGATCATATGAAGTAGTTATGGAAAATGAAGTTGATATGGCAGATGACGAAGCTGGTTGGGTAATTACTCGTTCTACTCTAAATCGTAATGGAATCCATCTAACGTCAGGTTTATATGATTCTGGATATAAAGGTGTAATGGCTGGTGTAATGCATATAGTAGGTAATAAGTTAACTAAGACTCGTATCAAACAAGGTACAAGAATAGGTCAATTCTTATGTTTTAAAGCTGAAGCGTTATATAGTTATGATGGAGATTATGGTAGAGGTACAAAGCATGATGCTAAGTACGTAGCTACTCCTACTGGGCGTGTAATGTAATTAATAAATTTCTGGTCTTATTTTTTTAGTATCAACTAATTTAGGTTTACAATAAGCAAAAGAAGATTGATCTTTTGGAGCACTTCCTCTCCCATAACGCTTTACTACTCTACTTGCAAAATAATTGCATCTATCAATAGACCAGAAATGCATATCTGAACTTATGGTGTTACCATTTACCATTACAATAAGAACAAATACATGAGCTAACATTAGAACCAGCCACGATCTAACCCTACTAGATAGAGAGTTCCACCTATTACAACAAAACCTACTATAGTAGCTGCTATTACAGCTATTACTTCAATAAATTTTTGCTGTCTTTCTTTTTGATCATATATGGCTTTTTGTCTTTTTTTACGTATATCAGCTTCTGTTCTTAATAATTCTTCCCAAGCACTAGGCCCGCGAGTAAAGCTAATTATTTGTCTAAGTTCTTCTCGCATATCTTGAGCTTTCTTCTTTGCTATAAAAATTTGCATAGCTTCTTCTTCTACTGATCCGGACGCAAATAGTTTTTTAAACAGCGGGGGTTTTTTATTCATCTCCTCTGCTTTTTTAATGTCTGAAGCAGCCCCCATCCACTTCCCCAGGTAACCAGCCATATCTTCCAAATCTTTGCCGACTTGGACCCCTTGTTTTATTGCGTTGAAAGCTGCTGTAGCGGTAGCCACCGCTGTAATCGGATCAATCATACTTCTTCCTATGGGTAAATTCTCTCTCATAACTATTTATCAAAAAACAAAGTGCAAAAAAAGGTAAAAAAACTGAAAAAAAGTGAAAAAAAGTGAAAAAAACAGTTGCACTTAGTATAAAAAGGCATTATATTAAT
>MDTG01088414.1_pt1 | contig 11882 bp, 14 predicted proteins | sample 811421 | NCBI WGS metagenome assembly MDTG01 (sample SAMN05326645, study PRJNA326480) | marine metagenome | isolation source: seawater | place: Pacific Ocean: South East | collected 2011 | reverse complement strand
GGAGCAGAAAACGTTGCAAACCATCGACAACCCGTTCGGCACGAGGTTGTCACCCATGTCTTAGGTACAAACTGTTACCTATGTATCCGGAGCGGACAGGAAGAGTGTTGGTGCGCCCACAAGGATTCGAACCTTGGACCCGCTGATTAAGAGTCAGCTGCTCTACCAACTGAGCTATAGGCGCGCCGGTCGGGAGCGCGGAAAATACGCAGGATCGTGACAAAATCAAGTCACTCCTTGCGCGCTCCGCACATGGCAGGCATGCGCGAGGCGCAGGGCTGTGTGAACTGCCGACTATTCGACCTGCGCGCGCCCGATCGTTCCCATGTCCGAACCGAACCAGATTTCACCGGTCTGCGGCAGGTATTGCATGTGGCGCACGACACCGCCGCCGGACGGGACGGCGGTCACCGAGAAGAAATTCTCGCTGGCCGGATCGAAGCCGACGAACCAGTTGGGATCGACACCCGTTTCGACGAACCAGATCCGGTCCTGGCCATCGACGGCGAGGGCGTAGGGGCGGGCGTTTTCGCCCGAGGGCATTTCCCACTCGGTCGCGCTGTCGCTCTGCGGATCGTAGACGCCGAGATAGCCGCCATTGTAATCGCCGTACCAGATGCGGCCGTCCGAGGTGATGCCGATACGGCGCGGACGGCTGTCCTCGCGCGGCAGGTCATGCTCGGTCAGTTCCATGGTCTGCGGATCGATCGAGGCCAGCTTGTTGGTGCCGAACAGGGCAACCCAGACCGTGCCGTCCGGCGCGATCTTGATGCCGTAGGGGCGGGCGCCCTCGGTCGGTACCGGCAGGATCTCAACCGTGCGCTCCGACACGTCGAGGAAGCCGACCGAATTGGCTTGCTGGCTGGAGAACCAGATATCGCCGTTGGCGTCCCAGACGAGGGTGTGCGGGTCACGGGCCGTGTCCGCCGGCGTGTCGATGATCTCGAATTCGCCGGTCTCGGCATCATAGCGGCCGATATGCGCGTCGCGATTGCCGGCATACCAGACGTCACCGTCCGGCGCGACGATCAGATTGTGCGGCCCCGCGCCCTCGCGCAGATCGATCCGCTCCATCTCGCCGGAGGCGACATCAAGACGTCCAATGTAGGAATTCTGCTGGCCGACGAACCAGACGGTCTGGCCGTCCAGCGTGTAGGGATCGCGCGGGCGGCCCTCCCACGGCACGTCCCATTCCTCGATATCGATGCTGGCGGTCGCCGTCTCTTCCCCGGCCGCCTCCTCGGCGGCGGGTTCGACCGGTGTGGGATCTTCTGCAGACCGGCTCTCCTGCAGGCTTCCGGCGGCGTCGTCATCCGCTGGCGCGGGTGCATCCTGGGAGCAGGCCATCAGGGTCAGGCTGGCGAGGACGGCAAGCGGCGTGAGTGTGTAGCGCATAGGTCTTCTCCCGTTTGCGGCGAACACTAAAAGCGGGAGCGTGTTGGCTGCAAGGCGAATCGCTCCTGGCAAGGGCGGAAAATTCGCGTCCGGCGCGAACCTCAACGCGCTGTTCACCGTGACCGCAATTCGCGGACCGCACTGTCTGGCAATGAAGGCCGTTGTTAAGACTGGCCGGCTACAAGGTCCGCATGCTTGCTGACAGGAAACTCTCCGACCGGCCCTTGTTCGACCAGGCCCATCTCGACCGCTATACCGGCGGTGACGAGGCGCTGACGGCCGAACTGCTGGGGCTGATGTGCGAACAGGCGGTCCGCTGTATCAGCCTGATGGCCGATGCACGTGACGAGACGGCCTGGCAGGCAGCGACGCATACGCTGAAAGGGGCCGCGCGCGGCGTTGGCGCGTTTGCGCTGGCGGATGTGTGCGAAGCCGCCGAACACCAGCCCCAATCGGCCTGGCCGGGCGCGCGTCTGGCGATTGAACGCTGCTTCCAGGAGACCGAGACGGCGTTCCGCGTGCCGCGCTAGCGCGTCTTGTCCCAGATCTGGAACTCGTAGGCGATCGAGCGCTCGACCAGTTCACGCCAGACCGGCTCGGCAATGTCGAGCGACAGGCCGACGCGGCTCGCTTCGGCCTTCACTTTCGACACCACATCCTCGATCCGCCATTCATCGCGCACGGCGTCGCGGTCCGGCTTGATGCGGGCTGCTGCTTCCATGTAGCGGGCGCGTTTTGCGATCAGGCCGACCAGCTCCCGGTCGAGCGCATCCACGCCGTCGCGGACTTCGGCCATGGTGCGGCAGTCTTCCGGAGAAAGGGGAGAGGTCGACACTGAGCTCATCGGGCAACCCTGCGAAGTTTCGTTCCTTATAGGCGGGCGCGCCGCCAGTCCCAAGCCGTCAGCTGTCAGAGGTGGTGAAAACCGTCCCGGCAGGGCTCGCCATCGCCGTCGCTGGCGCTATGGTGCCATCCAGCACGAGGGAGTCCCTGTCATGTCTCAACCCGTTCGGATCTATGGCGACCGGCGCAGCGGCAATTGTCTCAAGGTGAAATGGACCGCGGATTATCTCGGTCTGGACTATGACTGGCACGAGATCGACGTCGTGAAGGGCGAGACCCGGTCCGACGACTTTCTTGCCATCAATCCGGCCGGGCAGGTGCCCTGCCTCGAGCGGTCCGACGGGCGTATCCTCGCCCAGTCGAACGCGATCATCTTCCACCTCGCACGCGGCTCGGCGCTGATCCCGGACGATGAGTTCGACCAGGCGAAGATGCTGGAATGGATGTTCTGGGAACAGTACAGCCACGAGCCCTTCATCGCGGTCCGCCGCTTCCGCAGGGCCTTCATGAACACGCCCGACGAAGAGATCGATCCCGATCTCATGGCGAAGGGCCGGCGGGCCCTGGGCGTCATGGAAATGCGTCTCCTGTCGCGGGACTTCATCGTGCGCGACCAGGTGACCCTCGCCGATATTGCCCTGGTTGCCTACACCCGGGTGGCGGATGAGGGCGGCTTCGATCTGGACGAATTCCTCGGCGTCCGCTCCTGGGTGGCGCGGGTCGAGCAGGAAATCGGCATTGATATGGATGACGGCCGCATGAGCCCGCTGGGCTAGGCTGGAATGCCGGATTTGCGGGTGCCGGACCGGACTCGGACGCGGTCCGGCACCCGTTCCGGCCCTGTCTGGGGGCAGGTCCGGACAATCGGCATGCGCCTTCAGAAAGCGCCGTTCAGCACGCTTATCATGCGAATGACTTTCAAAGTCAAGAGTGTCGGCCGGGGCCGAAGGCGACCCAGCTGATTTCGTACAGGATGCTGTTCCGGATGGTCTCCGCGTCGGGAACGAGGCCCCCAGATCGTTTATGCGGGTGCGGAACCAGTAGATGGGCCCGTCCGGTTCGCCGGCCTGCTTGCAGAAAAGGTCGGCTTCACGGCCGGGGATCTCATGGGTCGCGAAGCAGTCGTCCGGACGCAGAAGCGTGTCACCGAAGCGGCTGCCGACATGCCAGGCATTGGCGATGCGTCCCGGTTCCCGGACGCGGATGGAGACAAGGCCGGGCACATCGTCATGGCCGAGGAAGTCGATGGTCGGAGCGTCTTCACCGGGCGGGGTGGCCGCAATCCGGCGTGCGCCGGGCGGACTGCCGGGTTCGGGATCGACGGTCCGGAAGGTGTAGCCCGGCAAATGTGCCGCGAAGCGCTCTTCGCGGAAGGGCGTCTCATACGTGAAGGGGCCCAGCGCCGCGCGCGACCACATCCACGTATCGGCCGTCATTTCCCGACTGTCCGCCAGACAATCTCGTAGACGCTCCCGCCGGCGATGATGTCGGCCGGCGGCAGCGTTCCGTCGGGCCCGGCATAGTCCACCGATATCCAGTAGGACAGGCCTGCCATGTCCGGGTCGTCGCAATGCACGTCGCCGGACCGCTCTTCCATGCCGGCCACGCAGAGTGGGCCGACAAGACCCGCTTCGCCGGCGGTATCGCCGATATCGGCTGAGGCCTCCACCAGCCCGCCGGCGCGTATGCGTACAGCCAGCAGGCGCTCGCCTTCACCGTCGAAGACGATCTCGGCCTCGCCGCCGGTGCTGCGCCGGGCCTCGATGACCGGATGGGCCATGCCTTCCGACCAGGCTTCCGCCTCGGCCACGTCGAAGCCGGGCAGGAGGCCGGCCAGCGTGTCGCGGTCAAACGCGGTGCGCGCTGTCACCGGGCCGATCTGGCTGTTGGATACGCTCCAGCGTTCCGCGGCTTCACCGCTGCTGCAGGCTGCAGCGGCAAATGCCGTGACCGCGAGTGCGGGCAGGATGCGGATGATTGAGATCGTCATGAAGCGCCCCCCTTGCGCTGTAGGCAGCGGTCTGGATTGCACAGGGGAGCCACGGCATCAAGCGCAAGCCTAGCGCGCCAGTTCCTTCATGGCTTCGTCGACGCCTTCCAGCGTCAGCGGGAACATGCGGTCGGCCCCGATGATTTCCTGTACCAGACGCGTGGAGTAGGAATGCTCCCACCATTTCTGCGGCGTCGGATTGATCCAGATCAGGTGGGGCCAGGTGTCGACGATACGCTGCAGCCAGGTGGCGCCGGCTTCCTCGTTCCAGTGTTCCACCGAACCGCCTTCATGGGTGATCTCGTAGGGCGCCATGGCGGCGTCTCCGACAATGATCACCTTCCAGTCGTGCGGGTATTTGTGCATCACATCCATGGTCGGCACGGTCTCGGTGCGCCGGCGCAGGTTGGAGCGCCACACGCCCTCATAGGGGCAGTTGTGGAAGTAGAAATATTCCAGGTTCTTGAAGGTCGAGCGCGCCGCCGAGAACAGCTCCTCGCACAGCTTCACATGGGGATCCATCGAACCGCCGACGTCGAACAGGGCCAGCACCTTGATGGCATTGCGCCGTTCCGGACGCATGACGACGTCCAGCCAGCCCTGGCGGGCGGTGGCGCTGATCGTGTTGTCCAGGTCCAGCTCTTCATGGGCGCCGTCGCGGGCAAACTTGCGCAGCCGGCGCAGGGCGACTTTCAGATTGCGGGTGCCGATCTCCCGGTCGCCGTCCAGATCCTTGTAGCGGCGCTGCTCCCAGACCTTGGTGGCGCGCCTGTGCTGGCTCTTGCCGCCGATCCGCACGCCGGCCGGATTATAGCCGGAATGGCCGAAGGGCGAGGTGCCGCCCGTGCCGATCCACTTGCTGCCGCCTTCGTGACGCTCTTCCTGCTCCTCGAGACGCTTCTTCAGCGTCTCCATCAGCTCGTCGAAATCCATGGCCTTCAGCTCGGCCATTTCCTCCTCGGTCAGAAGGCGCTGCATCATGGCTTCCAGCCATTCGTCGGGGATTTCCTTCTCGCCGAACATCTGGGTCAGCGTCTCCACGCCCTGGAAGACGTGCGAGAAGACCATGTCGAACTTGTCGAAATCCTTCTCGTCCTTCACCAGCGCGGCGCGGCTGACGGAATAGAAATGGCCGATCTCCGGCTCGATCACGCCCTTGTCGAGCGCTTCGAGCAGGGTGAGATATTCCCGTGTGGTGACGGGAATCCGGGCAGAGCGCAGTTCGGTGAAGAAGTGATGCAACATACCGTGCAAACTAGGCGCGCGCCGGGGCAGGCTCAATAGGCAAGGGCGGAGGCCGCGCGTCCGGCGTCTTCCTCCGCCCGCCAGTCCAAGCCTAGTCGACCGGCGTGAGGGCCGGCTTCACGACCTTCTTGCGGCTGTCGAAGCGCTGGCCGAGATCCTCGGCTTCCTTGTCGGAGAGGTCCTTGCGGGCAAGCGTGAAGAACTCGCCTTCCTCTTCCTCCATGTGGTGGTCGAGCAGTTCGGCGAGGGCGTGGAACTTCTGGCCCCACTCGGTATTGTCCTTGGGCATGGTATCGAGCTCCTCGATCAGCGAGTTGATCATGTGGTGCTCGTTCTTGGCCTCGAGGCTCTCGTCCTCGTCACCCTTCTGCTCCAGCCTGGCGTAGAAGGTGGCTTCCTCGACCTTGTTGTGTGTCCACAGTTCCAGCTTGAACCGGTCGAACAGCTCCTGGCGCGTCTTGGCCGCGCGGTCGGTCGTGTCCTCGATCTGGCCGATCAGCTCACGGGCCTTGTCGTGGTCCTGTTTGATCCGGTCGAAAATATCGGTCATGAAAAACCTCCTCGCGCGTGTTGATCGATATGCAAGCAACGCGCGCGAGGAGGAGATGTTCCGTTTGGCCGTACGGTCTAAGCCGCGCCCGGACCCCGCGGGCCGCCGCCGGCGCCACCCGGGCCGCGGCGGGCCATGAAGGCGAGCTTTTCGAACAGCATGACGTCCTGCTCGTTCTTCAGCAGCGCGCCGTGGAGTGGCGGGATCAGCTTGCGCGGATCGCGTTCGGTCAGCACGGCCGGGTCGACATCCTCGACGAGGAGGAGTTTCAGCCAGTCCAGCAATTCCGAGGTGGACGGCTTCTTCTTCACGCCCGGCACGTCGCGGATGTCGTAGAAGAGTTTCAGCGCGTCGGCGAGCAGACGGCCCTTCAGGCCGGGGAAGTGGACCTCGACGATCTTCTTCATCGTTTCCTCGTCCGGGAAGGCGATGAAGTGGAAGAAGCAGCGGCGCAGGAAGGCGTCCGGCAATTCCTTCTCATTGTTCGAGGTGATGATGACGACGGGGCGGGTTTCCGCCTTCACCGTCTCGCCGGTCTCGTAGACATGGAACTCCATCTTGTCGAGTTCCTGCAGGAGGTCGTTGGGGAATTCGATATCGGCCTTGTCGATCTCGTCGATCAGCAGCACCGAGCGCTCCGGCGCGGTGAAGGCTTCCCACAGCTTGCCGCGGCGGATGTAGTTGTTGATGTCGTGGACGCGATCGTCGCCCAGCTGGCTGTCGCGCAGGCGGGCGACGGCGTCGTACTCATAGAGGCCCTGGCGGGCCTTGGTGGTCGACTTGATGTGCCATTCGATCAGCGGCATGCCCATGGCGCGCGCGACCTGTTTGGCCAGCTCGGTCTTGCCCGTGCCCGGCTCGCCCTTGACGAGCAGCGGACGCTCGAGAGCCACTGCAGCGTTGACCGCAGCGCTCAGTTCGTCGTCAGCGACGTATTGATCTGTACCTTCGAAACGCATGACTGCCGACTTAGCGCGTCTGGGCGCCGCCGTGTAGTCCCGCCATACCGATTATTTTGATGCGGATGCAGATCGGTTCCAGTCGACCATGTCCATGGCCAGCGGTTCGCCGCGCTTCAGGGCGCGTGTCGCCGGCCGGCCGATCACCTCGCCATACCATTTCGGCGCCAGCCCGTGACCGGGCCGGATCGAGCGCACATGGTCCGGCGTAAGGGTCTCGCCGGCCTCGATATCCTTCACCACGTAGAGCGAGCGGCGATAGATCACCGAGCCACGCTCGCAGCCGGCCAGGTCGTAGCGCACGCGGCCGAGGGCCTGGAAGGCGGCGGTGCAATCCTCCACCAGACGCTTCATCTCGTCCGGCTCCAGCGAGAAGGCGCTGTCCGGGCCGCCATCGGCGCGCGACAGGGTGAAGTGTTTCTCGATCACCCGGGCACCCAGGGCGACGGCCGCGACGGCGCAGGCGGTGCCGGGTGTGTGGTCGCTCAGGCCCGGGATCGCGCTGAAGCTCTCGCCCAGATGCGGCACGGTGCGCAGGTCGGCTTCCTCGATCGGCGCGGGATAGGCGGACAGGCAGTGCAACAGCGCCAGGCCGGTATTGCCGTGTTCGCGCGCAGTGCGGACCGCGTCGTGGATCTCGGCCAGGTTCGCCATGCCGGTCGACAGGATGATCGGCTTGCCGGTCTGCGCCACGCGGGCGATCAGCGGCAGGTCGGTCACCTCGAAACTGGCGATCTTGTAGGCAGGGGCGCCCAGGCTTTCGAGCAGGTCGACGGCGGTGTGATCGAAGGGTGTCGAGAAGATCGGCACGCCCAGCTCGGCGGCACGGGCGAACAGGGCTTCATGCCATTCGAACGGCGTCTCGGCCTCGCGGTAAAGCTCGTGCAGGGTGCGGCCCTTCCACAGACCGTCCTCGATGCGGAAACCGGGGCCGTCATGATCGATCGTGATCGTGTCGGCGGTATAGGTCTGGATCTTGATCGCATGGGCGCCGCAGGCGGCGGCCGCCTCGATCGTTTCCAGCGCGCGGTCGATCCGGCCGAGATGATTGGCCGAGACTTCGGCGATGACGAGGGGCGGATGGTCGGGGCCGACCAGGCGTCCGGCGATATCGAAGGAGGTGGGTTTCATCGGCTCAGCCCGTTGCCTGCTGCCGGGCATCACCGGCCCAGCGGTCGCGTTGCAGTTCCAGACAGATCGCCGCAACCGGACGGCCGTCGCGGCGGACGCGGTTCTCGATGCGGCCCGTCTCTTCAAAGCCGAACTTGCGGTGCAGGCCGAGCACCGGCGCATTGAATTCCAGCACCTCGCAGCGCAGCGTCTCCAGGCCGAGCGTGGTGAAGGCATGGTCGATGACCAGGCGTTCCACCGCGCTGCCGACGCCGCGTCCTGTGAGGTCCGCTTCGCCGATATAGAAGGCCCAGCTGGCCGAGCGCTGGCGCGGATCGATCCCGGACAGGATCACGACGCCGATATCCCTGCCATCGCACTGGATGATGCGGATTTCCCGCTCCGGGTCGCCCAGGGCAATGCGGTACCAGGTCTGGTGTTCCCAGGGCTCGATCGGATGGTCGGTATACATGTTGCGGCGGACATGCGGCCCGTTCCGCCAGCCATGGACAGGCCACATATCGGTCATCGTGGCGGGCCGAAGGGTGATGGCGCCGTCTGTGAGGACAGGCTTTTCCGGCAGCGGATCAAACGGGTTCATGACCGGCCTCCCGCTGGCGTTCGATCCGTTCGACCAGGGCCCGGGCGACCCGCTGCGCGCCGCGCCCGTCGCAGACGGCGGCGGCGCGTTCGGCCATGCGGGCCCGCGCGGCCGGGCGTTCCAGCCGGCGGATCAGGCCGGGCAGTTCGGCAAGCACGTCTTCCGGACTGGCAATGGCGGCCAGGGCGCCGTCGGTATCCAAGAGACCGGTCATCTCCTGCTGGTTGCCGGCCAGCACGACAGCGATGCTGGGCAGGCCGACGACGCAGCGCTCGAGCGCCGTGCCGCCGCCTGCGCCGATGGCGAGATCGGCCTTCGCCATGCGCTGCGCCATATCGTCGATATCGACATGAACCGTCAGGCGCGGCTCGGTGCGGCACAGGGCTTCCAGCGCCGCCCGGCTGGGCGCGCGAGGCCCCAGGATCACCTCGACGGACGCTTCGGGCAGGGTGTCCAGAGCGAGGCGGGCAACCGGTTCGGAGATGCCGCCCAGATCGGTCAGGCCCATCGAGACCAGGATGCGTTTGACCGGGCCCGGGTTGAAGTGGCGGTCGAGGGCGCGCTGGCGCTGCTCGGCGAACTCGCTGCGCACCAGGGCAAAGGCGCCGCCGGCCATGATGTTGCAATCGCCGGGGACGCGTCCGGCATAGTCGAACGGGCTGCCGCCGGGCATGGGGTCGACCAGAAGGTCGCAATCATGCGTGCGTTCGGGCAGGTCCTCGATCACGGCGATGATACCGGCGCGGTCGCGCATGCGGGTCTCGTCGGCCCGGGTCGAGGTGTAGAGATCGACGAAAATCGCGTCGGCACGGCCGCCCCAGTCGGCCGGAAAATCGAAGTCCGCTTCGCTTCGTGCGGTAGTGACGGGAAGGTTCGAACGGGCCAGCGCAGGTGCTGCATCCAGCGTCCCTTCGCAACACGCAAAGGCAACATTGGTGCCCCATTCGTGCGACATCGGGTGACACAGGGCGCGCGCCAGGGCCAGGCAACGCATCACGTGTCCGCCGCCCAGGCTGGGCGAGGCGTCGGCGCGAAACAGGATGCGGGGGGCGTGGCGTGTCATGATGGGCCCGATAATACCATGGTGCACAATGGGGGCGGACGCGTTAATGCGCCGTTAGGTGCAGGCGCGAAGATTGGGTGGTCCGGATGGAGGATAAGTCATGACGCTCGCCGTCATCGTCCAGGCCCGCGCCGGCTCGTCCCGGCTGCCGCGCAAGGTGCTCGAACCGCTGGGTGACAAGTGCGTGCTGGACCGGGTGCTCGACCGCTGCCGGCGTATCGCGGCTGCCGATCATGTGATTTGTGCCATTCCCGAAGGCGAGGCCGACGATCCCGTCGCCGATGCGGCGCGCCGGGCCGGTGTCGCGGTGTTCCGCGGGTCAGAGCAGGACGTGCTGGCGCGCTATCTGGGGGCCGCGAAAATGGTCGATGCGGACGCGGTGGTTCGGATCACCAGCGACTGCCCCTTCATCGATCCGGACATGGCCGGCCAGCTGATCGCGCTCTATCGCGAGAGCGGGGCGGATTATGCCAACAACACGCTGCTGCCCGGGTTTCCGCGCGGGCTGGATTGCGAGATCGTCTCCACGGCCTGGCTGGAGCGGGCCGATGCAGAAGCGACCGATCCGGCCGACCGTGAACATGTGACGGCCTGGATCCGCAACCGGCCGGGCCTGAAACTCGCCTGTCTGGAAGGGCCTGGCGGCGAGGCCGCGAACTGGCGCTGGACGCTGGACTATCCGGCCGATCTGGCCTTTTGCCGGGCCGTGTTCGAACGGGCGGGCGAGGCGGCGGCAGAGCTGGATTTTCCCGCGCTTTCAGAGCTTTGCCGCAAGGCGCCGGACCTGGTGGCGATCAATGCCGTGCATGCCGATCCGGCGCGCCCGGATATCCGGCGTCCTGCCGCCATTGTCCGCGACTATCTGCCCGCTGGTGCGACGCCGCCTGTGCGCTAGCATGGGCGAAAGGATTTGTTCACCGACACACCCGACCCTGCTGGCAATTCTAGATATGGCGCCAGGTGATTCGGGGTGCCGAACCGACGAGGTGCAGCGATGGCTGACGGGATGGCCCGGACCCGGAATTTCTTCGCCTTCGAGTGGACGACCGGCAAGGTCGCCGATTGCGATCCCAATTTCCCGACCACGCTCTATGCCTGGGACGGTGAAAGGCTGGCGCTCGATGCGACGGATACGGCCTTCTTCGGCTTCGTCCAGCAAGGCCAGGCCGAGCTGACGACGGCGTCCGGCACCTTCACCCTGGGCACCGGCATGTATTTCTCCGCCAACAATGTGCTCTCGGTCAAAGGCGGCCAGGGCATCGTGATGGCGCGCGAGCACCACCAGGCCTTCTTCATGGTCGGCGGTCCGGTCGAGCCGCAGGGGCGTCTGAAATACATCGATGGCTGCACGGACAGCCTGCTGATCGCACCGGTGAAGATGGGCGATCCCTGCCTCAATCTTCTCTACTTCCCGCCGGGCATCGACCAGACCTCGCACACCCACCCGTCCGACCGGATCGGCGTGGTGTTCTCCGGCGAGGGCGAGTGCGAGACCCCGGAAGGCATCATCCCGCTGAAACCCGGCGTGATGTTCCGCATCCCCTATGAAGGCCACCACAAATTCCGCACCGCCGGCAGCGAGATGCGCGTCATCGCCTACCACCCCGACAGCGATTTCGGTCCGCAGGACGAAAACCACCCCATGATCAACCGCACCATGGTCGAGGGTGTGTCTGCTTCAAAGATCGACGCGATCCGCACGAAGTAGGGGGCATTGATCCTCACCTTTCTTCTTTCGTCACCCTGACGAAGGTCAGGGCCCAGGTCGAAAGGCGGGGTCGCGCCAGACCTTGCTCCAGCTCGCTCTGTGAACTGGGTCCCGACCTTCGTCGGGATGACGGTGTGTTGGGGGGCGGTCTAGCTGATCTTGAAGCCGCACCGCCTGCCGCAACCACACTGAACCCTCGCCCTCAACGTCCGTCACCCTGACGAAGGTCAGGGCCCAGGTCGAAAGGCGGGGTCGCGCCAGACCTTGCTCCAGCTCGCTTTATGAACTGGGTCCCGATCTTCATCGGGATGACGGTGTGTGGGGGGCGGTCTCGCTGATCTTGAAGCCGCACCGCCTGCCGCAACCGTGTTGAACCTCGCCCTCAACGTCCGTCACCCTGACGAAGGTCAGGGCCCAG
>MDTG01272234.1_pt1 | contig 11883 bp, 13 predicted proteins | sample 811421 | NCBI WGS metagenome assembly MDTG01 (sample SAMN05326645, study PRJNA326480) | marine metagenome | isolation source: seawater | place: Pacific Ocean: South East | collected 2011 | reverse complement strand
GTGTGTCGCGTAAATGTAATCCCAGAAGCGGACAAGTTTAATTTCATAGCGATGTAAATGTACTAAAATCATTCGCAATTTTAAACTGATTTGTTTCAATAACTAAGCAATAACAAAAATGGTACCTTTGTGAAAATTGCTTATGAAAAATCTTGTTATTATTGGTCATCCTGACCAATCCTCTTTTTGCTATAATGGGATCTTTAAAACCATCGTTGAAAATCTAGAAAAAGCGGACGAAGACATCGAAATTATTGATCTCTACCGCGACAGTTTTACCCGTCCAAGAGATGCGGTAATTGGCAGATACAAAGAATTGGTTACTTGGTCTGATCGTATTTATTTTGTTTCCCCCGTCTGGTGGTTTAGACTTACGCCTAGAATGGAAATCTTTTTTGACGAAGTACTAACGCCTGGCTTTGCTTATCAGTTTGTCAACGTGACAAAACTATACGCCTATCCAAAGTCATTTTTAAGCGATAAAAAAGTGCGGACTTATGTAACGCATGGTGCGCCTGCGCTACCGGTAAAAACCCTATACGTCAACTCTGTAAAATTACGCTTAGTGATGGGTGTTTATTCTTTTGTTTTTGGGTGGAAGCTTGCGCTGTTTACCAAGACAAAACAATTTTGGTCAGTGCCTTTTGTTTCAGATAAAAAGCGCAAAAAATATTTAAGCGTTGTAAGTAAAGATGTACAGCGCGACATTAAAAAAAGAAAATAAACACTATGAAAAATACTACTATTATATTTATTTTAACTATGCTAAGTATTCATTATGTATCAGTGGCACAAGATACCGAAATACAACCCTATGAAGTTATCAAGAAAATTGATAGTATAGAAATTAGGTTTTACCCAAGTGCAACCTTGGTGCAAAGCAGCGGTGGTAACAATTTTGGTAAGCTATTCCGCTATATTTCGGGAAGCAACGAATCCGAACAAAAAATTGCCATGACGGCACCGGTTTATATGAACGAAGACAAATCAGAAATGGCTTTTGTTATGCCAATTGACATACATCAAAAAGGAGCACCTAAACCCATAGGTGAAAATGTGTCGCTACGCGTAACCGAGCCTCGCTATGTAGCTGCCATACGTTATGGTGGGTATACCAATACAAGCAAAGAAGCAAAACATACAAAGCGCCTTATGAAAACCCTTAAAGACAACAAAATAAAAGCTAATGGAACTGTCGAATATTTAGGCTATGATAGTCCATATAAATTTTATAACCGTCGCAATGAAGTCATGGTAAAAATTAACTACAACAAATAAAAATATATGCCAATTGAAGAAAAACTCAATGCTTGGTCGCATGGGTTAGGCGTTGGCTTGGGTATAACCGCATTAGTCTTAATGCTTTTGGGGGTAGACCAAACCAATCCCCATGGGCTGTTTAGCGTTATTGTTTATGGGCTATCTATCATCATTTTATTCTTGTCATCAACCTGTTATCACGCCATAAGATCAAGCAAGCGTAAACACTACTTTAGGGTTGCCGATCATATTAGTATCTACCTTCTCATTGCGGGTACTTATACGCCTGTGCTATTGATCGCAATTCCCAATGGCTTAGGTTGGATTCTGTTTTGGGTGGTGTGGGGCATTGCTGCCTTTGGGATGATATTGAAGCTTTTTTTTACGGGTAGGTTTGAGGGGTTTTCCACTTTTTTATACCTAGCCATGGGCTGGCTGGCAATTGTCCCCTATGCTGAGCTCACTATGGCACTAGACACTAAGGGCTTGGCGTTGCTTATTGGTGGAGGTGTGGCTTACACGGTTGGCGTATTGTTCTATGTTATTGAAAAAATTCCATACAACCATTTTATATGGCACTTGTTTGTTTTAGGCGGGGCAAGCTGCCATTTTTTTATGGTTTATTTATATGTGATTTAAGATTTCAGGCGCAAGAAATACTTCAAACCATAAATACAATACTTAATCCCCTTCGTTTTTCTATTTTTACCAAAACCTTTAAATGAATATTCTCATACTTGGCAATGGCGGTAGAGAGCACACATTTTGTTGGAAGCTTTCACAAAGCGCGCAAGAACCCAATCTATTTATTGCGCCTGGAAATGCGGGCACCGCGCAACTGGGTACCAACATTGACATCAATCCCACAGACCTTGAAGCTGTAGCAACTGCTGTTAACAGCTATGCCATAGACCTTATTTTAGTAGGGCCGGAAGCTCCCTTAGTAGCAGGGATTCACGACCACATTACCAACCATCCTAAACTTAGCCATATCCCTGTAATTGGCCCAAAAAAAGAAGCCGCACAACTCGAAGGAAGCAAGGCATACGCCAAGGCCTTTATGGAACGACACAATATTCCCACTGCACCTTACAAACAATTTGACATGCAATCGCTAAATGATGGATTGACGTATTTGGAAACCATCCCTGCGCCCTATGTACTAAAGGCCGATGGTCTTGCAGCAGGAAAAGGCGTACTTATCATCCATGAGCTCGAAAAAGCAAAAACGGCGCTTATCGATATGCTGGTCAACAAAAAATTTGGTGCAGCAAGCGAACAAGTGGTTATTGAGGGCTTTTTGGACGGCATTGAGCTTTCTTGTTTTGTCCTTACAGATGGTGAAAGTCATGTAACCTTTCCATTTGCCAAAGATTACAAGCGCATAGGTGAAGGCGATACGGGACTCAATACTGGAGGTATGGGCGCGGTGTCTCCTGTTCCATTTAATGACTCTGTTTTCAAACAAAAAATTCACGATCGCATCATAACCCCCACCATTCAAGGGCTTAAAAAAGATAAGCTTAATTTTATAGGTTTTGTATTTATTGGTCTTATCCGCGTGGGCGACGATCCCTTTGTGATTGAATACAATGTACGCATGGGTGATCCCGAAACCCAAGTGGTTTTACCGCGTATCCAAAACGATATGGCAGTACTGCTTCAGGCTACTTGCGAAAAGCGTTTGCACGAAGTGGTACTCCAAATCAACGACCAAGCTGCAGCAACAGTAGTGAGTGTAGCAGGTGGTTATCCTGAAGCCTACGAAAAAGGGGAAGTCATTTCTGGGTTGACTGGCGATGGGCTCATTTTTCAAGCGGGTACTTCTGAGGTTGACAATCAAATTGTAACCAATGGCGGAAGGGTCTTGGCATCTACAGGCTTTGGCGCCGATGTACAAGAGGCGCTCACAGAAGCATATAGCAGCCTATCAAACATATCATTTAAAGATATGTATTTCCGAAAAGATTTAGGATTCGATTTATAGAAACGAGTGGGAAGTAGAGTCGAAGTCCTCTTCGTTATTGTCATTAAATTTTTTTAGCTGACGTAACCAGTAGAACAAGCCCGCAAAACCAATCATCAAGAAAAACCAATTAAATGCATTGGCAGCAAACCAATTGCTAGCGCCCAACTCACGAAGCATGTTTAATGGAATAAAAAGAACTTCTTCAAACAGGTAGGCAATTCCTTCAAAAACAACTTTCATAGTTTTAATTTTGCTTTGCAAAAATACAGCTAAAGTTGTCACAATGCAAATGCAAGAGGGCTTTTAGATTTTGCGCTATATTTGGGAAATATTTACTGCCATGAATACCGCCCACGTATTTCGAATTTTTGAAAAAAGTATCACGGAATATCACATTTTAAACAGCGTTGATCAACCCTTTGAAAATCCTTTTGAGCCAAAAAGTTTCGATCATTTATTATACCGAAAAAATTGGATTGATACGTTGCAGTGGCACTATGAAGATCTTATCCGCGAGCCTAACATAGACCCCGTTGCTGCGCTAGAACTGAAACGTAAAATTGATGTTTCCAACCAAGAACGTACCGATATGGTGGAGTATATCGACAGCTATTTTTTACAAGAGTTTAGCAACGTTGAGCATCAGGAAGGAGCTACCATCAATACTGAAAGTCCGGCTTGGGCCATAGATCGCTTGTCTATTTTGTCACTTAAAATCTACCATATGCAAGAGGAGGCTAATCGCGCATCTGCCTCTGACAAACACCGCGCCACTTGTGCTACAAAACTTACTGTTTTAATGGAGCAGAAAACAGATTTGTCCACAGCTATTGACCAACTGCTCTTAGACATGGCGGCTGGTAAAAAGTACATGAAGGTCTACAAGCAAATGAAAATGTACAATGACGAATCCCTAAATCCAGTCCTGTACCAAAAAGATCCAAATGTCAGCTAAAAACATCTTGGTACTTCGTTTTTCGGCTTTGGGGGACGTAGCAATGTGTTTACCTGTGTTGAGATGCCTGATTCAAACCTATCCTGAATTGCACATAACGATGGTGACACGAAAACGCTTTGCCTCTATTTTCGAAGAACTCCCCAACACGACTGTTCTCAGCCCTGATTTTAATGATGCGCACAAAGGAATTGGTGGGCTTTACCTGCTCTACAAAACGTTACTGGCAGCAAAACCCAATGCTATTGCTGATTTGCATAATGTGTTACGCACCAAAATACTCCGCAGCTATTTCGCGCCAAAATTTTGGATACGGAAAGCGGTGCTTGTCAAAAGTCGAAAAGCAAAAAAACAACTTACGAGAGCACGTCAAAAAACCTTAGTGCCATTGGTTCCACAAATTCACCGATATGCCCAAGTATTTGAGCGGTTGGGTTTTCCAATTTCTCTAGATAGCCATGAATTCCCACCAAAACCGCTTTGTCCCAATACAGAGGCGTTAAAGCTAGACCAAAGTAAAAAGTGGGTTGGTATAGCACCTTTCGCTGCCCACAAAGGCAAGCAATATCCGCTAGATCTAATGCAAAAGGTCGTTGCCTTTTTGCAACAAGACTATCAGGTTATTTTATTTGGTTTTGGACGTAAAGAACGTGCACAATTAGACGTTTGGGCAAAGGCCTATAAAAATGTGGTAAACGCAACTAGTGTATATTCTTTAGATGCAGAGTTGCGCCTTATCGCGCAACTCGATTTGATGATTTCCATGGATTCTGCTAATGGTCACTTGGCTGCTAATTACGGAGTCCCTGTTATTAGCCTTTGGGGTGCCACACATCCTTGTCTTGGTTTTACTCCTTTTGGGCAAACAGAGACTAGTACCCTAACGGCAGATCGCCAGCTATTTCCGTTCCTGCCAACTTCTGTATATGGAAACAAAATCCGTCGTGGATATGAAGACGCCATGCGAACAATTGAACCTAAAGCCGCTATAGAACTAGCACTTGGAATATTAGATAAAAATTAAAGGTTAAAAAATTTATATTTGTTGGGTTGCATTCTAATATGTTTAAAAAAAATTTTTATCTCCAATGGAAGTCTTTTTTTAGGGCTGCTGGTGTTGCTTCCAAACTCGCGCAAAAAATCTTAATTGGATTTGTTTGGGCTTATTTTGCTTTCGTCTTTTCTGGACTAGCTTTTATTGCGTTTTTCGGTATTCAAAACGATTTTGGCTTGGATCCTTTACCAACAGTAAGTGGGTTTTTGATTTATGCTTTTGTGCTTTGGGTCGTGATCCGCTATTTTATTCAAAAAATGCCGATGGTACATGTTCAGCCTTTATTGACCTTGCCTTTCTCCAAAAAGAGTATTGTGCATTTTGGACTGGCTAAAAGCGTTATCAGTTTTTTTAACATTGTTAACCTGTTCTTTTTTATTCCATTTGGCTTTATTCTCCTCAATGAAGAATACAACTTCTGGGGGGTTATCAGTTGGTTGGTAAGCATTGGTTCTTTTATTCTAACAACCAATTTTTTAAACGTATTGCTCAACAGCCAAGATAAGTTGTTGCTGATAGCGGCCGTTGTTTTGTTAGGCTTATTTGGCTTACAGTATTACGAGATTTTTGACATTACTGACTTTTCAGAACCTATCTTCATGGCGCCCTATAACCAACCCCTTTGGGCCTTGGTGCCTGTAACACTTATGTTGTTTTCATACCGATGGAGCTTTAAGCACTTTTTGAAGAAATTATACTTGGACAGCAATGAAATGCGTCCTAAGAATGAAGTGCAGCGCGCCACCGAGCTTAGATGGTTGGATGGTTTTGGACGTACATCTTTTTTTCTTAAAAATGACATCCGATTAATTGTACGTAACAAACGTGCGCGTATGGCCGTTTGGATGGGCTTTGCCTTTTTATTTTATGGCCTTATTTTTATGATGGATATATACGACTACCCTGTGACAAAGGTATTTGTAGGGATTTTTGTAAGTGGGGGTTTTCTTTTCAGTTTCGGTCAGTTTGTTCCAAGTTGGGACAGTGGCTACTACCCGCTAATGATGACACAAAACGTTCCTTACAAAGAATATTTAAGATCAAAGTGGTGGTTAGTCGTTGTGGGTACTTTAGTGAGCATTCCTTTAGCAAGTTTCTATATCTTTTTTAGTTGGGAAAGTTACTTGGCAATCATAGCTGGAGGCATCTATAATATTGGTATAAATGCCCATGTGGTACTACTTTCAGGCGCGTACACAAGAACACCCATTGACCTAAACTCCATGCAGCAGGCCTTTGGTGATAAAAAGTCTTTTAATTTAAAAACAGTATTACTATTGATACCAAAACTATTTCTACCCGTATTTATTTTTTACATTGGGGCTTTGGTACACAGCAAGCTTATGGGCTATATACTCATCGGTGTAGTAGGCGTATTAGGGTTTGCATTAAGAAACCTTGTTTTTAGTTGGATTGAAAAAGTTTACCAAGAAGAAAAATACCAAACACTTGCCGCATATAAACAAAAAAACACATGATTAATGTTAACCTCCTTTCAAAAAAATACGGGCAGCAAACAGTGCTCGAAATAGATCTTTTAAACATTCCTAGCGGACAGACTTTTGGGCTAGTTGGTAACAATGGTGCCGGAAAAACCACCCTCTTTAGTCTTATCTTAGACTTAATTGAACCAACCACTGGCTTGGTTAAAAATAATGATATAATTGTTTCAAAAGATGAGGGCTGGAAAACCCATACCTCTGCTTTTGTGGATGAACAATTCCTAATTGGCTACCTTACCCCTGAGGAGTATTTTTATTTTGTAGGTGGCTTACGTAATATGAAAAAAGATGTCATTACAGCTGCTTTGGAACCTTACAAAGATTTTTTCCACGGCGAAGTATTGGGTCAAAAAAAGTATATACGTGACCTGTCTAAAGGAAATCAAAAAAAGGTGGGCATTGTTGGAACGCTCTTGTCCAACACACCTTTGGTTATTCTAGACGAGCCTTTTGCCAACTTAGACCCAACTACACAAATTCGCCTCAAAAAACTGTTAAACAAAGAGGCTAGCTCAACAGGAAAAACCTTTCTAATCTCCAGTCATGACTTACAACACATCACCGACGTTTGTGACAGAATTGTGGTCCTCAATAAAGGAAAAATAGTGCGTGATGAAAAAACATCATCCAAAACACTCAAAGAACTAGAAACTTTTTTTCAAGAGCAGCTGTAGTTTATATATACTAAAAGTTGATATTTTGAGTTTTTATCATAGGTCTAAAACATGAGAAAAGTTGTTCTTTTTTGCATAATTATTTTGGTCACTGTTGGGTGTTCTACCAAAAAGAATACTGCTATAAACCGATTCTATCACAAAACAAACTCTAAGTTTAACCCCCTATTCAATGGTGAAGAAGCCCTGCGATACGGACTTTTGGACATCACGTTAAATCATGACGACAACTATTGGCTGCGTCTTTATGTTGACCCTTATATCTTACCCGTGGCTTACGAATCTGAAGATGTTAATACAAACGAGTTTTTTGACCGCGCCCAAGATAAAGCCATCCTTACAGTACAGAAACACTCCATGCTTATTGAAGGAGCACAGCGTAATAATCAAATTGCAAGAGCTTATTTATTATTGGGTAAAGCGCGATATTATAATGGTAAATATCTTCAAGCTATTGAGGCTTTTACTTATTTGCTAAAAAACATGTCTAGAAATGATTTAGCTGTTGAAGCGGAACTCTGGCGATCAAAGAGTTATTTAGCTTTAGGGCAGCACGAGAGGGCAGCACGAGAACTAATCAATATTGCCTACACTGGGTCACTCACCAACGAACAGTACGCATTAAGTCAAGCGGCACTAGCAGATGCACTCTTGAAAGAAGAAAAAGATAGCTTAGCCACTAAACCATTAAGAAAGGCTTTTGCTACTGAAAAATCAGCCTACAAAAGAGGACGATACGCCTATTTATTGGGACAACTCTATGAAGATCTAAACTATGCCGACTCTGCTATAGTTGCCTACCAGTACGTTTTGGACTTGAACCGCCGTCTGCCTCGTGAATTGTGGATTCACGCCCGTCTGGCACAACTCAAAAACAACACCCCAAAAGATGAAGCAACACTAAAAGCCTACAAGCGATTGTTGCGGAGCGATGAGGATAGAAGATTTAGAGACAAAATTCACTATTTCTATGGAACCTACTTGCTTAAAGGGGCAGACACTGTCAGTGCAGAAACTGAACTAAATGCATCTCTGCAAACCAAGACAAATGATAAATATCTCAAGTCATTGATATATGAGCAATTGGCGCTCAATCGCCTAGACCAAGTGGCTTTTGTTAAGGCGGGGACTTATTTAGACAGTACCCTTCAGAACCTTAAGGAAGGTACACGACGTTTCAGAAAAGTGACACGACAACTCAAAAAACTCGATGACATCATCCGCTATGAAAAAACAATTACAGAAACCGACAGCCTAATACTGCTGATGGATATGCCTAAGGAAGCGCAAAAAGCCGTTGTGGATGCTTATATCGAAAAGATACTTGCAGACAAAGAAAAAGCTGAGGCTGAATCCAAAGAAGGAACTGCTGAAAGCATTGCTATGATAGGTGATTTTTACTTTTATAACAGTCGTCAAGTGTTAAATGGAAAACTTCGCTTTCAACAAAACTGGACAAATATTGCATTGGCTGATAATTGGAAGTATGATCCAAAAAAAAGCATCGCTTCTGGAGAAGAAACAGTAGAAATTGAAGGTGTTGCTAAAACCATAGACTCTGCCTTGGATCCAGAAACATATTTATCTCAAATTCCTCCACCAGAAGCACTCGATAGCTTGCAACTTTTGCAGAACGAAGCTTACTATCAAGCGGGCTTAGCCTATAAAGAACAGTTTCTAATTAAGGCTTTTGCCATTGACCGATTTAATTCGCTCTTGGCTGCCAATCCAGCTATGCATTATATTCCACCGACTCTATATCATATGTATGAGCTTTACAACGACAATCCCACAGAACAAAGTGAATTGCGATCTCGAATACTGGCGGAATATCCAGAAAGTGATTATGCCAAAATAATACAAACCCCTGGTGTCTTAGCGCAAACATTTACAGACAATCAAGCTGCAATAAGCGCTGCTAAAGAAAAATTTAAAAACCAAGAATTTAAAGCAGTGATTGAAGAAAGTGAGCACTTCATTCCACGACTTAGAGATAAAGAACTGCAGGCCTCATGGGCATTGCTTCGTGCTACTGCCCTGGGTAGACTCGATGGTTTAGAATCCTATAAAAAAGCTTTGACTTCACTAGTACGAAGCTATCCAAAGACTGAAGGCTCCCAAAAAGCTCAAGCGCAACTTGATGGTTTTGACGTTTATAACGATTCAGTATTGGGAGCAAGAGAAAAGGCAAAGCTTGTTATTGTCAGAACTCTAGAAGATCGCGAGCAATCAGAAGCGGATAAGGTGTGGCTTGATACTTGGTTAGGAGAGGAAGGTATTGAAGACTTGTTGCGTGTATCTATTGATGTATTTGATCGAGATGTCGAAACATTAGTAATTCACGGATTTCTTTCATTAAAAAGCGCAAATGAAATGGCAGCAATTTTAAGTAAAAGTAATCCTCGTTTGTTAGGATCCAAAAATATTGTAATTTCGGCTTCCCAGTATCGCAATGCATTTGTTAGTAAGCGCCTTGAACAACTGGAAAATTAAATGACATGTTTTCAAATAAAAAACAAAAAAATATGGACTCAAAGAATAACGTAAAAATCAATTTTGTAGAGCCCAATACTAAAATTATTGGTGAAATTGAATCAAAATCTGACTTCCGTATAGACGGGACTTTGGATGGAAAAATAAATACTTCAGGCCGTGTTGTCATTGGCAAAGAAGGAACTGTTAATGGCGAAGTACAATGTGGCTATGCAGATGTTATTGGAAATTTCAATGGCAGCCTTTCTGTAGACGGTTTGCTAACTATTAAATCTGATGGTATCGTTGAAGGACAAGTCGTTATTGGTAAACTTGCTGTTGAATCTGGGGCCACATTAAATGCACAATGTAGCATGAAAGCTGCCTCGGTAAAGTCAATGGTTGATGAAAAAGCCGAAAAAACCGCCTAAAACTTGGGCAGTCTTTTCTGGACTGACCGTTCAAATGGGCGTTAGCCTGTATCTTGCATCTATTAGTGGAAAAGTGCTTGATTTACGCTGGGAAACTGGGAAAACCATGACCCTTTTGCTGCTTATGTTGGTACTAGCAGTTAACATTTACGGTCTTATTAAATTTTTAAATCGATATAAATAAACTTTAACTTCTATTTTTTTAGACTGTAAAATTTTTTTGTCTATCAAGCATTCAAACAATTAAAGGCGGCTGAATTTTTCAACATATTATCTTTTTTTCTTTTAGCTAAAAGTGTACATTTGAGGCGTTAAATTTTCGACGAAACTTCAAGTTAAAATCAAAACCATTGAAGAGAGCAATTCTTGTACTTTTTACGCTTCTTTTAGCAACTCACGTATTTGCCGTTTCTAATGACAAGGACCCCGGAAAAACAGTTTCACTAAAGGATGAAATCAAAGCTTATATACAGCATCACTTAAAGGACTCTCACGATTTCTATCTAGGTTCCTACAAAGATGGAAACAAAAAAAAATATATTGGCTATATCGGCCTTCCCGTAATTCTTTGGGACAATGGACTTGTAATGTTTTCGTCTGCAGAATTCAAGCATGGAAAGGAGGTGGTGTCAAAAGGGAGTAGTCACTACAAACTCTACCACGGAAGAATTTATAAGACTGATCAAGCGGGTACCATCAACTATGATGATGCGCACCATGCAGTCAACGAAAAACCGCTTGACCTTTCAATGACCAAAAGCGTTATTACCATGCTATTTACAGGATTTTTGATGTTTTTCTTGTTTCGCTCTTTAGCACAATCTTATGCTAAAAACGGAGGCATTGCTTTTGGTATAGGTCGCTTCTTTGAGCCTATAATTTTATATGTCCGCGACGATATTGCTATCCCCAATATTGGAGAAAAGCACCACGGTCGTTACATGAGCTTTTTGCTAACCGTATTTTTCTTTATTTGGTTTTTAAACCTTTTGGGCCTCACACCACTAGGGATTAATGTCACTGGTAATATTGCTGTCACATTTGGATTAGCATTACTTACCTTTTTATTGACCAATTTGACCGCCAACAAGAACTATTGGGCGCATATCTTTTGGATGCCAGGTGTACCAATTCCCATGAAAATTCTCCTAATGCCCATTGAGCTTTTGGGTGTGATTATCAAACCTTTTTCGTTGTTGATCCGTTTGTATGCCAACATGCAGGCAGGACATATTGTATTGATGAGCCTTATTGGGCTTATGTTTATTTTTAACAACTGGTTAGGTAGCAGCTTGTCCTTTTTATTGGCTTTTGCTATCTCCTTGATCGAATTATTAGTAGCCGCTTTGCAGGCCTATATATTCACCATGCTATCGGCACTCTATTTTGGGTTTGCCGTTGAAGAACATCATGATGAAGCGCATTAAACACAAACATTAACAATTAAATATATACACATGGAAATTCCAGTAATCGTAGGTGCAGGTCTTGTCGTAATCGGCGTAGGTATGGGAATCGGTAGAATCGGTGGTTCAGCTATGGAAGCTATTGCTCGTCAACCTGAAG
>MDTG01360277.1_pt1 | contig 11884 bp, 11 predicted proteins | sample 811421 | NCBI WGS metagenome assembly MDTG01 (sample SAMN05326645, study PRJNA326480) | marine metagenome | isolation source: seawater | place: Pacific Ocean: South East | collected 2011 | reverse complement strand
TGCCAGTAGGTTTGAAGGAGTTTGATTATCAACAAAAGAATCATAATTTTAGTATTGAAAAAGAATATATTCAAAAACATATTTTTAATGCTTCAAATAAAAATTATATTGGATTAAAACTTTATCTTAAATATGGAAATACTTTTTCTTCAGAAGCTACACCGAAAAAGAAGTATTTATCTTTAATTAAAGATATAAAAAAAAATAATTTATTACTTATTAATAAGATTAAACGAATAAAAAAAGCTGGAAATACTGTTGCTGCATTTCAAACAAGAAATATTCCGCATTTTGGTCACGAAAAAATAATTAAAGATCTATTATCAAAATTTGATTACGTTATTATAAATCCTGTAATAGGCCCTAAGAAAATTGGAGATGCTAAAAGTGAATTATTATCATTAGTGTATAATTTTCTAGGAAAAGAATATTATGATAATAAAATAATTTTTCATCCCCTCTGTGCCAATATGTTTTATGCGGGACCAAGAGAGGCAATTCACCATGCATTGTTAAGACAAAAGCTTGGCTTTTCAGGATTTGTTATTGGCAGAGATCACGCAGGTGCAGAAAATAATTATCACCCAGATGCTGCAAAAATTCAAATAAACAGGATTAAAAATAAATTTACCATGGAGATAGTAACACAAGACGCAATATATTTTGATAACTTTAAAAATGAAATTGTGGTAAAGAAGAATAAAAGATCCATGAAAAATACCATCAATATATCAGGAACTGAGTTTAGAAAATGTTTAGTAAATAAAAGACTATATAAATACGCAAGATCTGAAATACAAAAAATGTTATATGATACAAAAAGGAAAATTTTTTATTAAAAAAAATCTCACAAATGGTTTAAAAAAACATGAGTAAAATACTTCCCACTATTGGCCCCATTTCAGAGGATGTTAAAAGTTTGAAAAAAATTCTATCTGTAAGTAAATTAGTGAGGATAAATGGATCACATGGAACCCTTGAATGGCATAAAAAAATTTCAAAAAGAGTAAAAAAAATCGATAGAGAAGCAAAAATATTATTAGATATTCCCGGCATTAAGCCAAGAACAGCTAATAAAGAAAGTACCAAAATAAAGAAAAACGAAGAGGTTTATTTCTACTTTTCAAATGACATCAAGTTCGATTGCAAGTCAATTAAGATAACTAATCCACTACCAAAAATAGATTATAGATGTAAGTCTTTTAGTATCAGTGATGGTCAATTTCATTTTAAATTATTAAAAAAAGGAAAAAATTATATAAAAGGAAAATCAAAGCAAGACTTTATATTAGATCCAAAAAAGGGATTGAATATTCCTTTTTCTGAATATGATGAGATATTGCAGGGAAAAAAATTTATTAAATTTCTTAATTTATTTAAAGATGTTAGTTTTGATGCTGTTGGGCTTAGTTTTGTTCAACACAGCAAAATTTTAAAGACAATAAGAAAAAAATATCCCCAATACACTTTAGTTTCAAAAATTGAAAACTTGATCGGACTTAGAAATAATGCTGATATTATTGCAGAATCTGATGTGATAATGATTGATAGGGGAGATTTAAGCGCAGAGATAGGTGATCAAAATTTATTTAAAGCAATCTCAGACATTTCACTAAATACAAAAAAAAGTGGAAAATCTCTAATAATGGCGACTGAAAATTTGGACTCAATGATTCATCGTAAATCACCAACTAAAAGTGAGATAGTTTCTCTTGCACATAGCTTATCAATAAAATCTGATAAAATTATGCTTAGTGATGAAACAGCAACATCTAATCAATGGTGGCAGATAATTATTTGGTTACAAAAATTTGTAGATGAGAATGATAAAAGTCTAAAAAGATCAAAAAAAAATGAAAAGAAAAAAAATTATTTCTGGGACATGATTGGTAACATCACTGATCTACCGGTAGTGGTCTTCTCTAAAAAAGGCTATGCATTTGAAAATATTTCTAAACTAAATCCCGATGTAAATTTAACAATTTTCACAGATAGCTCAAAAACAGCAACTAATAGTATGTTTAGAGCTAACACAAATATTTTTAAGACAAAAAAATTCAGTAGTAAAAAAATTGATCATATTTACAATAGCATAAAGAACAAATCTGAAATAATTTTTAAGGATACAGATAAAGTAGTATTGATATATATAACTTATCCAAGAAAAAATTCACGTGCCAATACCATATCTATTCTGTCTAAAGAAGATTTTTTTTAAGTTTACAGGATTTCAATATGGAACAGGACAATCAATTAAGTGAACCAATATTTATTATAGGGCCATCAAGATCAGGTACAACTTGGTTAAAATGCATGCTGGCTGTAAATGATAACTTATTTACTGTTCCTGAAACTAAGTTTTATCAGTATGTTTTAAGTTCATCAAAAAACCCCTCAAACAAAGATCTTTATCCTACACAATATACTTTAAATCCAAAATATATTACACCTTCTCAGCTTGAAGTGTCACTACATCACTTAAAAAAACTGAGTTTCATAGATGATGATCACCATAAAATAATCAAACTATTACAAGAAAAAGCTATCAACAATCAACTTCACCGAAGAGATTTCTTTATTGAAATAATAAACCATATAAAAATACTTAACAAGATTAGTGGCAAAACGCTTGTAGAGGGAACGCCAAGGCACGTCATATTCCATGAAGACATAATTACTGATTTTCCTGACGCTAGATTCATCATTATGTATCGAGATTCTATAGACCTTGCTATTTCTGCAAAAGAAACATATGGATTCCCTTTTTTTGAGAGTTTACGTGACTCATTTGCTCTTAAAAATCAATGCGATGAATTTTACGAGAAACACTCTGATAGAGTTATAGCTACAGTAAACTATGATTTTTTAGAAAAAAAAACTGGAAAGGTGGTCAATGAAATCTTTGATATTTTAGGTTTAGAAGCGATTACTGAGCATAAACTTATTGCCGAGTCTAAAAAAATATTTAAAGAACTGCATAAGTCCTACTATATAAATACTAACCAACCTAGAATGGAAGGTAAAAAAATAGAGAAAGTTTTCCCTTCATATCTTAAATCTTCTCTTTCATACTTAACTTATCATATAAAAAATATTCTTAGATATTTATTACGTAAAATAATATAAGAATTTCCTAAATTTATTTTAAATCTAAAAAAATCCACATGGACACCATCACAATTTTTTTAACTGTAGTTGTTTTTTCATTTATTCAATCAATTATTGGAATTGGACTACTTATGTTTGGAACACCTACACTACTTATTTTAGGGTTTTCTTTTGTCGAAGCACTAAACTTACTTTTAGTGCCATCTATATTAATTAGCACTTTGCAGATTTTAAATTTTAAAAACAAAAATGATACGGACATTATCTATTTCAAAAGAAATTTTTTTATGTTTTGTTTACCATTTTTAGTTTTAGGATTAATTTTACTAAAAATTTTTTATCAAGATATAAATTTTCAATTATTTATAGGCATATTAATATTTTTGACAGCCCTAATTAGAATATTAAAAATAAGGATTAATTATTTTTCAAAAGATACAAAATTGTTTCCTGAATTTTTTTATCCTCTTATAGGCATAGTACATGGGATAACAAATATGGGTGGGTCATTTTTATCGATGCTAGCTACTGCAATTCATCCCAAAAATAAACTTAAAGCAAGATACATGGTTGGTTATGCGTATTTGATTATGGGTTTAGTGCAACTTATCTATATTAATATTTTTTTTGGATTTGAATTAGATTTTGTAGTATTGATTTTGGGTTGTGTATCTCTAACCATATACTTACTCATTGGTAATAGAGTATTCAAATTTATTGAAAATTCAATTTTTAACAATTTAGTTAATTATACTATAATTAGTTATGGGTCATTACTAATACTTAGAAATATATAACTTAGAACACTCTTTATAAATTTAATTTTATATTATATGATTATTTGTAATAAGATTAATTATTCTTACTAAAATTAGCCCAAAAATAAATAACATGGACAAGAAAACAGTTTTTTTACTAGATGTTGATGGTGTAATGACCTCAGGACAATTTTTTTATACCGAGTCGGGTAAGGTAATGAAAGTATTTGGCCCTGATGATAATGACGCGCTTTGTTTGTTAACTAAATTTTTAGATGTAAGATTTGTTACTGGCGATAGAAAAGGCTTTCCTATATCCGAAAGAAGGATACTACATGACATGAAATTTAAAATTGACCTTGTTAGTACTGTTCAGAGGTTAGATTGGATTAAAAAGAACTTTAATTTAAATGAGGTTATCTATATGGGTGATGGCATCTTTGACCATTATGTCATGAAAGAAGTTGGGTACTCAATAGCTCCAGAAAACGCTGATGAAAATTGTAAAAATTGTGCAGATTTTGTTACAAAAAGAAGTGGTGGTGATAGAGCTGTCGCCGAAGCTTGTCTTCATATAATGGGGAAATTCTTCGAACCCTATGATCCTGATAATTTACCTAGTTCAGGAAATTTCAGTGGTGAGTGGCAAATTTAGAGTATGTTAGATAGTAAACTAAAAAACATAGTTCATGGCAAAAGAATAAGTTTATTAGGAGTCGGTCCGATGAGCAAAAATTGCGTTGATGTTACAGTTGAAATAGCAGATCAATATCAAATTCCTCTTATGCTTATTGCAAGCCGAAGACAAATAGACTCTGAAGAATTTGGGGGAGGTTATGTTAATAATTGGTCAACATCTGATTATGCTGATTACATAAATAAAATCAAAAAAACTGATAATATTTTGCTTGCTAGAGACCACGGTGGCCCTTGGCAAAGTGATCAAGAACAAGAGATGTGCCTAGAACAAGCAATGAGGTCTGCAAAAAATTCCTACATGGCGGATATAGATGCTGGCTTTCACATACTCCATATTGATCCAAGTATTGACCCAACATCAAGTCCTACCAAGGATCAAATTTTAGATAGAATTTTTGAATTGTATGAGTTTTGTTGGGAATATGCTCAATCAAAAAATTCTGAAATAATCTTTGAAATAGGAACAGAAGAGCAGTCTGGTGGCACAAACACATACGAAGAGCTACAATATACATTGGATAAAATGCGAAAATTTACGAATAAGAATAGTCTTCCATTTCCTACGTTTGTGGTAGTGCAAACCGGAACAAAAGTAATGGAAACAAATAATATCGGTTCTTTTGAATCACCTATTAGAATAGAAAATGAATTACCTTGTGAAATCCAAATACCAAAGATCTTAGAAATTTGTAATCAAAATGATGTTCTTATGAAAGAACATAATGCAGATTATTTAACAGATGACTCACTAAAATGGCATCCAAGGCTAGGTATACATGCTGTAAATGTTGCACCTGAATTTGGAGTAGCTGAAACAAAAGCTATTTTAGGCATCTTACAAAAAAATAATATGACTCAGTTACTTGATAATTTTTATAATTGTTCTTTTGAGTCATTAAAGTGGAAAAAATGGATGCTACCAAACACAAAAAAGGATAAAAAAGAAAAATCTATCATTGCAGGGCATTATATTTTTTCAAGTAAAGCATTCTTAGACATAAAAAAAATAATGTATCAAAAATTAGGAAAAGAATTCGTAGAGAATGAATTGAGAGAGCGGGTAAGGGAATCAATACTTAGGTACGTAAAAAATTTTCGACTCATATGACAAGTATTACAAAAGTTGCGACCATAATACTAAATAGGAACCTTCCAGATGTCACAGACAAACTTTATAATCATATAAAAAAGTTTGACTCGAAAGTGTCAGACATTTTCATAATTGAGTCTGGATCAGACAGCAATAATCTATCAAAAAATGTTACATGGCATGCAGATTGGCATGAAGTTAAATTAAACGGACTTCGTTACTCAAGAGGTATAAACTACGGATTAAGCAAGCTGGCCGAGGAAAAAAAGTTTAAAAATTATGATGCATTTCTTTTTCTGACTAACGATACTGAGTTTGAGAATACTCCCTCTGTTGGAAAATTAGCTGAAATTATGAGTAACCATCCTAGACTTGGAATTCTATCTCCATGCTCAAAAAGATGGGGGGAATATCTATTACTTAGAGAAAAAAAAATAAAATATTTTTGGTATATTCATAACAATGCATATATGTTTCGTAAAAGTTTTATTCTCGATGTAATGCATTCCAAGCCAGATTATATGAATTTCTTATTTGATGGAAATAACTTCAGAGGTTATGGATCGGAAATGGAAATTATTGCAAAATGCTATTCAAATGATTGGGCAGCTGCAATAACTTCTGAGGTATTAGTAAATGAAAATGAGAATTACTTATTAAAACAATCAGACCTTATCAAGACTGATAGCTATGAAGAGAATATGAGATTATATTTAGCTGAAGGTAAGAAATGGATGAAAAATAAATATGGATTTGATAGCAAGTGGTCAATGCAAATGTATGTAAAATTATTTTATGATAGGTTTTTTGATTTTTATCCAGAATATATGGAGTATAAAATATAATTAAACATTATGAATGCTGATATTAAAAATTATGGTGGGAGTGAAGTAACTTCATATAAATCAAACACTAAAGGAAGGACAAATTTTGCGGATTGCTCTTATGTTTATTTTCAAGAACTCATAGATTCAAATACAAGCATTAATATTCACGAATTGACATCATATACGTTATTTGTACTCGATATAGACTCAAACGGTACACTTGAGATAAATGGTCAAAATCAAGAACTGAAGCCAGGTGACTCGATATCTGTAAGAAATTGTGAATTAAATTATACTTGTTTGGGAGAGAAACTAAGAATTATTGTCTCGGGTGTAAAAAGTACAAATTTAATTGAGAAAACATATAATATTACTAGAAAAGGAAAACACTACAAGGTCAATAAACCATGGGGTCATGAATTGTGGCTCAATGGAGAGGATCAAGATTATTGTTTAAAAGAAATTTTTTTAAAGGCAAACAATCAAACAAGTCTTCAATACCATCACATGAAAGAAGAAACCAATATACTTTATCAAGGTAAAATTCAGTTTGTATATCAGTTAGAAATTGATAGCAGTGAAACTAAATATCTTGATTTAACAAGCATTTCTTCAATTCATGTCAAGCCTATGTCAGTGCATCGTATCAAAGCGGTGACTGATGTTTTATTGTATGAAACATCAACCCCTCACTTAAAAGACGTTGTTAGAATTGAAGATGACACCAATAGATCAGATGGTCACATTGATAGCGAACATTCAAATAATAAAATATAATTTGTGAGAAAAAATTATCCCGTATGTATATTAACAGCTGGTTTTGGAACTGGTATGGGCAGAGAATACTCCTGTATAAATAAGACTCTTCTTCCTCTAGGAAATGAGTCAATAATTAGTAATATAATTAGTGGATTTCCAAAAAAAACTGAGTTTGTAATTGCGTTAGGTCATTTGTCAAAACAAGTTGAGGACTTTCTCAGTATAGCTCATCCAAAGACAAAATTTACTTTCGTGTATGTAGATAATTATAAAGGTAGAGGAAGTGGGCCTGGATATTCATTATGGTGTTGTAAGAAGCACCTCAATCAACCTTTTTATTTTGTCGCATCTGATACTATATTTAAGAGTTTTTCATCTCCACCAACAGGCACAAATTGGGCAGGAGTAGCTTATGTTCCTCCAAAACTGAGAAAAAAATATTGCAATTTCAGAATTCATGATAATCGAGTTATCAAAATCATAGACAAAAAAAATTGTGATGACTCTCACAGAGCTTTTACAGGTTTTTTATTTGTTAAAGATCACAGATTATTCTGGAAAGGCCTTACTTCAAAAAAAACAATTGCAGGTGAACGTCAAATCTCTAATGGGTTAGAAATTTTACTAAAAGAAAAAACTTTAACGGCAGTAGAAGGTGATTGGAAAGATCTGGGAAATAAAAATAACTATCAGAAAGAATTATCAAAAATTCATAATTTTGATTTTGGTAAAAGTGGAGAATTTATTTATTTTGAAAATAAAAAAGTTATAAAGTTCTTCAAAGAATCTAATATAATTAACGATAGAGTATTAAAAGCTAATTATAACAAAAATGTTTTTCCAGATATAACTGATTTTAAAAATCAATTTTATGCATATAAATTTGTTGAAGGCAAAACAATGTATTCAGAAAGTGATCCAAAACTGTTTCGTAATTTTTTAAAGTGGCTTGAAAAATCACTATGGATAAAAAAAACAGTTGATAATGAGAAAATGCAGAAACTTTGCATGGATTTTTATTATAAAAAAACGAAGTCAAGATTAAATCTTTTTCAAGAAAAGTATAAGTCAAAAAATTATCCTGTTGAGGTAAATGGAATAAAAGTTTTCAGTATAGAAAAAATATTAAATATGATTAATTGGAAAAGTATTTCTAAAGGGAGTCCATTTTTCATACATGGCGACTTGCAATTAGACAATGTTTTATATGATAAAATAAAAAATAAATTTACACTTTTAGATTGGAGACAAGATTTTTCTGGAGAAATAAAATTTGGAGATATTTATTATGATTTAGCTAAACTTAAAGGTGGTTTAATTTTAAACTACGATTATATAAAATTAAATCTTATGTATTACCAAAATGTTGCAAATAAAGTTACAGTAGATTTTGCTCGAAGATCAAGTTCAGATTTATATATAGATATACTTAACGATTATATTTTAAAAAATGGTTTTAATATTGATAAAGTAAACTTAATTGTTGGTTTAATATTTCTTAATATGTCACCTCTTCATCATTTTCCATTTGATAAAGCACTTTACTCAATATCATTACTTCACTTAACTAATTTAATTAACAAAAAAAATCAATTTATTAGAAAGTAATTTCAATTTTTATAACTATGTATGAGATTTGTATATCAATTTCTAGTAAGCCGGGTAATTTTGGAACCACTATTCATAACGCTGGTTATAAAAAATTAAATCTAAAATATATTTATAAAGCTTTGAAAGTTACAAACTTAAATCAAATAATTAATTCTATTAAAATTATTGACATCAAGGGTTGCAGTGTCTCAATGCCATTCAAGACTCAAATAATAAGTTACTTAAACACTTACGAAAAGTCTGTCAAAGAATGTGGAGCATGCAATACTGTACTTAATAAAAATGGTAAATTAATTGGATTTAATACTGACGTTTCAGCAATATCAAAACTTTTTAAAAAACAAAAAATAAAAAAAGAAAAAAAAATTTTGGTTATTGGTTCAGGCGGTGTAGCTAGAGCTTATATCTTTTCATTATTAGAATTAGGATATAAGAATATTCATTTAGTTGCCAGAAATTCAGGTAAAATGAAAATATTAGAGAAAGACTTTGGTATCACAACAAATAGTATAAATTCAAAGGCAAGAATTAAATCTGATGTTCTAATAAATGCTACTCCAATTGGAATGAAAAATAATGTAAATGATTTTAAGATAATAAAAAAATATTTGGATAAACAAATATTAGTCATCGACTCGGTGGTTACATACAAACCAACAAAAATAATAGATTATTGCAAAAAATATAAAATACAATACATAGACGGTTTTTCGATTAGTTTCGAACAGGCTTGTCAGCAGTTTAAAATTTATACAGGAAAAAATCCTCCAATAAATTCGATGAAGAAAGTCGCCTTATCACTTAAGAAATGAAAATTTTTGAAATAACAAAATTATACTTTGACTCATATTCAAGAAAAGATATAAATTTTTTTTATTACATTTTAGATAATAAGGTATCTTTAGTTGATTGGGCAATTAGCTTAAGTGGAAAAGACGCTGTACTAAAAAACATTAAAGAAACATTTCAAAATTTTCAAAATATATCAGTAAATGTCAGAAATATAGAAATAAATGGCAATATTTCTGTCACTAACTTTGAGATCAATCTTGATAAAGAAAAACTTAACGTAATTGATAAAATAACCTTCACAGAAAATAATCAGATTATTTTTATCGAAGCTTTTAAAATATAAGTAAATTTATATATTCTTAACGAAATTACTTGATTGTATTTAGTTAAGTATAACACTAAAAATCCTTTAAAAATCTATAGTTCTTAAAATATGGTAAATCATTTTTTGTATTTGCTAAATACAAGAAATGATATAATTCATAAATATGAGTGTTAATAAAAAATTAAGTTCATTTGATGTATCGATTTCTCCAAGAAATATTGTGAACGACAATGGCACAAAATATAGTGATTTTAAATCATCACTTAGGATAAGAAAGTCCACCCTTTTATTTAATTTATTAATGCCTGTCTTAATGATTTTAATATCAATATATTTTTTCTTTCTTTTAAGTCAAAATTTACTCATTAGCTGTATATTATTTTTGCCATTTACAATTTGGATAGCTTTCTGGAAATTAGCGTATAAGATGCATTTTCACGAAGCTGCTCATTACAATTTACACCACAATAAGAAAATTAATGATTTTATTGCTAATTTATTTTTTTCACCGTTTGTTGGAATGTGGATCAAGGATTACAGAAAAAGTCACTGGAAGCACCATCAACATTTAGGCACTTTAAAAGATACGGAGACAAGTTATAGTCAATCTTTAACCCTTCCAACTATTTTTCAAAAACTCACAGGAATTTATCTTGTAAAAGTACTTATGAGGTACTTTAAAAATTATAATGGCGAAAAAAATGGTGGAAGTAATTTTATAAACTTTTTCACTTCTCTCTTATACCTTTTAAGTGTTCAACTAACTATTTCTTTTTTTATTCTCATCCATGTCTCATACTTTGCAGCATTTGCATGGATTTTGTCACTATTTATCTTTGAGCCTTTTTTATCAGGTATAAGACAGACACTAGAACACAGATCACTTGAAGCTTCAAAAAGAGTTGATTACACAAAAACAGATCATGGTCCGACAAACAGATTATTTGGAAGTGATTTCTTCTCAAAATATTTCGGGGGAGCAGGGTTTAATAAACATTTACTTCATCATTATGATCCAACGGTTTCCTATACAAGATTTGATGAGCTGGAAATGTTTTTAGAAAAATCTAATGTGAGAGATTATATTAAATCAAATCAAACAAGCTATTATAATGCATTCAAAAGTCTTTACGAAAGATGAAAATAAATGGAACAAATTGTCCTCTTTGTTCCTCAAACCAATGTTTTATCTTTTCAACTACAAAAGATTATGAATATTTCACATCTGACATGGAATATACGTATTATGAATGCAAAAAATGTAGGTGTATTTTTATCAAAAATCCTCCCGAAGATAAATTAAATTTAATCTATCCAAAAAATTACTACTCAAACAATATTTTAAAAAAAAAATATAATTCCGTTAGTAACCTCACAGAACAAATAAAGTCATTTTTCGATTTAATATTTTTTCGAAAAATATTTAGAAAAATTGGTTTCAAAAAAATTAATAGTTTAGATATTGGTGGAGGTTCAGGATGGATAAGTAATTTAATAAGAAAAGCTGATAATCGTGTCAGTTCTACAACAGTAATTGACTTTGATGATGAAGCAGAGAAAATTGCTACTGAAAATGGTCACATCTATTATAAATCTAATATAAGCGATATTAGAATAAGAAATAAATATGAATTTATAGTAATGTTTAATATTATTGAGCATATCAATAATCCTGAAAAAGCATTAATTAAGATTAAATCCTTAATGCTAAAAAATGCGATATTAGTAATTAAAACACCTAATACAAGATGTCTAAGTAAAAATTTATTCAAAAATCTTTATTGGGGAGGATTGCATGCTCCAAGACATTGGATATTATTTAATAGAGAAAACATATCTGCATTAGCAATAAAATGTGGATACGAAATTGAAGATTTCTTTTACACTCAAGGAGCCCCTCAATGGTCAACGAGTA
>MDTG01414322.1_pt1 | contig 11885 bp, 20 predicted proteins | sample 811421 | NCBI WGS metagenome assembly MDTG01 (sample SAMN05326645, study PRJNA326480) | marine metagenome | isolation source: seawater | place: Pacific Ocean: South East | collected 2011 | reverse complement strand
TATTATAATGACAATAGTATTCTTACTAATCCCAGCCCCAGCAGAAGCATCGGAAGGTGATTGGGGAAAGACAGGACATAGAATCGTTGGTGAGATTGCCGAAAGACAATTAACCGATGAGGTTAAGGAAATAGTATATGAGATATTAGATGGCGAATCACTATCATCAGTTAGTACATGGGCAGATGAAATGAGAAGTAATCCTAATTGGAGACCATATGATAAATGGCATTATGTGAATCTACCATTAGATGTAGAGTATCCTGATGCTGATGTACCCGAAGAAAATGTGGTAACAATAATAGAAAGATGTATAGCTATATTGAAATCCCCTATGGCAGATAAAGAAATGAAGAAGTTCTATTTGAAATATTTGGTACATCTAGTAGGAGATATACATCAACCTATGCATACAGGTAGGTATGAGGATTATGGTGGTAGTAAAATTCCTATTACATTCAAGGGTAGAAAGGGTAGTGATAATAAGACTAACCTTCATGTACTATGGGATACTAACCTAATAGATGACTTTAAGATGAGTTTCACAGAATGGAGCACACATTTAGAAAACAAGTATAGAAAAGAAGAAGTAAAACAAAGTAATGTATTAGAGTGGACGTTTGAATCACATTGGTGGGCAAAGGATATATACAAGAACACTCCTCCTAATTCATATCTATCATATGATTATGTATATAGGTATCAACCAGTATTAGAGAAAAGGTTATATAAAGCAGGAGTAAGATTAGGTAATTTAATTAATTCAATATTTGGTGACTAAGATATTCAAATACAAATTCGAAGATGCACACTATAAGGGTATAGGTGTATTACAAAGATGGTTTGGCCAAAAATTATCAACCTCGTCTAAAAGAAGTAATAAACAACTTTATAAAAAAGTACTCAATAGATTAGAAACTATAAAGGGTAAACAATTGTACACTACAAAAGAAAAGATATGGTTAAACAATTTAAGAATAAAATACATGATAGCCAAGGCAAAAGAAGGATACAATTTTGATAAATATGGGAATTTGATACATAGAACCTATAAAAAGAATTTCGGTAAGTATAATAATTAAGAACGGAAACAAGACAATGACAACATTTATACAAGTACTAGCACAATACTTCGGATTACTATCTCTAACAATAGTATTCCCTATATACACACTATATATCTTATGGAGAAACAAATGGATAGTTCCCCATAGTATATCAGACTCATACTATATACTTAAGAAGAAAGAAAGACATGAAGAGATACTCTTTACCGTATTTACATTCTTTTTGGGTATAGGAACTATATTACACTATCCAGCCTCATTCCTTTTCTTTCTATCAGGTATGGGATTCTTTTGGGTAGGTACTCAGACACAATTCAAGGATATATCCATTAAGAGAGATATACATTATATAGGAGCGGTTCTAGGTATCGTATGTGCTCTTGTTGGATTACTCCTTAATGGTATATGGCTACCACTCCCCCTATGGTTAGGTGGTTCACTCTTATTAAGTACTCAACTAGATTATAAAGGCGGTACTTTAATTTTTTGGGCCGAGATTCTGGCCTTCATCGTTATAATCGGTGGGTTATGGGCACTCTAAGAAAGTGGTGGAAGTATTGGGCCAGAGCCTTAGGTGAAAAGGTAGGAGAAGATAATAGAAGTGCGGATTGGGTAGCGATATGGAGGACACTGATTGTGTTACAAGCTATTATTACTAATGGATTCATAGTATGGAATATACTGAGGAAGTGGTAATACTATCAATAAAAAAGAAAGGGAAAAATGAAATCGACAAAAATCTTTTTAGGAACGACCAAAAATTTTTTGAAAAACCGACACTTTCTTAGTGCTTATACTATTAAGTTATAGGTTATTATTTTTCTTTTAAGTTGTCTGGTAGTGCGCATAACTATACAAAAAAATAAAAATTATAAAATAAAGTTATTAACAATATGAACGAAGATTTTGATGAAGGTGAAGAATTCTTAAATCAAAGGAAAAGGGAGATAGATATGGCTCTTCTGAAACAAACCCTCAAACGAGGTAATTCCATGCCACTCGATGTAGAACAATTCACCACTCTCTTTGGGAAACCCCAAAAAGATGATATAGATGATTTAACCACGCAATTTATTGCAGTAATAAATGGTATTGAAGATGGGGAATGGACTCATATTATGGGGATGAATAATCCATCGGAGTATAACATAAAAGAAATGAAAGCTTGGATTGTAGATGGATGGGGTGAAGATTGGATTAAGTTAATCTTACAACATAATGAAGAAAAAGAGAACTATGAAGATTGTGAAAGAATATGGGAATGTCTCAAATGTTATGCCAATTTAGAAAACTTTGTTAGTAATAGTGATACCAAAAACTTATTTGAATGAATTCATATACTTGGGATACCAAAGATATTAAAGAAATAATAGATACCTCGTATGAGATATCTAGGTATGTTAATAGTCATCACGATGGCCATGGTTTATGGGAGGGTGTTAAATCTGAACAATTTATTAGAGATAAAGATTTAGGTCCTATTGGTGATATCATACTTGAAGGTATTGATAGGTGTAAAGAAATATATAAAAAAGAATATGAGTTGATAGAATCTTCTGCTTGGGTTAATATAATAAACTCATCAACTCCAAGACAAAAAATAAGAAACCCTGATGGTAGTTTAGTTTATCACACACATACTGATAAGTCTCGTGAACAAGGTGAACCAATACCCGATTATACGTTTATCTTTTATATTCAGATGCCAAATAACTTAAAAGGTGATGATGGTAAATTATTTATGAAAGATAAACAAGGTAACGAATCTAGTACATTACCATACGAAGGTCAGTTAATTATATTAGATGGAGATGTACCACACGCACCGGTAGATGCACCAAATTCTACAAAGGATAGAATTGTACTTGCGGGTAATGTTTGTTTTACTCCACCACAAAAGAAGAAATCTACACTACTATGAAAACAGTATTTGCTATAGGAGATTCACATACATTCGGTGCAGAGATATTAGGGCCAGATGAGTGGGGTGATGAAAATAAAGTACTTGCTTTTCCAAATAAAGTTAAGGATTTGTTAGGATATGATAAGGTAGATAATTGGGGAATAAGTGGTGCAAGTATTATGTATGTAGAACGAGGTTTGGTTGATTACTTATCATCTAATCCAAAACCAAGTTTAGTTATTATTGGATGGACTTGTTTAGGGAGGATGGAAGTTTGTACAGGTATAGATGATGATGGTAAGTACGAATATAGAATGTGTTCATCTTGGAATGACCCTAAGTGGGATAGAGAGCAAAAAGAATTCTATAAAAGATTATTACCTCAGATGACATCAGATGATTTGTTAGCAGAAAAGTATAGAACACATATACGATGTTCGGCGTTACTCGATAAATTAAAAATACCTCATATCTTTTTTGATGTGATGCAAAATACAAAAAAAGAAGCTCCTATATCTGGTACAAACGAAACTAATGATTTAGTTGATAAGTTATGGAGTGGTGATAATCCATTAGATAAAAAATTATACAATTTTATAAACAAGGATAATTATATAGAGAATACTACTTATTGGGAGTATTGTTTTGAAAAGCCAAATGTTAAATGGAATGGGGGGCATTATAATGAAGCTGCTCATCTACATTGGTCAAACTACCTAGTAGAAGAATTAAATAAAAGACAAATAATTTAATGAATGTTATATATTCTTACAAACGAGTATTACAAAATAAGAAAGAACTAAGTACAAACTTTTGGAACGTAGCTAGATTATCTGTTTCATATGCAAATAGATTCTATAATACTATTCTTTATTGTGATACGAACACCAAAAAACTTTTCAAATCAAATGAAGTTCCTATTAAGGAATATATAATTGTTGATGAAATTGAAAAGTATGGTGGTGTTATTTATCCTATGCCTAAAATATATGGTATATTAGAACATTGTAAGAGATACCCAAACCAACCATTTTATCATATAGACTTAGATACTATAATTATAAACAAACTATCAGAACCTAAACAATCTTTTGCTTTCTCTCATCCTGAGATTAATCTAAAAGAAAGAGTTACCCCAACTGTTATAGATTTTTTAACAAAGGCTTACTTAGAACCCTATGATAGAATTAAATTAATTGACCAAATCGGTGAATATGATTTTTCATTTATTCCAAACTATAACATCATATACATAAAAAATACTAAACTAGGTTCTTATTATTGGAACAAAGTACTTGATATTATAAAATCAAATGAAGTTATAAAATCAAAATCACTTGGTGATATATTAGAAGCAGGTGTATCTCAACTGCTTGAACAATATACATTTTATCATTTACTAAAACAAGATAAAATAAAGGTTGGTATATATTCTAAAATGGGTACATTTGATTTCTTTGGCGGATATGTTAGATTATCAAATGATTTAATATCACTAAATGATATAACAATAGAACAATTAAACAAGTATGATTATCTTCACTTAAGTTCATACGATGTATTCCAAGAATCAACAGATACAGTTGTAAAGATTCTTATGGATGAAATAGGAATATTAAAAACATTTACCTCTTCTGAATCAGGATTATTATAGTAAATAATTCACTTTTTGCTTGGCAGTCTCGGCTTTTTTTCGTATATTTACTATGTAAATAAGTTAAAACACTAAAAGTTAAATTATGAATATTGAAACGTTAAAATCAAAAAGTTTAGAAGAATTAAGAGAAATCTCAAAACAATTAAATGAATTAATTGAGATAAGAAAATCTGAGGTTGCTTGGAATACTAAATCACAACTTAGAGTTGGTGGTGTGGTAACTGTACCACATGGTAAGTTATTAGGTAAACAGTTAAGAGTTGAGAAAATCAATATCAAAAAGGCTGTACTTAGTATATTAAATGAAAACGACCCTACTCAATGGAATGTTCCATTATCAATGATTGAAATAAAATAATATGAGCAATACAAAATTTGAAATGTGGCTTGATAAAGTCAATGAAAACAGAAAAGAACATTGGGATAAAAATTATTCCTATAAACCCTATACTCCCCTAACTGTCAAGAAAGGACAGAAGTATATGAAAATAATTGATGAAGGTTCAGTATGGGCTTTTGTTTCTATGTGGGAGGGAGTACTAAAAGGTAGTTTAATTTGTAAAGGTGATTTATTAAAACCTGCAAGTTGGAACTCACCAGCTAAACACGCAAGAGGTAACATCTTTGATGATACCGCACAATGGAACTACTACGGACCTCAATATCTGTAAAATATAATACATGAAAGACTTAAACTGGTATTACATACTCGCAGGAGCGATAGTAACAATTATTGCTCAATTGGGAGCATGGTTTCAACACAACCTACAATTCAAATATCCTAAGTATGATGAAACATATTGGGGGTGGTATGCCTTGGCTATTCCTCTCACTTATGTTTTTATATTGGCAACTAGATATAATGTAGAAGGATATGGTGGAAGTATATGGGGAGCGAGATTCGTTGGATTTGCTCTTGGTATGACTGTGTACGCTGTAATGATACAACTTTTCTTTGGTGAAAAGTTTACAATGAAGATAGCAATTCAACTACTACTATGTTTTACAATAATATTAGCACAAACCTTTTGGAAAGAATCATCGTAATAAAATGAGAAATTTTGTAATCATAGGTGGTAATACTGGTTGGATGGCTGCATCTTATCTACACACCTATTTTAAGAATGATAATATTACTCTAATCGAAAGTCCATCTATTCCTAAAAGTGGATTTGGAGAAGGAACTGTTCCTAACTTTACACAGTTCTTAGAGGATATGAATGTAAATAGAAAAGATTTTGAAAACTCAGTAAATCATACTGTAAAACTTGGAATAACATTCAAAGGTTGGCCTGGTAATGATTCTGAATACAATCATGATTTTAATATAAATGGAGGTAGTCCACATGCTTATCATATTGATACTAATCAAGCTTGTGATTATTTTAAGAATAAATTTAGTAGTAAAGTAAATTATATAATAGATGATGTTGTTGGATTTGATAGAGATGGTGAAACAATAAACAAAGTTAAAACAAAATCAGCTGAATATGATTGTGATTTCTTAATTGATTGTAGTGGTATTAGTAGAATAACATTCGGTAAAGAATTTAATGAAAAGTGGATATCAACATCAGATGAATTAAGAGTTAACTCAGTACTTAGTTTTACTATACCAAAGATTACATCAAAAGATGAACCACAAAGAACAGATGCAACATCTATGAAAAGTGGATGGTGTTTTAAGATACCATTACAAGATAGAGAAAATTATGGATACCTACATGATAATAAATTAACAACTATTGATGAATGTAAATCTGAAATAAAAGAAAGGTTTGGTGATGTTGAGTTTAAGAGATATTACGAGTTCGAATCAGGTTACTATAACAAAACATGGGTTGGGAATACTATTGTAGTTGGAATGAGTTCACACTTCTTTGAACCAATCGAAGCAACATCTATAATGATTTGTTTAATGCAAATGAAAAAACTGGTAGAACTAAACTTTACAAATAGAAAAGGATTTAATGATTATATAAATAACGTTTATAAATCAACACTTAGTTTTATTAGATATCATTATGTATGTGATAGAGATGATACTGAATTTTGGAAAAGATATAAAACAGTAAAATTGACAAAGGAATTAAAAAAATTATTAGATGATAATGGAAAGATATCAGATATATCTCAAAGTAAGTTTAATTCTATAATAAAAGATAGTCCATTTACATTAGAACAGTATAAACTATTAAGTCAATATAATTTTATAAACAAAACAAAAACAACTTTGTTATGATGAATGAAATAGATTTACATGGAATGACTCATGATGAGGCGGTATTGATAACTGAAGATTTCGTTCTTAGAAAATCAATAGACCCTTTTTTCCAATGTACAATTATTACAGGCAACTCAAAACCACTCCAAGATAGAATCATAGAAGATGTTTTGGATAAACATGACTTCAAATATATGATACCATCTTACAATCAAGGGTGTATAATTATTAGTTAAAATATTTGGCAGTCTCGGCTTTTTTTCGTATATTTACTATGTAAATAACTAAGATATGAATGTACTTATAAAACCTAAAATTACGAAACCTTGGTCAAAAGAAATGTATGATTACAATGACAAGGTTGCAGATATGATGAAAGAAAATATCATCAAATCTATTGTTAAATACCAAAATGATTTTGATAAACTCAATCAACTTATGGAGTTGTGTGGTGGTATCAAATATGGTGGTGGATATGATATTGATGACCTTTATCAAGATGTTCATGATGAAGTAAATAACGTTCAGAACTATTGGTTAAATGAAGAATATCCATATGCAGTTGAACAAGGATTAGTAGAAGATGTTCTTTATAAATTTGTTGGTTATGGTGGATAATTATAGTTGGTATTATAGAGAGATGGGTTCTCGAAATAAAAAAACTGGTAAGTTAAATTACTACCAAGTAAAAGTAACAGATTATAAGATTGTAGATTGTGAATGTCCTGCACGTTCCTTTCGTTCTTATTCTCCTTGTAAACATATGAAAAGATTACATGAGAAATTATCTCACCTTGCAATATGATTTCAAAAATACCAAAAAAGATTCACCAAGTATGGATTGGTGAAAAAGATATACCTGAACATTGTAAGGAGTTTGTAGAAAAAATACAGGTTATAAATCCTGATTATGAACATAAGTTATGGGGAAATGAAATATTTGAACTATATAAAGATGATGTTTTTTTACAAGAATATATAAAAGCTCCTAAATTATACAAATGGGCATATATTACAGATAGAATTAAACTATTGTTGTTAAGAGATTATGGTGGTATCTATGTTGATATAGATTGTAAACCAATTCAATCTTTTGATTTAATACTAAACAAACTATCTGAAGAACATACATTCTTCTCAGGAATGAAACCATCAACAAAGATTAGAACATTAATAGATTGTACTGTATATGGTTCTACACCTAATTCGAGAATTGTAAATCTTTGTTTAGGTACATATAAAGACAAGTATTGGGCAAATGGATGTGGGATATTTTCTGATGAAATAATTAAATATTGTGATAGTGATGTGGCTTTATTTGGTCATGAATATTTTTATGATAATAAAGTTACTCCAAAAACAATTGTACTACATGATGTAGATGATACACGATTACTTAGTTGGATAGAAGATAATTAAAAATAAAAAAAGAATATATTTAAGTATATGAATTTAGTAGGTAAAAAGTTTCCAAATATCAAAGTTAAGGCTATTGATTATTTGGGTGATGAATCAAAGATTAGTTTAGTAGATATTGCTAAAAAACAAGGGAAGAAAATATTACTATTGTGGTATCCAAAAGATTTCACAACAATATGTCCAACAGAGTTAATAGCACTACAAGAATCAATAGATGAGATAGAACAAAAAAGAAACGTATTGATATTTGGAGCATCATGTGATACAACAGATGTACATTTTGCATGGTTAAATACAGATGTAGATGATGGTGGTATTAAAGGAGTAGAATATCCATTGATATCGGATACTAAAAGAGAACTTGCTGAGTTATTGGATATATGTGATGATGAAGATAACGTTACATATAGAGCAACTTATCTAATAAACGAAGATGGAACAGTATTCCATCAATCAGTTAATCATATGTACATTGGTAGAAAAGTTGATGATATGATAAGATTAATTGATGCTCAAATATTTAATGATACAAAGGGTGGTATGTGCCCTGCTAATTGGGAAAAACAAAATGTATAGAGAAATAGTACTTGATGATTTACAAAGAATAGTTCAAAGGGAATCGAAAGTTATTGTAATGTTTGGTAAGGGTAGTTGTGGGTATTGTAGAAAAGCAAAACCAAAGTTTGAAAAGGCATCTATTGATAATCCAAAATATAAATTTTATTATGCAAATCCTGATACTCAAGAAGCAAGTAGAGATTTTGTTGGTAATATAGAAGGATTACCAACCTATGCAGGATTCAGAGATGGAGTACTTGTTAGTCAAATTGAAGGAGATGATGCTAATAACATATACACAATACTTCTTGATATAGCGAACCACGACTTGAATCACCCATCATCCAAGTCAGATACAACGATGTTATAATGGATTACGAATTTCAGGATAGATATATTGGATGGCGAAAGGCTATTTCATTATTTGAACAAAGAGGTACTCATAAAGAAGGAAGAGTTACAGTTAATAGACATCCTTACTATATTAATTTTGAAATTCTTATTGGTACATCATCACTAAGACCTAGATTAGACTCCGATGAATATTATTTTATAGAAGCAATACTTCACCATTATAAAAATAAAAATCCTAATTTTCCAAACGATGATATTCCACTAAAATATATAATATCATTCTACTCAGAAGCTCCTTTAATGCGAGATTTTTATAATGATTTTTATAATCTAAAAGTAAACAATGGAATAAAATACCTAGGAATTTCATCTAACGATTTAATAGTAGGTGATTTCTTAAAAGACCTTGCTGAAAAAAATAACCACGAACCTTTACCATTTTTTTCTAATTGGGAAGTATGGACACATTACGCACCAGAGTATCCTGATAACTCAGGTGACGGGCCATCTGCAGAAAGTATAATTAAAACTAAAAGAAAGTATTTCTCAACTTCTTTATTTAGAAGAATTTGTCCTGAAAGAGCTTATCTTACATATGCATTATCTAAAACAAATATTATAAATAGGGAAAATATAATGAATGTATTTGCTCCTTATAGAGAACAAGAAACAGCTGAGGTAATAGAAAGTGAATCAACAGAATTCAACCAAGAAAGAGCACAGTTTTATTTAGAAAATTATTTCAATGTTAGAGATGGGGAATCTATGTACAGATATCTTAATAACATGAATGTTGGTAAAGATACTTTGGATGAAGGCATAGTTAGGGTTATACCTAATACAAGAACAACTCCTCGTAATGGAGATTCTTACTTTTGGATATCAAATGAATCATCACTACGAGAGGATTCTCTATTTGTTACTGAAAAAACATTTAAGCCAATGTTTTGGAAACAACTACCAATGGTTTTGATGAATTCTAAAACATTTGATTTTATAAATGATATTGGATTCAAATATGAAATGACCGGTATCAATTATGAATATATACATGAAACTCATCTTAAAAGAAAGATACATAAGTTTTGTACAGAGATAGACAGATTATCAAATTTATCAGATGATGAAATACAACAACTTATGAAAGAAAACAAAAAGAAGATTGACCATAACTTCAAACTAGCATATCAAATGCATGGGAAAAAGTTAGATGCTATTATAACTAGAGATTTTCATGAATCTATCGAAAAATGGAAACCAGATACTAATCAAGTTGATAAATACAAAAAATATATGGATTACTGCTTGTATTTCTAATATTTTTTTCGTATATTTGTAGAACACCAAAATTAAATGAAAGAAGAATTAACTAAAGAAGAATTAGAAAATATATTACCAACTATATTTTATACACAAATTAAAGTACATAATGGTAATAAAAAGGTAGATGATTATTTCAAGAAAACATTTACTAAATCTAACGAAGAAACTTTTCTAGTAGCAAATGATTTATCTAAAACTATATTTGATATAGAAATTGAAGATGATGAATCTTGGAATGAATCTTTCGGAGTTGGTGTTTGGAACATATCATCATCAACTACTCTTGAAGATGGTAAAATTAAAGTTTTAGAAATAGTAACAGAGAACTCTGTACCACATAATGTTTTACTTAAACTTTCTGAAAGTATTTCTAAAATTAAAAAATCAGCATTCATAACAGGAATTTATGTTTGTGATAAAGGTTCAAATGGAGCATTTGTATATTCAAAAGATAACCATTTGATAGAAGAAGTAAATATTTCTCCTGAAGATGAGGAGTTATATATAGACTTAGAAGTATTGAGGCTTGGTTTAGAAAAAGAAAACATATGAGAAAGTTAACATATTTAATTACCGAAGAAGGCCCACAATCCCAAAAAATCTATTCAATGGAGTTTATAACTGATAGAACTCCTACATGGACAGAGCAACAATATCTTAGACATAGACAAAACACTAAGATGAATCTGATTAGTGATGAAGAAACAGAAGAAGAAAAACCAGTATCGAGAGAAGTTGACTTGGGATGATATGACCTATGGTGAGGCATCTCATCATATAGGTAAAAAAACCACCGAGAAAGTTCACAAATCTAAACGAGATTATTCAAGAAAGGGTAAGTCAAAAAAAGATTGGAAGAACTTCGGTGATGAAGAGTGGTAGTATTTATTATTTATATATACTTATATACTCGATGGGGAATTAGCTCAGATGGCTAGAGCGCTTCGCTTGCACCGAAGAGGTCATCGGTTCGACTCCGATATTCTCCACTACATTAACTAAATTAATGTAATTATGAAAAAAGTAATTTTATTATTTTTACTTTCAGTTATAGGAATAACTGTAAGTTGTGAAAAGTCCGATTGGCTTTCACCAGAGGATGTTGACAACATTAAAAGTCAATTGAACACTCAGATTAACGAGTTACAATTTGACAATAATACGTTGACAACACAAGTAACAGACCTTACAACACAAGTTACAAATCTAACAACTGAGGTTGCTAGTTTAGAAACTTCTGTAACGTCTCTTACCGAATCAAACACTGCGTTAACTGCTGAGAATGCAACAGTTCAAACATTGACTGATAACGTAGCTGATTTGAATGCACAAGTTGCAACTTTAACTTCTGAAAAGGATGTTTTAGATGCACAAGTTGCT
>MDTG01177234.1_pt1 | contig 11885 bp, 11 predicted proteins | sample 811421 | NCBI WGS metagenome assembly MDTG01 (sample SAMN05326645, study PRJNA326480) | marine metagenome | isolation source: seawater | place: Pacific Ocean: South East | collected 2011 | reverse complement strand
GTCCAGAACAAGTGCTGCATTAAATAAATTGAAAAGTAAGAAGCTCCCATTTATTTCAGTATTAACTGATCCAATATATGGAGGAGTTGCAGCAAGTTTAGCGATGCTTGGAGATATAAATATTGCAGAGCCAAAAGCACAAGTAGGCTTTGCCGGACCAAGAGTTATTGAGGATACTGTAAGGGTTAAGCTACCTGAGGGTTTTCAAAGAAGTGAGTTTCTCTTGAAGCATGGAATGATAGATATGATTGTTCAAAGATCTCATATGAAGGATAAGATTTCGGGCTTAATATCTAAATTACACGTTAACGGTTAATTCATTGCCTAAAAATTTATCAAAATGGATTGAAGAAAATCTTCTTATCCAAAATTATAAGAAAAAGAGTTTCGATGGATATAAAGAAGTTCTTAATTCTCTAAATTTAAAAAAACCTAAAGAAATTATTTTAATTGGCGGCACTAATGGAAAAGGATCGCTTTGCGAATTGATTACAAAACTTGCCATAAAAAAGAATATTTCAGTTGGAACTTTCACTTCTCCTCATCTTCTGAATTATAACGAGCGCATTAGAGTAAATGATAAAGAAATATCAGACAAAAAACTTTTAGATGCTTTGAAAAGATTCAATCAATACAAAGAAAGTCATAATTTAAATTTTTATCAAATAATTTCTTTAGCAGCTTTATATCACTTCAATAAATTAAATCTTAATCTTTGGATTTTAGAGATAGGCATGGGAGGAAGATTAGATCCAATGAATTTTATTGAGCCAGATATATCTGTGATCACTAAGGTAGCCCTAGATCACCAAGAATATCTTGGAGAAACAATAGAAGAAATTGCGGCTGAGAAGGCTGAAATAGCAAGACCTAAAAAACCTTTAATATTCGGCTCTAAAAATGTGCCAAATGCAATCTATAAAAAAGCACTAAAAATTAATTCTTTGTTAATATCTCCTGAAAAAAAAAGTTATTCTCTCTATAAATTTTCTAAAAAAAGAATTATCTCTAAAGAAGTACTTTTTTGCTTAAATGAGATTTCAAAGAGAAGTATTTTTGATTTTTCTTCTGAAATAACAAATAAATTTTTAGATGATTTTACGGTTATTGGCAGATTGACTTTATTTGACAATTTTCTTGTAGACTCTGCTCACAACGAAGATTCAGTTAAAAATCTATTAAGATATTTAGATTTAAATTTCAAAGAAAAAAAAATAAATTTATTTTTTTCTTGTTCGGAAAATAAAGATCCAATAAAACTATTAAAGCCTTTTGAGGGTATAGTTGATAAAATCTATTTAGTTGACAACATACACCAAAAACTTATGTCATCAAAAAAAGTTTTATCAAAAACAAAAAACCTTAAATTTATTTTTATTGTTAAGGAATCAATGGAAAGTCTTTTTGCGATTGCAAAAAATTCAAGCTCAAAAGAATTAAATGTAATTATTGGTTCTTTTTATTTTTCTGGAGAACTTTTCAAGTTTTTTCTTAAAAAAAATAATCTTCCCTCCTCCTTAACATCTTTAAGAGAAGTTACATAATGGATTTTCTTTTGTACCTCAATGTTTTTGATTTTTTTATATTGCTTATTTTTTTAAGCTCGTTGTTAATAGGCATTTCAAGAGGGTTTTATATTGAAATTGTTTCAAATGCTATTTGGCTTAGTGCTATCTTAATTGCATGGTTTTTTCGTTACTATCCGATGGATATCTTTGACAATTTCACTAGTGATAAAGAAATAAAAAGTATATTTAGTTTTTTTTCCATTTTTGTTGTCCTATTGATTATTTTTAGAATAACTGGAAAAGCAGTTATGAAAGGAATGAATTCTATGCAAAAGGGCTTATTAGATAGAATTTTCGGAGGAGTTTTTGGAGGATTCAGAGGCTCCTTAATTATAATAGTAATGTTTTTGGTATCAGATACATTGATTACTAGACAAATATGGTGGAAGGAAAGTTTTCTCTCCTACTATGTCTTATCTGGTGCGGATTACCTAGGATCATTTGTTGGAAAAGTTCCCTATCAAGAAATTAATTCTGAAGATGTTAGTTTTGAGTAAATAACGATGTCTTTCAATCGCAAAGTAAAAAAAAAGAAAGTTTGGAATGTTTTGGTCTTTCCTGGAGGTACTGAAAACGGTTTAGAAATTAATAAATCACTCAGATATTCAAAAGAAGTAAAACTTTTCTCAGCATCAAATAATTCTCAAAATCATGCTGAATACATCTTTGAAAGACATTTCATTATTCCTGATATAAAAAACAAAAAATGTCTAACAAAGTTAAATAATTTAATAATAAGAAAAAAAATAGATTTTCTTTTTCCGTCAAATTCGTTGGTAATTGATTTTCTAATAGCAAATAGAAAAAAAATAAAGTGTAAAGTAATACAGCCAGAAGATAATATTGTAAAGACCACCAGGTCCAAGAAAGAAATTTACAAAATATTTAAGGATAAATTATCTATTCCAGCAACTTATGATAGAAAAAAACTTAAAAGAAAAAACTTTCCTGTTTTCATTAAGCCAAATTCATCATATGGATCTAAGGGGGCAAGAAAAATAAGCTCTCTCAATGAGCTAGAGAGCCTAGATATAAATTTTTCTGAATATCTGATTTGTGAATTTCTTCCAGGAAAAGAATTTACAATAGAGTGCTTTAGCACTAAAACCGAAGGAGTTCTCTACTGCATGGCAAGAAGCAGAGAGAGGGTAAGAATGGGAACTTCAATGTATAGTAAAAAAGCATCAGAAAAAATTCAAAAAGAATCAAAAAAAATTGCCGAAATAATATTTAAAGATTTAAATATATCTGGCCTATGGTTTTTTCAACTAAAAATAAATTCAGACAACAAATTATCCTTACTTGAAATTGAAACTCGCGTTGCTGGAACAATGGCATTAAGCCGATCCTTAGGAATTAATCTTCCTTTAGCTAATTTATATTTGGAAATAGATAAGCCTTTTAGTTTTAAACAGCAAGGATATGAAATTGAAATAGACAGAAGTCTATCAAATAGATACAAAACAAATATCAAATATAATACTGTCTATTTAGATTTAGACGAAACAATTATTGTAAAAGGAAAAATAAATACTGAAATTATGAAATTTATATATCAATGCATTAATGAGAAAAAGAAATTAGTACTAATTTCAAAATCTCTTGAAAAAGATAAGATAAAGTTTCTTAAAAAATTTAAGCTAGAGAATTTATTTAACCAAATAATTTGGCTTAAAGAAAATGAGTCCAAGTCAAAATATATTAAGGATAAAAAATCTATATTTATTGATGACAGTTTTTTAGAAAGAAGGGAAGTTGAAGAAAAATGTAAAATCCATTCTTTTGATCCAAATATGATTGAAGTTCTAATAAACGATAGGATTTAAACTTGAAATTTATAAAAAAAGATAAGATTTTCGAATGGCTTAGCCCTAATAGCTGGTGGAAATCTCATACAATGGCACCTTCAGCAATATACTGGAAAGGAAAGATAAGAGTTTTTATTGGAGCATGGGATGAAAATCCTATTTCAAGAATCACTTATATTGATTTAGATCCTTTAGATCCGACAAAGGTTCTTAAAGTTAAAGACGATAGCCCAATTCTTGATATAGGCAAAAAAGGAATGTTTGATGATAATGGCGTTTTTCCAGCTCATGCAAATGTTATAGATAATAAGATTCACCTCTTTTATACAGGATTTCAAACAGGAAAAAACGTTCCTCACTTCAATTTTGGGGGATTAGCTATTAGCGAAGATGGAGAGAACTTTCGTAGAGTCAGTCATGCTCCTATACTAGATAGGGCAGATGAGGGTTTATTGGTCCGCGCAGGACAATCTGTATTAAAAGAAAAAAAAAATTATAAAATCGTTTACTCGGCCGGAAGTAAATTTTCATATGTGGGTAATAAATTAAGACCACACTATGACATATTTTTTCAAGAATCTAGAGATTCAACAAATTTGCAAAAAAAAGGATTTAAGATAATCGAGGCAAATGAAAAAATAGAACACGGTCTTGGCCGCCCTCAACTAATAAAGATAAAAGATAAGTATTTTGTTTTCTACACTCGAAGGAAACTAGATATGAAGTATTTTATGGGCGCATCAAGTTCTAAAGATTTAAAGAAATGGAATACGGAAGAATCATTATTCAATGAAATTCATCATTCAAATGAAGGATTTGATTCAGAAATGATTTATTTTCCTTCTGTAGTCTTCATACCGAATAATAATAAGCATTTACTGTTTTATTGTGGCAATGAATTTGGCAAGACCGGTATTGGTTATTGTGAACTTGTATAGACTATTTAATGAGCAAAACGATAGAAAAATATAATCTTTATTATAAAGTCTTAGATGAAAATATATTTCCTCAAGAATGGATTGTAAGGATATTTATGGGAAAATATCCAAAATTAAACATAAGAGATGATCTAAAAAATAAGAAAATTCTTGAGGTATCTTGCGGAGACGGAAGAAATTTTCCACCTTTATTAAAGAAAAAAATGAAGGTTTATGCTACTGAAGTCTCAGATGTAATTGTTAATAACTTAAAAAATACTTTTCCTAAAATAAAGTTCAAACAGGCTTTAAATGGGCATTTACCTTTTCAAAGCAATTTTTTTGATTATTTATTGAGTTGGAATCAAATTTATTACATGGGTGATAATGAAGATAATTTATTTTTTGAAAGGCATGTGAAAGAGTTTTCAAAGGTTTTAAAAAAAGATGGGAAATTAATAGTTTCTGTTCCAATGATAGATAATTTCATCTTTGAAGGAAGCAAGATAATTGATGACAAATATAGAATCATTAAAAACGATCCCTTTAAAGTTAGAAATGAAGAAATAATGCGTTGTTTTAAAAATGAAGAAGATATTATTGATGAATTCAAAAAAAGTTTTAAAAATTTTATTTTTGCTAGTTCTATAAATGATCATTTTGGAATTCAAAACAACTGGCATATCTTTGTTTGCCAAAAAAAATGAAAATAATAAGATATTCAAACAAAGAATTTTCTAATTGGAACAACTTTTTAAAGACCTCTAAAAATGGGACTTTCTTAATTAATAGAAATTATATGGATTATCATTCCGATAGGTTTATAGATTTTTCTTTGATGGTTAAAGACTCAAAAGATTCTATAGTAGCAATTTTGCCAGCAAGCCTTCATGACAATGAAATTATCAGTCACGGAGGACTTACATATGGAGGATTCATAGTAAATCAAAAAATGAGAACTGAAAAAATGCTCCTTATTTTTGAGGCTTTTATTAAATATTTGAAAGAGAATGCTTTTGAAAAGATAACCTACAAAGCAATTCCTCACATTTATCATCAAAGTCCCAGTGAAGAGGATTTGTATTGTCTTTTTAGGAACGGATTTAGGATTTCTAGAAGAGATGTTTCCTCATCAATTAATCTTAGAACTACCGAGATAAAAGGTCAAAAAAGAAATGGAGCGAAGAAAGCAATTAAAAATGGTTTGAAAATTATAGAAACAGAAATTAGTAAAAACATTCTAGAGGTAGTCAATACTAATCTCAAAAATAAATATCGAGTTAGCTCAGTTCATACTCACAAAGAAATGGATCTGTTAAAAAATAGATTTAAGAAAAATATTGTAATGCTTGAGCTTTTACAACAAAACAATATAGTTGGAGGAGCAATTCTTTTCATTGATAAAAAAGTTGTCCACGCTCAATATGTTGCTACAACAGAGGAGGCAAAAAAAAATAGAGGCTTGGATCTCATTGTTGCTTATATTATTGATAGTTTTAAAAACGATTTTGAGTGGTTTGACTTTGGCATTTCTACTGAAAAAAATGGTACTAAACTCAATACAAGTTTAATAAAATCAAAAGAAGAATATAATTTATCTTCTGTATGTTATGACTTTTATGAATTGGAGATATAAAAATTACTATTCCTTTTTTAGACCTTGAAAGCTTGAATTCTCAGTATCAATCTGAGATTGAAGAAGCTTGTATTAAAGTTATAAGAAGTGGCCATTACATTCTTGGTAAAGAATGCAAGAAATTTGAGAAAGAATTTTCAGATTATTGTGGAACAAATCATTGCATCGGTGTTGGTAATGGACTCGATGCACTTACGCTTATTTTAATTGCATTTAAGGAGTTAGGTTTTTTTAAAGATGATGATGAAATCCTTGTTCCTTCAAATACCTACATTGCAAGTATTTTAGCAATAACTAGAGCTAAATTAGTTCCTATACTCATTGAACCTGACATAGATACATACTTGATAGATCCATCAAGGATAGAAGAAAAAATCTCAAAAAAGACTAAAGCAATTCTACCTGTTCATCTTTATGGTCTTACTTGCGATATGGATAAAATTAATAATTTAGCTAAAAAATATGATCTGAAAGTAATTGAAGATTCAGCTCAATCTCATGGAGCTGTTTATCGTAACAAAAGAAGTGGAAATTTAGGGAATGCAAGTGCTTTTAGTTTCTATCCAGCTAAAAATCTTGGTGCTTTAGGAGATGGAGGAGCAATTACTACAAATGATGATAATTTATATGAAATTTTAACTGCACTGAGTAACTATGGTAGTCAAAAAAAATATGAAAATAAGTTTAAGGGAATAAATAGTAGGTTAGATGAAATTCAATCTTCAATTTTAAGAATAAAGCTCAAACATTTAGATTCTGAAATAGACAGGAGAAGGAAAGTTGCCGATTTTTATTTAAAAGAAATCAATAACGATAAAATTATCCTACCAAAGGGGTTGGACAAAATATCAAATAGTTCATCTGTGTGGCATCTATTTGTAATAAGAACTGAAGAAAGAGAATCATTACAAAAACATTTATTAAAAAATGATATAGAAACATTAATTCACTACCCCATTCCTCCTCACAAACAAATAGCTTATAAAGAATGGAATCACTTAAAATATCCAATAAGCGAAAAAATACATAATGAAGTACTGAGCTTACCCATTAGCAGCGTTCAAAGCTTCGAGAATACGCTTAAAGTTGTTGAGATGGTAAATAAGTTCTAGTGAAAATACTTTTGTTGGGAGAGTTCAGTGCCTTACACAAAAACCTCAAAGATGGTTTAGTGGACCTTGGTCATGATGTGATATTAGCTTCTGATGGGGATGGCTTTAAGAACATTACAAGAGATATTGATCTTAAACCGAAACTTCCTGGTTTTTTAGGTAAGATTGAAATAAGAATTAAGCTTCTAATTTATCTTTTTACAAAATTCAAAGAGTTCGATGTAGTTCAATTAATAAATGCTTTCCATTTTCATAAAATTTTATTCCCTAATAGGTTTTTCATTAAGAGACTAAATAAGTCTAATAAAAAATTTTTTTTATTAGCGGCTGGATCAGATTCATACTTTTGGAAGTTTGGAAAGTCCAAAATGAAATATAGCCCCCATGATGATGTATTAAAGTATGACTTACAAAGAAACCGACATCCTTATCAAAAAAACAAAATGTTTAGATTTAATGAATTCGTCGCAAACATTGTTGATGGAATAATTCCAGTATCTTACGAGTATAAAACCTGCTATGAAGATCATAAAAAATTATTAAATTTCATTGAAATGCCTATGAATAGCGAAGAAATATCATTCTTTGAAAATGATGTGAAAGAAAAGATTGTTATTTTTCATGGACTCAATAGATATGGGTTTAAAGGAACAAGGCATATTGAAGCAGCATTTAAAATTTTAGAAAAAAAATATCCCCATGATTTAGAACTCATAATTGATGGAAATATGTCCTTAGATAAATATATGAGTATTATGAAAAGATCAAATGTAGTAGTTGATCAAACATATGGTTATTCTCAAGGAATTAATGGACTTTATGCTCTTGCCATGGGAAAAGTTGTTTTAGGAGGTGCTGAGCCTGAATCTCTAAAATGCATGAATGTATCTAGCTCTCCTGTGATAAATATAAAGCCAGATGCAAATTTTATTGTTCGTGAAATAGAAAATCTAATCCATAAAAAAGATGAAATAAGAAAAATTGGATTTGAATCAAGAAAATTTGTTGAGAACATCCATTCGCATCAAAAGGTGGCACAAAAGTTTGTAACCACTTGGCTTAACTGATTTTTATTCAGAACATATGAATCAATCGAATAAAGGCAATCTATCCAATTATGTTTGGAGTTTCGCAAATTCCGGGGGAACTCAAATAATTGGTTTTTTTTGCACGGCTTTAATAGCAAGGATTGCTAGCCCAACAGATTTTGGCCTTATTGCGATATGTGCATCAATAATATTGATATGTAATTTACTCTCTGAGGCAGGTCTATCATCTTTAATAGTAATAAATAAGGATTTCTCCATCGAAAAAGCATCAACAATTTTGATTACAGTTTCCTTTTTATCTTTTTCAATTTTTTTAATCGTTATTTCTTTGACAAATCATCTGGCTATTCTGATTGGTAACGAAAAGATTACTTATATTTTACCTATTATGTCTTTTTCAATCTTGGCAAATGGTTTGAAGTGTGTTCACAGTGCAATTCTCTCGAGAAATTTGGAGCTTAAAAAGCTAGCTTTAATTTCTTTATTTTCAATTTCATTTGGCTCGGCGACTGGTTTACTAGTAGCTTATTTACATGATCCTCTAATTGGCTTAGCAATTGTTTTTGTATTAAACCCAATTTTAAATACTTTTTGTTTATGGATATTTGCTCCTTGGGGGTTTAATTTTTCTTTCAAACCAAAATTCATTTATTCTGAAATAGGTTCATCTTTTTACTTAATACTTTCTTCAGGCTTTGATGAAATTTCAAAAGCATTGATGACTTTCCTCTTGAATGGAAGATTTGGAATATCAGACCTTGGATTTTATTCTCGTGCAGATGCTATAAAAAACTTATCTTCTCAAACTTTAGATAAAGTTGTGCAAAGGGTAAGTTTTCCTACTTTATCTAAACAAAGTCATATTAATAAAATTAATGCTTTTGAAGAGCATATTAAAATCTCTTTTTCATTAATCCTAATACTTGTGCCCGTGACTTATTTTCTTTCATTTTTTTCAAAAGACATTATTTCCATCATCTATGGACCTAATTGGACTGAAAGCGCTTTAATTCTGAACAAATTAGCTTTCGTAGGAATTTTTCTTGCAATAACCTCTCAAAATATTACTTTTTTTAAGGCTCTATCTTTTCTAAAAATCATGATGATAAATAAGGCATTAGCATTATGCCTTCTTCCTTTAGTTTTCTTCATTTATATTTCAGATGATCTATTAAAACTGCTTGAAGGGTTTATATTCTTTTCAATTAGCTTGTTTGTGATATCGACTTTTTTCTTATTGAGAGTAGATTTTAAATATGCAATTAGTTATTTAAAAAATATATTTTTTGCATGCTTTATTTCTATTTCAATAATATTCTTTCATTTTAGCTTACTTAAAATTTCTCTAAGTAATATGTATTTAAATGTATTTACTAACGGAATTTCTTTGTTTCTTCTTATGATTGTAATCTATTATTTTTTATATTTAATTTTTTTTAAAAAATAATGTTAAAAAACTATTTATTCTTACTTATTAAACTTTTAATGAGATTTATAGACATTTTCTTATTTTTCAAAAATAAAAAAATAATTTTTCATGGCTATCAAGGCATACCCTCAGGTAATTCTTTAGCATTATTTAATTACTTGAAAAGTGAAGACTTCTTTGCAAAAAATCTTTACTGGACTGGAATTAATAACAGCGGGAAGTTAATGCAAGCAAATTTTAGAAGAGTACCTCCAAGAAATTCTTCAATAATTGAGCATTTCAGATATTTAATATTTTTGATGAGTTTTTCAGTAATTATTTTAGAAAGTGCTGGAGATCTTAGCTTTTACATTAGATTTATTCCAAAAAAGAAAAGGCTTAAAATAGTCTTGTTCCATGGATTTAGTCTAAAAAAAGGCGGAATTCTTGATCCAAGTTTATCTGTTAAGCAACGTGAAACCTGGGAAGAAGTAGGAAAAACTTTTGATATTTTTTCCGTTTCTTCAAATTTACAAAAGCAATTAGTTTCAAAATCCCTAGGCGTAAATGAGAATAAATGTGTGATAATGGGTCCTCAACGTCCTATAGGCCAAAAAACCTTCAATAAGGAAGAAATCCAAAATGCCAGATCACTTCTAGAAAAAACTTACGGAATAAAATTTCAAAGAAATGAAGAAATTATATTTTACACTCCTACCCACAGAGATCATCTAGAAACACCCAGTAGACCAAGCTTATTTGGTTTTAAAGAAATAGATAAATTAAATAATCTTCTCAAGGAAAAAAACTCTTTTCTATTTTTAAGAGAACATGCAATATCAAATCCATCTCTGCGAGAACATGAGACGTCAAATTCAAAAACACATAATAAATATTCAAATATTATTTATACAAATGAATTTGAATATTTAGACTTTTATCTCATATTACCTGCTCTTAAAGGTTTGATCACAGACTACTCAGGAATTTTTATTGAATACTTATTATCAGAAGTAAAATTTGGATTTTGGCATTACGATTTAGAGGAATATAAAAATATTAGAGGCTTACAATTCAACGAAGAAATTTTCAATACAGGAGTGAAAATTACTAATCCTGAAACTTTCATAGATTTTCTTTCCCATTCTTCTTTTTCAGATGATATTAGAACTCAAAGAAATCATTGGCATAATTTACTTTTCGAAAAATCGAATTCTGAAGCTCTAAAGCTTTCAAGAGATAAAATACTTAGTTTTATTAAATAGTTTCTTTTTAAACCATAAACCTAATTCTTAGTTTATTTTATATTTTAGAGATATAATGCAAATACGAATGAGTTATAGCCTTAAGTCTTCAGATGACTTTTTAAAAAATGAAAAATTCACTAAGAATTTTCTTATTCAAAAAAACTTTTTAGACAATTAGTTATGTGTGGTGTAGTAGGCATAGTTTCAAAAGAGGATGCAGCTCCTGCCTTGTATGAAGCTCTTACAGTCATCCAGCATAGGGGGCAAGATGCTGCTGGAATTGCTACTAATGAAGGGGAAAAATTTCACTCAAGAAAACAATTAGGTCTTGTTAGAGAAGTTTTCAGAAAACAACATATCATTTCTCTTAAAGGGAAAATAGGTATTGGACACGTCAGGTACCCAACTGCGGGTGGGCAAAATAGAGAGCTTGCTCAACCAATGTATTCAAATTCTCCTTTTGGAATTAGTATTTCTCATAATGGTAATCTTGTTAATACAAAAGAGCTTACTAAAGAATTAATTTTTGAAGATTTTAGACACATCAACACAAATTCAGATTCTGAAATTATTCTTAATGTTTTTGCTCACGAACTTTACAAAGTTAACTTTCCGGGTACAAAACCTTCAGCAAATGAAATATTTGAAGCAGTTTCTAGGACTCACCAAAGACTTAAAGGTGCTTATTCAGTTGTAATTATGATTTGCGGGGTTGGAATAGTTGGTTTTAGAGACCCTAATGGAATCAGACCTTTGATCTTAGGAAAAAAAGACAATGATCTAATTGGTTCTGATTATATGATTGCTTCCGAGAGCCCGGCCTTAGAAACTCTTAATTTTGAAGTAGTTGGCGATGTTAATCCTGGAGAAGCAGTTTTTATATCTTTAGAGGGAGAAGTGGAAAGAAAAGTCTGTTTTGATAATCCCTCGCACTCTCCATGTATTTTCGAATATGTTTACTTAGCAAGACCTGATGCTGTCATAGATAAAATATCTGTTATGAAATCTCGCCTCAGAATGGGTCAATATTTGGGGAAGAAAATTCTCTCATTACATCCTGATCATGACATAGATGCAGTTATACCCATTCCAGAAAGTAGTACTACATCAGCAATTGAAGTTGCAAAAACATTGGGTGTT
>MDTG01395383.1_pt1 | contig 11886 bp, 13 predicted proteins | sample 811421 | NCBI WGS metagenome assembly MDTG01 (sample SAMN05326645, study PRJNA326480) | marine metagenome | isolation source: seawater | place: Pacific Ocean: South East | collected 2011 | reverse complement strand
GTGTATAAAAATAGTTAATTTTTTTAAAAAAGAATTAATAACTTATTAGATTTATAAAATTTACAAAATTTTATAATTCTGATTGTACCATTCGCAAGTTTTCTTTATACCAATCTTGTAGTTTGTAAATTTTATTTTTTTTCCAAAAAAATTTCTGATTTTTTTATTAGCACCATAAGTTTTATAAACATCTGCTTTATCTCTTGGTTTTTTTACTATTTTCGGTTTTTTGATATAAGTATTTATTTCCTTGAGAACTTTTGTAATTAACAGTGGTTTAGAAGAACAAATATTAAAAATATCGAATTTTTTTTTCAATTTAACTTTAACTAGTAATTCACAAATATTTATTGCATCATCTATATAGGTAAAATCTCTGTAATGATCACCTTTATTGAAAAGAGAAAATTTTAATTTTTTAGTAGAGGCCATTAAATATTTAATTATCATCATATCGGGCCTGCCCCAAGGGCCATAAATTGTAAAAAATCTCAGTCCTATAATTTTGGTTTTCATATTTTTTCCCATTGATTTTGCGAATTCTTCATTGGATAACTTTGATAAAGAGTAAAGATTAATTGGATTTAGTTCAGATTTTTCTGATTTCGGAAATGGTTTTAAATCTCCATAAACAGAACTTGATGAGGCAAAAATAAATTTTTTGACATTAAAGATTTTGATAACTTCAATTAGATTTATAAAACCTATTATGTTTGAGTCGGTGTACGATTTAGGGTTTTCATATGAATACCTAACTCCCGCCTGAGCAGCAAGGTTAAAAACACAGCTAAATTTTTGTTTCTTAAATAACTGAAATAATTTTTTTCTATCTATTAAGTCAATTTTAAAAAACTTAAAATTTTTATCTTTTCTAAGAATATTTAATCTCTTTAATTTTAATTTTTTGCTATAATATGAATTAAGATTGTCAATACCCACTATTTCTATATCCTTTTTTTTCAACAATCTATTTGCTATTGAAAAACCAATAAATCCAGCAACACCAGTTATCAATATTTTTTTTCTATTCATTTTATTTTAAACTTTAAGTAAATTTTTCTGACCATATTCAAAATAGAAAACCGTCTATCAGACAACGGTTTTGATTTTTTTAAATCTTTATCATTTAATCTTGTCAATTTAACTACCCCTGTTCCAATAAATGAAGACTCAAAATATAAATTTTCATGATTAGAGTTGAATATTTCGATTAACCTCTCAAATGTTTCATAATTATTTACCTCAAGTGAAAAATTATTTTTTTCTCTATTTTTAAGATATGGTAATGAGGAAGTGTCATCTACAACAAAAATACCACCTACCTTTAATCTTTTGTAATAATGATATAAAATTTTTTCCACGTGTTTAGCCGTATGTATTGTATCTAAGTAAATGATATCAAATTTTTCAGGTATTTGTTTCTCTATAATTTCATAATCATCATCTTTACAATTTATAAATTTCCAATTCTTTGACTGAAAATGGTGACTATAATCAATTATATCAACAGAATATAAAAAGCCTTTTTTTTCGATACACTTTTCTAAAAAAATCGATGTTGATAGTGCTTTGCCACTTACACCGAATTCAAGAATTGATGGTTGTTCAAGCTTATCTAGTTCTCCTTCAAAAATTCTTAAAAATTTGGTTTTATGTCGGTTTTGAAAATTATTCATTTTACTCTTAATTTAAAAATCATTAATTTTAGCTGAGTTTATATACTAATTTAATAAATATGATAATTTTTTATAATTATAATATCCTGTAAAAAATTTAGAATTTTTTTTTGCCTTTTTAACTCTTTCATAAAGTTCATTTTTAGTAATACTTAGGAAATTATCTAATTCGACTTGAAAACTACTTTCTTCATTGGAATTAAAAATAAAACCATTTTCATTTTTACCAATAAACTCTTTGGGCCCACTCGGACAATTTGAAGAAATTATTGGTACACCTAAAAATGCCGACTCAATCATTATAAATCCAGGATCTTCCCATAATGAACTTGAGATTACACATTTTGCATTAAAAATATAATTGTATACATTTTTTTTATAACCTAAAATTTCAATTTTATTTTCCAAATTCCCTTTCTGTATAATTTTTTTATAATCATCCTCAAGCTCACCTTCTCCGATTAAAATGAGTTTATAATCATTTAAATAGTGAGAATTTTTAGAAAAGAAATTTAATAAAAAAGTATGGTTTTTTTGTTTTGTAAATCTACCTATAATCAAAAAATAAGGTTTTGAAATTTGATAATCTAATTCTTTTCTTTTTAGAATATTAATTTGATTAATATCTAATATTGGATCTGGTATATATAGCAACTTTTCTTCACTAAAAATTTTTTTTTTTCCAAAAAGGATCTAGTTTCTTGCGTAGGACAAATAACATACTTAATTTTTTTTGAAGCTATTTTCCAGAGTAAAAAACGGAAAAAATTTAATTTCGGAAATCCTGATATTCGTAAAATTAGTTTTGTCTCAAAATTATTTATAGCAAACATAATAATTGGTAGAGATGTAATTAAATGAGATATCAAATAATCTGGCTTTTCTTTTTTCAAAATATTTTTTAAGGGGTAGTATGACGAAAAAAATATTTTTATATATAACAGTCTTGAATAAAAAAAACCTTTAAATTTTTGTTTAATTAAATTCCTACCGGTTAATAAATTTATCTTTTTTATATTTTTAAAATCATAATCATCCCATTCTCCAAAAACATTGATTATTGAATTTTCGAACTCCTTGCCAAATTTATCAAAAAATTTTAATGAATTTAAAACTGATTTTTTTGTAGCAACTTGAGGATCAATATGCGGCGACCAAAAAAAACTTTTTTTCATTATCTAAATTTATGTTTATTCTATTTTAAAAAATTTTTTACTTCTTTACAATTCTTGGATGAGGCACATGCGTAATAAACTTTCCTGAATTATTGTAAAAAAGTTTTTCTTTCTTCAAAATTTCTTTATAAAAATTCCAAGCTCCTAAAAAAACATAAATTTTGTTATTTTTGAGTTTTTGATACTTCATCACTTTAATTTTTGTGCCAGGTAAAAACTTACCTATTTTTTGTTTTGTTGTATCATAAAAATAATCAAAATAATCTTCTTTTAAATTACAAAAGTTTAAAATTGTAACAGCTTTAGCTGAAGCCCCATAACCAATTATTTTTTTATTATTTTTCTTAAGATTTTTTAATAATTTTATAAGACTAGTTTTCGATTTTTTTACTTTTTTTGAAAATTGTTTAAAGCATGACAACTTGTTCAAACCATATTTTTTTTCTAAAATAATATTCTTATTAAATCTAAGCGAAGGCTTTAAATTCTTGTTTTTAATCTTTTTAATATAATAACGATTTGAACCACCATGCACTTTAATATTTTCAATGTCATAGATTTCAAAACCATTTTTTTTTAAAATATTTTGTAGGGCAATAGCTGAAAATACATAAATATGTTCATTATAAAATTGATCATAAGAATTTTTTTTAATTGTTTCTAATAAAGAGGGTTCCTCAATAATAATCGTGCCTCGATCATCTAATATTTTAGACATATTGAAAAATACCGAATTGTAATTAGAGATGTGAGTAATCGTATTTGCTGAAAAGATTAAGTCGAATTTTTGATGAATTTTAATTAATTTTTTTACTAAGAGATTATCAAAATAATTATTATAAACATTTAAGCCTTTTCTTTTTGCTTCTTCAGCGACATCGCCACAAGGCTCGATGCAGGTAATGTTTTTTTTGTTAAAATTTGACGCAAATGTTCCATCATTACAACCTATTTCAAGTATATTTTTTGGTTTAAGTTTTTTTTTAATTTTTTTTGATAATTTTTTAAATAATGTTTCAACTAATTTTGATTTAGAAGATCTATATGGATATGATTTATTAAACATTTTTTCTTTTTTCATATGTTTATTAATCATTACTAATTTAGAACTAGTATCAAATTTTAATTTTAATCTAAAAGATGCAGGAATATATTTTTTGCTAAAATTATTTGCAAGCGGTTGCATTCCTAAATCTAAAAATATTTTTTTCATTAAAATTTAAATAATTTTTTTCTCAACTTTTTGTAATAAATATGTAAACCAAAAAAAATTAGAATATTGTAACATTTTTTCCTAATATTTTTTTTTAGATTCCACTTCAATAATTCATATTGAGATGGTTTCCAGGGTTTTTTGATTCCTCTCATTAAGTCATAGGCCGAGTCAAATGTTTTCTCTGAAGACTCATATAATTTATACCCTAACTTGATAATGACATTAGTAAATTTTATTTCTCCATCTTCAATAATTTTTCTATAATCTTTTTTTTCAGAAGATTTACTATAAGGAAGACTGCCGTATTTTTGAAAAACTTTATCAAGAACTTCATTACTAGTAAAACCGGAGGCACCCTTTGCGTGAGTATAATCATCTTTATTAATATGTCTTGGATAACCATCATAATAAGAAATTCCCCAATATGATATAAATCCACAATTTTTATTCTTTTTAAAGTCATCTAAACTCTTTTTTGCATATCCGTCTCTAGAAATTATTACATCGTGTTCAGTAAAAATAAAATAATCATACAAATTTCTTAATTCCTTATAGCCTTTATTATATGCTCCAAAAGACCAACCAAAATTATCATTTTGAATTGTAATCACTTTTCCATTATTAAATTTATAATTGTTTAAATTTTGAATAAATTTATTTCCCTCTTTATTTCCAACATCATTATTTACAAATATCAAATCAACAGGAAATCCTGGATTGCATTTTTTTTCTTGTTCAATTTGGAACATTATCAAATTTTTTACATCATCAGTTTTGAGAAATTTTTGGCTATGGAATGAATATGTTGGTGGGTTACCAGCCAGAGTGGTTTCTTCTCTGTGTTCACTAAAATAAAACGATGTGGCTATTATTTTAGCTATCTTCATAATTTGATAATCTTAATTATTTCTCTTTATCTTTTATATATTTACTAATTTGAACTTTTTTAAGGTATAATTTAGTTTTATTTTTGCATTCTATATAAGCTAATGGGTATGGATCCTGTAGACCTCTCACTAAGTCATAAAAGTGCTCTGCATTAAATTTTTTGAAATCCCTCAAGGCAATTTTACTTTGTATAGGTCTTCTTCTTTTAAAATAAGTTGCTTTTTTATGATTCTGCTTTGAGGATTTTAATTTATTTAATAATATTGAACTAAAAATTCTTTTGGTACCTTTGATCCCTTTAATTACAATTCTTTCTAGAATCTCATTTAGATATCCTTTAAATGAAATATTTTCCTGAAATAGAATATTGCCACTATCTAAATTGTCCTCGGCAAATAAAATTGTAACAGCACTTTTTTTTACACCATTTAGTATCTGATTTTGAATGGGCGATCCTCCACGATATTTTGGTAATTTTGATGGATGTAGAATTAAACAAGGAGCAATTTTTCTTAGGTCCTTTGAGATGTAATCACTCCATCCATAAGCTAGGATAAGATCTGGAGAAAAAGATTTTATTATTTTTGAATGTTTTGATGAAAGTTTTTTTCTAATCTTGAAGATTTTATATTTATTATCCTTTACGTTAACTTCCTTAGTTACAAAAAGAATAAATTTAAATTTAGACTTGTAATTATTAGCTAAATTTTTTGTAATCTCATAGCTCCATTTTCTAGAAATTAACGAAACAATTTTCATATAATTTTTGGACTTGGAAATGGTACTATAAATTTTATTTTTTTATTAATTTTTTTAACCTGTTTAATGATTGATTTTTTATAATTCCATGCAATTATTAAAATATAATCAATATCTTTGGATTTTTTTTTTAAATATTCCATATTTTTAATTGGGATTTTTAAACCAGGCATAAATTTACCAGCTCTTAGTGGAGAGCCATCAATTATATATTCAATGTACTTTTTTTTAATTTTGCAAAAATTTAAAAATGTGGTGCCTCTACCAGAGGCACCAAAACCAATAATTTTTTTTTTAGAGAATCTTAATTTTTCTAAAATTTCCATTATTTCATTTTTTTGTTTGAAGATATTTTTTTCAAAATTTTTAAAATACTTTAAATCTAATTTTTTTTCATTTAAAAGCATTTTTTTCATTTTAGAGTATATATATTTTTTATTTTCTGTTTTTTGAACCGTGACTCTAATGCTACCACCATGTATTTTTATATTCTCAATTTTTTTAATTTTTAAGTTGTATTGATTAAATAAATAATGAAGCGAGCTTATAGTATAATAATTTAGATGTTCGTGATAAAAAAAATCATATTGGTTTAAATTTATTAAATCTAGTAAATAATGGACCTCGATAACCAAACTACCTTTATCTTTTAACAATATATTTGATGCCTCAACAACAGAGTGTATATCGTTAATATGTGCAAAAACATTACTGCCGGTTATCAAGTCAAATTTATCGAATTTTCTTAAAATTTTATAAGCTGTTTTATTATCAAAATATTTATTTATTATTCGAAGGCCCTTTTTTTTTGCTAATTGAGAAATATTTTTTGATGGTTCCACTCCTAAACAAAAAAATTTTTCGTCTTTTTTGAATTCTTTTAGTAAAACACCATCATTACACCCAAACTCTAAAATTTTAACCTTTTTTTTATTTCGAAATTTTTTTTTAATTTGCTTAGCGTATGAAACAAAATGCTCGTTTAAATTAGGTATTGGTGAGGAAGAATAGTTGTAAGCACTAAAAAGAATTTGAGGATTAATTGAGTCTTTAACCTGAACAAGTTTACATTTCTTACAATAATATATCTTTAATGGTACTCTAATCTCTTTTTTTTTTAAATCTCTTTTCTTAACAAAATTTCCAGCTAAAGGCATACTTCCTAGATCAATAATCTCATTTAAGTCTCTACTTTTGCAAACTCTACAATCAGAACGGAAATTAACTAATTTCATTTTGTAAAAATTTTAATTTTTTTCATAAAGTTTTATGTTTAAACTAATTAGTATATTATTAAACTATATTAATAGAATAAAATGAAAAAAAAAATTAATCTTCACTTCTCAGTAGACGATGTCTTTAAATCTTTAATTGAAATAAGTGATAAAAATATTAAACTCCAAAAACATTGGTTCTTTTCTCAATTTTATAATTTATGGAAAAAATATAAATTAAAAACAGGTTTATATATATTTTATGAAGGTGAAGTAGACGGACGATTGAGAAATCTAAAAGAAGTAAGAAATATTACTAAAGAATTGAAAGGAAACTGGATTTATTTTGGTCCACATGCGCATAACTTTTCAAGCCCACCACATAAATTTTCTCCTAAAAAACAGATTGAACACTTATCTAAAATAAACTTTGAGATTAAAAGATTTTCTGGTGAAAAATTTTTTACAAAACAAGTAAGGCTACACGAATATTCAGAATCTTTTGAATTAAGTAATTTTTTTCACAAGTATAAGGTGTCATCTTTATTTAGCACTGATAAACCAGTTGGTGCTCACAGATTGCCAAAAAAGAATAAGTACGATCTCATCAAATTTGGTAAAACAAAATTTAAAAAAATGAAATTTGTAAGGACTGATTTGAGAATAGAAATTCTGGCTAATAACAAAAAAATTTCTAATCAAAATCAAATAAATGAAATTTTAAAAAATAGAAATTTCATAACTATTTATACACACGAGCGTGAATTAAAGAAAAAAAAATGTATCAATAATTTGGTCAATACTTTGAAATTTCTATCTAAGAATTATAAATTAAAATCTATTAGTCCATAAATATTTCGGTAAATTAAAATTTAAAAATATATTAAGACTTATTTATGCGTAACTTTTACCAAAGAGTTTTTAAAAAAAGCACCTGAAAACTCAACATAATCGGATGATGGTAAAACTTTCTTCACAAAATTTTTCTTGTTTAAATTTTGAATAGTATTATTACAACCAAACTTTTTTATAATAAATTTATCACTATAATAATCATCAAATATTACGACACTATTCTTCCAAATTATTTTTTTTATGTATTTCCAGTCAGAATCTATTGTTGAGAGAGAATGACCACCATCTATAAATACAAAATCTACTTTAATATTTTTATTCACAAAATGTTTAAGAGTTTTTTTTGTATCACCCTTAAAAAGTTTAATTTCAACATTATTTAAATTTCGGGATAATTTTTTTTGAATTTTTTTTTTGGAGAATGGTTTTTTGCTTAACTCTTTTTTTATTTTACCTTTATTAATATCCTCAAACAAATCAAAACCATAATAAGAAATTTTATTATTTAATTTACTAGCTAAATCTAACATTTCTCGAGATCTTTGACCTTTATACACTCCAACTTCTAAGATCGTCTTAGGTTTAAGTTTAATGATTTCCAGAAAAATATATCTGTATCTAGAATATTTTGAGAATAAATATTTGAACCAAATAATAATAAATTTTGGATTTAAATATTTCATAATATTTTATCTAATTGTTTTTCTATTAATAATTTACTAGATTTGAAGTTATTATGTAAAAGTTTTATTTGTTCATTGAATAAACTATTATCATCAAGCAACATTCTGACTTTTTCTTTAAATTCTTCAATATTTTTAAATGTAAAAAATTCCTCATATTCATTAAATATTTTTTTTGAATCTGTTTGTCTAAGTTGAATTAAAAAACCACCACTCTCTATAATATCGATAGATCTAGGGTATAAACTTAATGAGCCCGAAGCTGAACCAAGATCCAAGCATATATTTCCACAATATATATTTTGTACTTTTTTCTTTTCCATTATTGTTTTATGAGTATTTTGAAAATAATCTTTCCACTCATCTCCAAATAAAGAAAAGCTCTTTGGAAATTCTGCCATAATGTTTTTTACAATTTCAATCCTTTGATTAATCTTTAAATCTCTATAAACAAGAAATTTATCTGTTTCACTAATTTTTTTCAAATCGTCAATATTCCAAAAATTTGGGTCATCGATTAATAATAGATTTTTTTTTATATCATTTTTATACTTGTCTATTACTTTTAGAGATAATTCAGGTTTTTTGATTTTACAATTAGAAAAATAAACTATGTGAGTTTCACTCTTTGAAAAATTTTTTTTTGTGATAATTGGATAAATTTGAAAAACTCTATCTTTATTATGAAATACAGATTTCATATTTACAAAATTATTTTCAAAATGTTTAAAATTATTTGGAATTTTATGAACTGTTCCTGTCAACCAGAAATTAAAACCATTTTTTTGTTTAACAAAAGTTTCGGCATCTATAGAAATAATCTTAAAAAAACTGAATGATTTAAAGAATAAGCCAATATAATAAAACAAACCTGAAAAACTTATCATTAAATATTTGCCAAAAAAATAAGTTCGATAAAAATTGTTTAGATTATTTTTTCTATATTTTGATTTGCATAATAATAAAATTATTTTCGACATATCAAAATTTTTTCTTAATTAATTATATATATAAATTTTTAATTTCTCTTGTTTTATTTTTCCAATTTTCTTTTAAGCATAATTTAATACATTGGTTTGAAGCTTTTGAAATATTGTTTTTTGATATCAAATAAATAAATTCAGAAATTTTTTTATAATTATGAGGATTTACTATTAAGCCGCTCCTATGTTTAAAATCAAAATTTGAGCAGCCAGTTTGACTTGAAATTATGACTGGCAAGCCATAGGATAGAGCTTCTAAATAAACGAGACCAAAACCCTCAAAATCATCATTTATATCTTCACTTAAAAGTGCAAATAAATCACTTTTTTTAAATAATTCTCTCTTTTTATTTTTATTTATATGACCTAAAAATTCAAATTTACTCTCAATTTTTTTTTTCTTAATTTCTAATTTTATTAATTCTAGATAATTCTGTTCATGAACTCCACCTGCGAACGTAACTTTAAAATTTTTCATTTTCTTATTTAATAAATTTATAGACTTAACTAAATTAAGTTGTCCTTTTCTATGCTTAATGGCACTAAGGCATAAAATTTTAAAAGGTTCATTAATGTTCTTTTTGGGTTTCCTTTTTTTAGCATAAATTCCGTTAGTGATCGTTTGTGTTTTAATCTTTTTAATTTCTTGCAATTTTCTATAAATTTTTTTCTTTGTATAATTACTCACAAAAACTATTTTATTTATTGATTTGATAGCTTTTTTAAAAAGAAATGATGAAATAAAATTTTTCTGTAATTTGAAAAAATAACTTCCGTGAAGCGTTAAAAATATCTTTCCAATATCGTTTTTGATAAATGGTACAAATAAAGCGTAAGGTTCTACAGTAATATGAAGCTTTGATTTAATATTCAAAGTCTGAAGAATCTTTTTAATTTTATAAGCATCTAATATAATTTTTAAGGGATTTGATAAATATTCATTGGCTTCATGTAAAATATCATATTGTTTTATTTTCAAATGTTTATTTTTTTTATGACAAATAATTATTATTTCATCAAAAGAATTTAAAATTTTTGAATATTGATTTGTATAAGTTCCCCATCCTGTCTCTTCGTAAGTATCTTGACAAACAACTACTATCATTTTATCTCAGATTAATTCCAAAGTTTTTTTTTTATTTTATTTATCATATTTTTTTTTTTATAAATTTTATCTAAATTTGTATATAAATTCTTTACGTGAGATGTAAAAAAAACTTTATCCTCTAAATAATCCTTCAACTCTGGTTTTTTATCGTATATCAAGACCGGCAATACATTAAAAAAACTACTTTCGAGAACTAAGGTTGAGTTAAACGCTAACAAAAAATCGAAATTTTGATTTTTCAATAAACCATAAATATTTTCTTTATGGAAACAAAAAACATTATTTTTTTTTAAAAATTTCAAGAATTGATCATTCAATATAACATTTGGTCTAAATTTAAAAAATAATTGAAATTTTTTTTTTTTATTTAATGTAAGAACGATAGATTTCATTTTTGAAATACTTATCTTATCTTCTTGAATAATTAAAATTTTCTTCCTAATATTATTTATCTTTTTTTGATTTACAGAAAAATCAAATCTTTTTTTAATTTTGATATTAGATTTTTTAAAATCCTTATTAAATTTTATTAATTTTTTCTTAAAAAAAGGACTCCACACAAAATATTTATCAAACTCTATTCTTGAAAGCGTTTTTTGATAGTGTAAAGCTGTCGACAATCTTCCATGCTGGTAAACGAATAATTTGATTTTATTATTTAGACAAATTTCTGAGATTAGCTCAATATTTCTATAATCATCAATTGTATGTATTTCTTTTAAATTCAAGTGTTTAAAAATAAAATTAAAGAATTTATTTTTTTTACTTGATAAGAAATCAAATGTTTCAAAAAAATTTATTATATAATTCAATAAGATTGTATTTCTAGAACTTAAAAATAATCTTAGTGAGGTCAAAAAATTTTGACTTCTGACAATTGCTATGCTCTTAGATAAATTTTTTGGTTTTAAATAAACTAAAGATCTTTTATCTATTAGATTATTGTTGTTTGAAATAAAATAATATCCAGTATCTATCCTAAAAATTTTTGATTTAATTACAACCAGTAAAGATAAAATCAATCCTATCAAACTCTTTAAAAATTCTAACAATTTCATCTTAATATTAATTTTTGTTTATTATCAGTAGATTGAAATTTAATATAGACTATTAGTTCTATTTTTAAATATTGAATACGTGTTATAATATAATTATATTTAACATTACTATCTATCATTTAAAATAAATATGAATTTTGATAAAAACCTAAAAATTTTCATTCAAACAAACCCTCAACAAGAACTTGCCGCGAAAGTATCAATGTATTCATTTGTCAAATTTGGATTTAAAAACGTTGAGCTTTTAAAATTACATAATAATGAAATTTTG
>MDTG01127179.1_pt1 | contig 11886 bp, 8 predicted proteins | sample 811421 | NCBI WGS metagenome assembly MDTG01 (sample SAMN05326645, study PRJNA326480) | marine metagenome | isolation source: seawater | place: Pacific Ocean: South East | collected 2011 | reverse complement strand
ATACTATATTAAATCCTTCTTCTTTGAGCGCTTTACAAGCCTGTGTTCCAGAATAATCAAACTCACATGCTTGACCAATAACTATAGGACCAGCTCCAATAATCATTATTTTTTTAATATCTTTTCTTTTAGGCATTTTTAATAAGGCTCACAAATTGATTAAATAAATATCTACTATCTTGAGGACCTGGAGAGGATTCTGGATGATACTGAACAGAAAAAAAAGGCTTGTTTTTAATTTTGATACCAGCAATTGTTTTGTCAAAAAGAGATGAGTGAGTTATTTCTATATTTTTTGGTAATTTTGATTTTGAAACTACGAAACCATGATTCTGCACAGTTATTTCAACTGCGCCAGTCTGATGGTTTTTAACCGGATGATTTGCTCCTCTATGTCCGTGATTCATTTTTATTGTAGATGCACCAAATATTAGAGATAGTATTTGATGACCAAGACAAATACCAAAAATAGGTGATTTAAGATTTTTGAGTAATTGAAGTTCTGTTTTAAATTTTTGGAATGTAGCTTTAGGATCGCCAGGACCATTAGATAAAAAAATTCCCAGAGGATTCATAGAAATGATTTTTTTCATTGAATAATTACAAGGAAAAACTAATAAATTGAATCCACTAGATTCAAGAATATTTAAAATATTGTTTTTAATACCAAAATCTATCACAGCAATGAATTTTGAATTGATCATAGATGGGTTTATGGATTTTTTTTTTTTATTTTTCCATCGGTATACTACTTTAGTTGTTACTTCTGATGCGAGATCAAGATCTTTCATTTTAGGAAGGTTTTTAAGTTTTTTTTTTTAATAAACTAGTTTTTTTAATTTCTTTATCTGGGAAATGTATTAGACAGTTTAAAGATCCACCGTTCCTAATATTTTTAGTTAACACTCTTGTGTCAACTCCCGTTATGCATGCTTTTTTATTTAAAAAAAGCCATTTTTCGAAATCTATTTCTGATCTAAAGTTTGATGAGGGTGTTATATCATTATTAATTATGCATGCAGATGCAAAAATTTTTTCACTTTCATAATCAAATTTGTTAGATCCAACTATACCTATATGAGGAAATGTAAAGTTAATTATTTGTTTAAAATAAGAAGGATCAGTGAGAATTTCTTGGTATCCTGTAATTGAAGTATTAAAACAAATTTCTCCCAGATAATCACCTCTATATCCATAACCTTTTCCAAGAAATGATTCACCATTATCTAGTAGAAGAAGACAATCATTAGCGTTGGTTTTGATTGATTTTTTCATTTGAGGAATAATATACTTGGATTTAAAAAATTCCACTAGTTCATAATTAAATTTAATAGTTTTCTTGATTTTTATAATTTTCTCATATAAGGATAAATATCTTATGATTTCTTTAAGAGAAAATATAAAAGTAAGCCTCGATAAAAACTTAAAGAGTAGAGATGAAATTGCAACATCGACTCTTCGCTTGGTAATGGCGGCAATTAAAGACCACGATATTCAATTTAGAGGAGAAAAGAAAGGTGAACACATTTCTGACGAAGATATACTTAATCTGTTGCTCAATATGATTAAACAAAGAAAAGAAAGCGTCAAAATATATGATCAAGCTGGAAGAAAAGATTTAAAAGAAAGAGAAGAAAAAGAAATACAAATAATAAATTCATTTCTTCCGCATCAAATCAAAGGCTCTGAATTACAAAATCTGATTAAAAAATCTATTGATGAGTTAGAATGTAAATCAATCAAAGATTTAGGAAAATTGATAAATTTTTTGAAAGAAAAATACCCTGGCCAGATTGACATGAAAGAAGTTGCCGATTTGGCTAAAAAAAACCTTCAATGAATAAAAAGAAATTTTCAGTAGATGAAATTTTAAATGAATTTAATAATAAATCAAATCTCTCTGATTTAATTTCTCAATTTATTCCTCTTCAACTAAGAGGTAACTCTTTTATTGGCAAATGCCCATTTCATAATGAAAAAACTCCATCATTTAATGTTAACAATGAAAAAGGACTTTTTTACTGTTTTGGATGTAAAGTTGGGGGAAATGCAATAAGTTTTTTATCCAAATATAAGAACTTTTCGTTTCAAGAGTCTATAAAATATATTGCTGATTATGCCGGTATAAATATATCATCTCAGGACTTTAGAGAAAATTCAAAAGACCTAAAAAAATATGATCTTTTAAAAATTACTAGTGATTTTTTTCAAAATTGTCTTAAAAATAATAAAACTGCCCTAAAATATCTAGAGTCAAGAATTGGGAGTTTAGAAATCATTGAAAAATTTGATCTTGGGTTTTGTCCAAATGATAAATATGTAATAGAGCATTTAAGAAAAAAAGGATTTTCTGATGATGAAATTAAAAACTCTGACCTTCTTATAAAGAACAAAGATAATAAATTTTTTGGAAGGTTTAAAGAAAGAATAATTTTTCCAATCTATAGTTTTAACGAAAGAATTGTAGGTTTTGGGGCTCGATCATTAATTAAAAACCCAAAAATAAAATATATAAATTCTCAAGAAAGTGAGATATTTAAGAAAAGTAATATTTTGTATGGTCTGAAGCAAAATATGGATTTAATTAGAAAAAATAAAGAAGTCATCCTTGTGGAAGGATATATGGATGTAATTTCCCTATATAAAAATGGTATTAAAACTGCAGTTTCGACCTTAGGAACAACATTATCAAAGAATCAAATATTCAAAATATGGAACTTGAGTAATACACCATTTGTTTGTTTTGATGGTGACATGGCAGGAAAAAAATCAGCACAGAACATTGCTGTAAAAATGCTAGAGTTTTTAGCTCCAGGAAAATCTATAAAATTTATTAATCTGCCTAAAGGAGAAGACCCAGATAGTTTTTTTATTAATTCTACCCAAGAAGATTTCTATGATTTAAAAAAAAAATCAATGGATCTTTCAGAACTTATTTGGGAAATAATTGTTGAATCAATTAAAGAAGATACTCCTGAGTTTCTTGCTTTGTTGGATGACAAAATTAGTAATTTTTCCTCAAAAGTTTTAAATAAAATAGTTTCTAAAGAATATTACCGATTTTTAAAAAATAGAAAGGATCAATATATATGGCAGATAAATAGAGGTTCCAAAATTTCTAAAAATATAAAATCCTCCGAAAAAGCAGATGAATATTTGAATGAAAAAATTTTAATTGTTTTTATGATTTTTGAATCGAATATAATCAATGAATTTATTGAAGAAATATCTAAAATTAGACTTACAAATCATGAGTTAGAAAAAATTAAAAAAAGAATTATAGAATTATCATCTCAAAATCAGTATATTTTCGATCTGCATAAACTTAGAGATTTAAATGAAAATTCAGAGGTTTTCTTCAAAGAAATTGAAGAGTTAAAGAAGACCCATCTTAAAGGTTTAGAATTTGAAGAAAAAAATACAATTTTAAAACAAATTTTAAATAATTTAAAACTTCCTGAATTAATAAAAGAAAGAAAAGATTTAAAAGAAAAAATTCTGACAACTAAGGACAAAGATAAACAAAATCAACTAATTAGACAATATGATGAGATACTTATAGAAATAAAAAGTATAAAAAATAAACAACTTGAATAGTATTCATTAACTGTTCATTTAAAAATAGTAAAAGAATTGAGATTTTTATGACTGAAACAAAAAGAAGAAGAACAAAAAAAGATACCCCCGAAGAGCCTATTATTGACCAATCTGGTGAATCAATAAAGAAACTAATATCCAAAGGTAAAAAACAAGGTTTTTTGCTCAGAAATGAGTGCGAAAATGCCCTTGAAAATGAAAAGTTTGAGGATAAAGATGAATTCTATTCAAAGGTTGAAAGCCTGAACATACAAATTTTTGAAAATGAAAATGATGATGCAGCTGAAGAAGAAGATCAGGAAGCTACTAAACAAATTATTGAAAAAGATGAGGATACCGGAAGAACCGATGATCCAGTAAGAATGTATCTTAAAGAAATGGGAAATGTTGAGTTGTTATCAAGAATTGGAGAAATCGAAATTGCTAAAAGAATTGAAAATGGGAAGAAGAATACAATTGATGCATTCTCAAAAAGCTTTATTTCCATGGAAAGCATAAATAAATTCTTTGATGAACATATTGAGGAAACAAGGCAACTGAGAGATTTTATAGATTTAGATGGAACTTTTAGATCGATAAATGGAGAACAAGAAAATTTTGAAGAACTTCCAATAAAAGATGAAGAAATATTTAATGATGAAGTTGAGGAAGATAACAATGATTCTGATTCAGAGAAAGAAAATACAGAAGAAAATGAAGAGGAAAATGATTTTAATTCTGAAGCTACTGAGGATAATAATGAAGTTTCAGACCTTTCAATACTGGAAAAAGAAGAGAATTTGAGACCAGTTATTATTGAGAATCTAAAAAAGTATTCAAAACAATTCAAAAAGTATAAGAAAATTCGTGAACAGTTTATCGAACTTAAACTTGCTAATAAGAAAATTGATGCAAAGTTATCAAAAAAAATGGAACATTGCGAAAACAATATATCCGAACTCATTCATAATCTTTTTATAAATCAACTAAGAATTGATGATGTTGTTGATGAACATAAAAATTATAATCTTGAAATTATTATTTGTAGAAAAAAATTGTATGATAATGCAAAAACTCTAAAAATAAGCAGAGAAGAATTCTTCAAGGAGTTTGATAAAAACAGTTTAAACAAGAATTGGTTAAAGAATCTTTCCAAAAAGACAAATAAAAAATGGGTTTCTTTCGCCAAAAAAGATTCAGTAATTTCAATTACTAACAGACTTAAAGATATAGTAAAAGTCTGTCTTATGACAACTGATGAAATAGTTGAAATTTCTGGTTTAATGAATAAAGGAGTTGTTGAATCTGGAAAAGCAAAAAAAGAGATGATTGAGGCTAACCTTAGGTTAGTCATTTCGATAGCTAAAAAATATACTAATAGAGGTTTGCAATTCTTAGATTTGATTCAGGAAGGAAATATTGGGCTTATGAAAGCTGTCGATAAATTTGAGTACCGCAGAGGTTATAAATTTTCAACATACGCTACTTGGTGGATTAGACAAGCTATAACTAGGTCAATAGCCGATCAAGCTAGAACTATTAGAATACCAGTTCACATGATTGAAACAATAAGCAAGCTTGTAAGAGTTTCAAGACAAATTCTCAATGAAAACGGTATAGAACCTCAACCAGAAGAGCTTGCATCTAGGCTTGGTATGCCTCTTGAAAAAGTAAGAAAAGTATTAAAAATTGCAAAAGAACCTATAAGCTTGGAAACTCCAGTGGGTGATGAAGACGACAGTCATCTTGGAGATTTCATTGAAGATAAAGCTATAAAACTACCTTTAGATGCTGCTATTCAAAATAATTTAAGAGAAGCAACTACAAGCGTATTGTCAACTTTGACTCCAAGAGAGGAAAGAGTGCTTAGAATGAGATTTGGAATAGGAATGAATACGGATCACACCCTGGAAGAAGTAGGTCAACAATTTTCGGTTACCAGAGAGAGAATTCGACAAATTGAAGCTAAGGGTCTGAGAAAATTGAAACATCCGAGTAGATCAAGAAAATTAAGAAGTTTTTTAGATAATTAATTTATTGGTATATTAGGCCCGTAGTTCAGTTGGTTAGAACGCACCGCTCATAACGGTGTTGTCGGGGGTTCAAGTCCCTCCGGGCCTACCATAATAATTCAGATGTGGAAGGAAAAAGATTAGGGGATCAGGAACCAACTGCTAATGCTCTTTTATTCATTGCATCTATAAGACCAAACACACCTTGAGGATGATTTTTTATAACAGACAAAAACTCAGCTCTTTGAGTGACCAGCATACTTACACCCTCAAGATTTACATCTAGGATTTTGAATTTATTGTTTTTGTTCATGTAAAGTTTCCACATCATTTTCATCTTTGGTCCCTCTTTGTTTATGACATTCATTTTGACATTGTAATAGTTATTTTCTATTTGGGAGTCAACTGCCTTAAAAGTTCCCTCCCATCCTTTGAACTTTGGAGCATAAGTAGCAACAATATAATTATTGAAACTATCAACAAATTTATTTTGGACTTGTTTATCAATTGTTTTCCAATATCTTCCTAAAACAAACCTTGAGATATAATAATTATCGAATGAAGAAAGATATAATTTTTTGAAATTATTTTGTCGTTCGCTGTCAGTGATGTCGATATTAGATACTTTATCTATTACCTCTTGACCAAGTTTTTCAAGAAAGACTTTGCTTTTAGATAAATTTTCGTCAGAGGAAGTAGTTAATGGGAAAATTATGATAATTATTAGGGGTAGAAATCTTTTTAAAAACATTTATTTTAATTGATCAAATTTACTCGAGATTCGTTGAAATCTGGATATAGCGAAGAAGGCATTATCCCGTTGTAAACTCTTCTTTTTGGATTTAAGGAAGTCTCAGTCTCAATGGCTGTTTCAGATGATAACTCTTCCTTCACAATTGTTTCTATTTCACTAGCCAAATCTGGCTCATCATAGATGTCTATTGGGATATTATTTAATGACATCTTGTCATCTTCAAGATTACCTGAAATTTCTTTCTGTCTTCTTTGTCTATAAAGACTTCTCATCGTTGCATAAAAGTCTAGTGAACCAGCTTTTAACTCATCAACATAATCTAAATATTTTTCTCTGGTGGTTACACCTCGAACTACAGGACCAGTTAACCTTGCCTCTAAGCCAATATTACTCATTCTATATGCAAAGGTAAGTGGGTTGGTTACTGTGTCGACACCTAAACCAATACTATCTCTTACTGAAGAAGGTCCAAAAATTGGGAGCATCACGAAAGGTCCTTCAGGTACTCCCCAGACTGCTAATGTTTGTCCAAAATCTTCTTCAACAGTAGGAATTCCTCCAAATTCTTCTTTTCCAGCCATATCAACCATCCCACCTAGACCAAAGGTCATGTTGATTAAAAACTTAGCTAAAATATTGCCAATACTTTCCCTATTTAGCTGAAGAACAGCATTAGCAAGACTGATTGGAGCTTTTGCGGTAGTTGCCAAATTTGATATTGGTTTTCTTGGTATTTCGGGTACTTTCCTCCAAGCCTTGGCTACTGGCTTGAAAAAATTATCGTCCAGGGTATTGTTAAAGTTAAAAATGGTCCTGTTAGTTTGTTCAAAGGGATCATTCATGGAACTGTTATGATCGTCTGAAAACACTATTTTTGGGGCTAAAAGCAGGAAAAACACAAAAAGAGTGAGAACCGTAGGATTTTTTCGTTCAAAGATATACATATTTAATTCTAATTAATTATAATATTAATTTAAACATTATATAATAAAAAAAAAACTTAAAAAAGAAATGTTTTTTTTATCGTTTTAAAAAAAAAAAAATGTTGTAATTATACAACTATTCAGTTTGGAGCCTAAAACATTGAAAAAGAAAATAAATGTATCTTTTGAATTTTTTCCGCCAAAAAACCAGGATTCAATTCAATCTTTGTGGATGAATATCAAAAGGTTAGAGCCTCTTAAGCCAAAATTCATCTCTGTTACCTATGGTGCAGGTGGTTCCACAAGAGCAAACACTCACAATTTGGTAAAAGAAATAAAACAAAAAACAAAACTTGAACCAGCTGCACACTTAACTTGTATTGATTCAACTAAAGAAGAAATTGATAAAATAGCTGAAGAATACTGGGATTCTGGAATAAAACATATTGTTGCATTAAGGGGCGATAAGCCAAAAAAATCAAATAATAAAGAGAAAAAAGACTTTCTTTACGCAACTGATTTAATTAAGGTTTTAAAAAAAAAAAATAATTTTAAGATCACTGTTTCAGCTTACCCAGAATTACACCCAGATTCCAGTTCAATAGAGCAAGAATACGATGTATTGAAAAAGAAAATTGATTTTGGTGCAAGTAAGGCAATCACACAATTTTTTTTTGATGTTAATTATTATTTTGATTTTATTGATGGAGCATTAAAAAGAAATATTAAAATTCCCATTGTTCCAGGTATACTGCCGGTAACTAATTGTAAAAGAACAATAGAGTTTGCGAAAAAAATGAACTGTAAAATGCCCAATTCATTAGTTAAAATGTTTAAAGGATTAGATTCTGATAATGAAACTAGAAAATTAGTGGCTGCAACAATTGTATCTGACCAGTGTAAAAAACTTCTTAATGGAGGGGTTCATGACTTTCATTTTTATACTTTGAATAGAGCTGATTTGTCATTTGCAATTTGTCATATTTTAGGTGTAAGGAGTTTAAAGTAAATGAAAGAAAAAGCAGAAATTTTAAAAGCTTTAGAAAAACAGATTTTAATAGTTGATGGTGCAATGGGAACAATGATTCAAAGAAAAAAATTAAATGAATCGGATTTCAGAGGAAAAGAATTTGGGTCGTCAAAAAAAAATCTTAAGGGGAATAATGACATATTAAATATAACTAAATCAGAAATTATTTACGAAATTCATAAAGAATATTTAGAGTCTGGTGCAGATATAATTCAGACAAATACATTTAACTCAACAAAAACAGCCCAAGCAGATTATGATTGTCAGGAAATTTCTTATGATCTAAATTTTCAGGGAGGAAAGATAGCAAAGGAAGCAGTAAATGATTTTTTATCAAAGAACCCAGAGGAATTTAAACTTGTAGCGGGAGTATTGGGACCAACAAATAGAACATGTTCAATTTCTCCTGATGTCAACAATCCGGGTTTTAGAAACATAAATTTTGAAAAATTGACTAAAGATTATGAAATATCAACTGAAGCCTTAATTAAATCAGGAGTAGATGTAGTTATGGTTGAAACGATATTTGATACACTTAATGCAAAAGCAGCATTAATGGCTATTAAAAATATAGAAAAAAAAATCCAAAAACAAATTCCAATAATGATTTCGGCCACAATAACTGACCTTTCTGGAAGGACATTATCAGGCCAAACTTTAGAGGGTTTTTATAACTCAATCATTCATTCCGACCCCATAAGTGTTGGTTTAAATTGTGCGCTTGGCCCAAAAGAGCTAGAACCACACTTAATTGAATTAAATAGAATCTCAGAATTTTTTGTCAGCATTCATCCAAACGCAGGTTTACCTAACGCTTTTGGTGGATACGACGAAACACCGGAATCGATGGGAAAATATGTTAAAAATTGGTCAGATAATTGTTATATTAATATTGTTGGAGGGTGTTGCGGCACAACACCAGAACACATAAAAGCAATGAAGTTAGAAACTAAAAATAAAAAACCAAGGAAATGTATAATTCCTGAAAAAAAATTGAGGCTATCAGGCTTAGAAGCATTTAATTTTTAAAAAATGAACAGCTCTAATATAAATTTTGTAAATATTGGTGAAAGAACAAATGTCACAGGTTCAGCTAAATTTAAAGAATTAATTCTTTCAAATAATTTTGAAGAAGCAATCTCAGTTGCTAAGGATCAAGTCGAAAATGGAGCACAGATCATTGATATTAATATGGATGAAGGTCTTCTAGATTCTGAGGAAGCAATGGTGAAATTTTTAAATTTAATTGCTGTTGAACCAGAAATTTCAAAAGTACCATTTATGTTGGATTCATCAAAATGGACCGTCATAGAGGCAGGATTAAAATGTGTTCAGGGTAAAGCTATAGTCAATTCAATAAGCCTAAAAGAAGGAGAGAAAAAATTTATTGAACAAGCAAAAATTGTAAAAGATTTTGGTGCAGCAGTTGTTGTTATGGCTTTTGATGAGACTGGTCAGGCAGAAGATAAATTTTCAAAATTTAAAATATGTTCTAGAGCATATGAAATTTTAACAAAAAAATTATCTTTTCCACCTCAGGATATTATTTTTGATCCTAATATTTTTGCAGTTGCTACAGGTATTGAGGAACATAATGATTATGCGAAAGATTTTTTTGAAGCTACTAAATTAATCAAGACACACCTCCCCCATGCAAAAGTTTCAGGTGGTGTTTCAAATGTATCTTTTAGTTTTAGAGGAAATAATCAAGTCAGAGAAGCAATGCACTCATGTTTTCTATTTCACGCAATAAAGTATGGGTTGGATATGGCAATAGTAAATTCAGGCCAAGTAACCATTTATGAACAAATTCCTAATGATCTCAAAGATGCAATAGAGGCTGTTCTTTTCAATACCTCACCTAACGCAACAGATTCTTTAATTGAGATTTCAAAGAAATATTCAAAAAAATTAGATAAAAAAAAGGTAACGAAAGAATGGAGAAAAAGTAGTCCGGAGGAAAGAGTAAAGTTTTCATTAATTAATGGAATAAATGAATTTATTGAGAAAGATACCGAAGAGCTGAGAATAAAATATAATAAACCTTTGGATATAATTGAAGGACCTTTAATGGATGGAATGAATGTTGTTGGCGATTTGTTTGGCTCAGGTCAAATGTTTTTACCTCAGGTGGTAAAATCTGCAAGAGTTATGAAACAGTCTGTTGGTTATTTACTTCCATTCATGGAAAACGACAAAACTGAATCATCAAAAAATAAAGGAAAAATACTTTTAGCTACTGTAAAAGGTGATGTTCATGATATTGGAAAAAACATTGTGGGTGTGGTGCTTCAGTGTAATAATTTTGATGTTATTGATTTGGGTGTGATGGTTCCCTCACAACAAATTATTGAAAAAGCGATAGAAGAAAATGTTGATTTAATTGGTCTTTCAGGATTGATTACCCCAAGTCTGGATGAAATGTGCTTTGTTGCCAGCGAACTTAGTAGAAATAAAATAAATAAACCACTGTTGATAGGAGGTGCAACCACAAGTAAAATTCATACAGCAATTAAGATTGCACCCCTATATGAAAAAGGTGTATGTCATGTTACTGATGCTTCAAAGGCTGTTACGGTTGCATCCAAATTAATATCTAAAAATAAATGTAGACCGTTTATAGAGCTTTTAAGTAAAGAATATTCAGATTTAAGAAAGAATTATTTTAAAAAAGATAATAAATCAAAAGAAAATAATATAAATACTTGTAGAAAAAATAAATTTAAATTTGCTTGGGAAAAATATAGTCCTCCAAAGCCTAAATTTACTGGTATTAAAACATTATCAAATATTCCAATAAATGAGATTATGGAATTTGTCGATTGGAAACCATTTTTTCAATCTTGGGAGTTGCACGGTAATTTTCCTGATATTCTGTCTGACAAAATAATTGGAAAAGCCGCAACGGATTTATGGAATGATGCTAAAAAAATGATAGATTACTTTGATCATGAAAAAATTATTAAACCGTCTGGAGTATTGGGTTTCTGGCCAGTTAATTCAGATGGTGATGATTTGATAGTTTTTAAGAATAAATCTAGAAAAGAAATAAATACAAAACTTTATTTTTTAAGACAGCAGGTAAATAGAAAACATTCAGAAAGACCTAATTTTTGTTTATCAGATTTTATTGCACCAGTTTCATCAAAGAAAGATGACTACCTTGGGGCATTTGCAGTTACTGCAGGAAAAGGTATAGAAAAATTATCAAAAAAATTTGAAAAAAATAAAGATGATTATAACTCAATTCTTGTAAAATCACTCGGTGACAGAATTGCTGAGGCTCTAGCAGAAATGTTTCATCTTAAGGTAAGAAAAAACTTTTGGGCGTATAGCAAGAATGAAAAACTAAGCAATGAGGAACTAATAAAAGAGAAATATTTGGGTATTAGACCAGCACCAGGATATCCAGCATGTCCAGACCATTCAGAGAAAATTACACTTTTCAAGCTCTTAGAAGTTGAAAAAAATCTTAAAATATCATTAACAGAGTCTTTTGCAATGACACCTGCAAGTTCCGTTTCTGGTTTTTATTTTTCACACCCTGAATCCTCATATTTTGGTATCGGAAAAATAAATAAAGATCAAGTT
>MDTG01082576.1_pt1 | contig 11886 bp, 9 predicted proteins | sample 811421 | NCBI WGS metagenome assembly MDTG01 (sample SAMN05326645, study PRJNA326480) | marine metagenome | isolation source: seawater | place: Pacific Ocean: South East | collected 2011 | reverse complement strand
CCATGGTTCGATATTTTTCATCCATTGAAAAAAAGTTTTTGTCCAAGTTTCAGGATAAAAAGTTGTTTTATTTTCTTTAACTATTTTAATTGGTTTTTGAGCTAATTTTTTTGCATCAACAAACCACTGTTCTGTTAGTAGAGGTTCAATAATTGAATTAGAGCGATCACCGTAAGGCACCTTATTTTTTATATTTTCTATTTTAACTAAAAAACCGTTGTCTTTAAGTTTTTTAATTAATAATTTTCTTGCTTCAAAACGATCTAATCCTACAAATTCTTTTATTCCGTTTTTATTTATAAAACCATTTTTTTCAAATATATTAACTATTTCAAGATTATTTCTTTTTCCTACCTCATAATCGTTAAAATCATGAGCTGGAGTAATTTTTACTGCTCCTGAGCCTTGCTCGGGATCAGCATAGTGATCTGCTATTATTTTAATAGTTCTATTAACTAATGGTATTAAAACATTTTTTCCTATCAAAGATTTGTATCTATCATCTTTTGGATTAACTGCGATTGCGGTGTCCCCCATCATTGTTTCTGGTCGAGTTGTTGCTATTGTGATTTTATCTTTCGATCCTTTAATTGGATAATCAATATAATATAAATTAGATTGAACATCTTTTTGTATTACTTCTAAATCAGAAATAGCAGTTTGTAGTTTAGTATCCCAATTAACTAATTTTTTATCTTTGTAAATTAGTTTACTGTTATAAAGTTTTACAAAGACTTTGATTACAGCTTTAGATAAATCTTTGTCCATAGTAAATCTTGTTCTAGACCAATCACAGGAACAACCCAATTTTTTTAATTGATCTAAAATTATACCGCCAGACTCATCCTTCCATTTCCAAATACGTTTTATAAATTTATCCCTGCCAAGTTTGTTCTTGTCAGTATTTTCTTTTTCTAAATTTTTTTCCACAACTGCTTGAGTTGCTATTCCAGCATGGTCAGTGCCCGGTTGCCACAAAGTTTCATAACCTTTCATTCTTTTAAAACGAACAAGAACGTCTTGAAGACTGTTATTCAAAGCATGTCCCATATGAAGTCTGCCAGTTATATTTGGTGGCGGAATTACAATTGAAAATTTTTTATTTGATTTAGACTTTTTTGGTTTAAAGCAATTATACTTTATCCAATAATCAGAGATTATCTTCTCTTCCTTGTGATGATTATATTTCTTAAATTCCATTTTTTTTGATTTATATTTAATTTACTTTAAATCTTTAATGCTACAACCCTAAATAGTTAGATTTTTCTTTATTAAAATAATTAAATGCTTTAATAGATTACTAAACAGGTAAATGGCCACGTGGCGGAATGGTTACGCAGAGGATTGCAAATCCTTTTATTCCAGTTCGATTCTGGACGTGGCCTCCATATAATGACATTTACTAAAAATTTATATGAGAAAATTGCTTAAAAAATTGGAAATTAAAAAAAAAGAATATTCGATTCTAGCAATTAGTATATTAGTATTTTGTCTTCCAATATACATTTTTGGAGCTAAAGATGTTGAGACTTATTACTGGGGTTTTTTTAGTAACCAAGTTTTAAATGAATATATATTTAATCCTTTTAAAGATTTCATAGGTTATTATGGGCCTGGAATACAAATGCCAATCGGTTTCTTCCCCTACTTTCATCCGCTGAGTATTATTTTTGCAAATGATTTAAAACTTTTTACTTTTTTTTCAATAATATTAAATATTTTAATTCAATATAATTATTTAAAAAAGATATTCAGGCAATTTAATCTTAAAAAAACATATTCAATTCTTCCATTATTGGTAATATTTTCAATATCAAATTATAATTATGTATGGAGCAGTGACTGGATTCAGGTCTTTTATACTTATACATTTTTTTTTCCATGCCTTTATTATTTCATCAAATTAAATAAAAAAAATGATCTTAATTCGTATTTAAAATTAAGTTTTATTATTGGATTCTCTTTATTAAATTCTCATCCAGGTAATTTTATAAACTTCTTTATCTTTTTATTTTTTTTATCAATTTTTAATAGATATTTTTTTCATTTTAAAAACAAATATTTCTATATATTTTTATTTTTCTTAATATTAATTTATATAGAGCCGCTATATTTTCAAATTACAGAATATTCAAAATATATTTATTATGAACCAAATCTTATTAAAATTGTACAGGGTGAGTTTTTATGGAAACATTATATTGCAGCTATAGCTTTACCTATGAATTTTAGTGAATGGACTGGAATTAACCGATACCCTTTTTATGGATTTATATTTTACTTAAGTTTTTACCAAGCGATAAAAATGATTTTAAATAATCAATCCAAAAAAAATTTATATATAAATTACATTTTTTTTGTCCTTATAATATTTTCATTAAGTGGGTTTATTAAGAAGTTTACTTTTATTTCAACAGTTTGGCAGTTTAGAGATATTATTAATATTATATCATTAATACTTTTTTTTATTTTTTTAGAGTCACTGAAAGAAACAAAAACAAAAAAAATTATTTTGTCATTATGCTTTTTCTACATAATATTATTCTATATAGGGAACTTTTATAAATATATTCCTTATAACAAGCAAAATAACATAATTAAAAACAATGAAATTTCATTAGAATTTAAAAATTTATTTAATAATCTTGAAAAAGATAAATTAAAAAATAGAGTTTATTTCTCACCTAAATTTTATAATGATTTAAATTCCTATAAATTAAATTCTTACGGTTTATTTGCTAATACAGATTTGATTAAACTAAATTTGTCCCCATTTAATGGTAGTTTTAAAAGTATTTATGTTGGAAAATTTAATAAACAATTTACTAGAACTAGAAGTTATATTAAGCCCTCTTTTAAATATATAAATAGTGAATTTTTTTTAAATATTTTTGATATAAGATTTTTATTAATTTATGAAAACGAGTTGAATGAAATAGATGATTTATCAAACTTTAAAATTAAAAACTTTGTAAATTTAGATAAATCAAAAAATTCATCAAATAAAAAATTATTTTTATTAGAAAGAGTCAATTATCTAAATAAAATAACAATAAATAATGACTTAACCAAAAATTTTGATTGTAATAATATTTTTGTAATTGATTGCATTTATAAAATTCAAAATGATTTACAAATTAATAAAAGTATTAAGATTAATTATAATAAAGAAAAATCCGTATATGAGTTTCTTAATAATTCTGATGATGATGTAACTCTTGTAGCGCCTTTTTTATATGATAAAAATTGGAATTCAGATTCACTTAATTCTATTAATCATATAAATGAAATATTTATGCTTTTAACAATTAAAAAAAACGATAAATTAACGTTATTATACAAAAATAAAACAAGATTTTTTCTAAAAGTTATTTCTTTACTAAGTTTAAGTTTTTTAATTATTTTTTTAATAATTTCCAAAAATAAATTATTTAGAAAAAACGTCTTTTAAGGATTGTTTTACTACTTTTGGAAACATATCCTTATTAAAGAGAGTGTTTGTGGACATCGCACATTCAAAAGTGCACTTACATTTTGTGTCAATTATTTTTTTTCTTATTTCTTTTGAATTTTTAGAATTATAAAGAGAGTCAACATCTACACCATTTTTTATGGAGCCTAAATTATCCTTTAGTATCTCACACGGTTTTACAGAACCATCTTCCATAGCCACGTAACTTAAATTGCCGGCGGTACAATTAGTAACAAATTCATTTTTTTTAGCTACTGTTAGTATTAAATCTTTTTGTATTTTTTCTTTAGCTTTAAGTAAAGCATTACTTAAAAGACCGTATCCTTTCTTTGTTCTTATTTTTTCATACTCATCAATTGCAGCTTCATAACCTTTGATAATCTTGTCACTTACCTTAGGAGCATTTAATTCGTGATGCCTGAACAAATTTATAGACATCGATGTAGGTTTAAACTGATTATAAAGATCACTTATTGTTTGAGGAAAAAGATCACAATTATAATCTTGAACGGTAATAACCATATTTACATGCAGTCTAGGATATATTTTTGATAATTTTTTTAAAAGAAAAATAGTCTCAGTTAATTTCTTAAATGAATTTTCGCCTCTGATACGATCATGGGTTTCTTGAGGACCGTCTACAGAAATATAAACGATGAACAAACCATCTTCCAATTTTTGCAATATTTTAAGACAGGACTCGTAAGTTTTACGCGTATACCAACCGTTACTTGGTAAAGATATAACTACCGGGTGTGCATATTTCTTTACACCGAGAACTATTTCACTGAAATCTTTTCTTATAAAGGGTTCGCCACCTGCTAAAGAATACCATAACAATGGACCACTTTTTTTAGCCATTTCTATTAGATTTTTAGTTGGTAATTCTCCTGCATCTGGTTTGTCTAAAGTTTCTTTATAAAAACAATGATTGCATCTAAGATTACATCTTCCAGTAACATATTGAATTAGTTGAATAGGTTTTCCATATTTAAATAAAACTTTATTTAAACAAATCGACAAATTAAAAAATTTAATTAAACCTGATTTTATTTTTTTTATCAAAAATATAAATATTGAGACAAAAGCACTTATATAAGTAGTAAATGTAATTATTGATAGAATTAAACTAGCAATTAAAGCTAGTTTATAAGTTTTAAAAATTTCTTTACTTAAAAACGTGTTTAATAAAATTCCAATAAAATAAAATCCAGAAGAAAAAGAAATTCTTTCAAATAAAAGATACCCGAAAAAAAATAAAAATATAGGCGCTGATAATAAATAAATTTTCCAATCTAACATTGTAGTCAATTCTTTATAAAAATGTCTGTTTGAGATTCTTAATTTTGTGAAAAAGTAATTTTTTTTAAATACAGTAGTTAAAAAATTTAAAAAATTATATTCTTTAAGATGAAATGTATTAAATTTTTCATTAATAATTACATTTGCATTCCAGATTTTTTGAGCTCTAACTGAAAAATCACAGTCTTCATAACTTTCTAAACTTTCATTAAAACCACCAATTTCTTCAAAAAACTCTTTATAAATAATAAAATGAGAGGAATTAATAATATTAAATTTTCCTTTTTTATTTAATTTAATAACTCGGTACCTAAGTAAAAGAGAGTCAATTTTAGAGATTAAACTAATATTATCCTTAATTAAGTAAGAGCCGGTGAAGATATCTTTTTTTTGAATAATTTCAAAAATTTTTTTTATTTCCAATGCTGAGTCTGGTGTAAATTCAACATCTGAGTCAGCAAAAAGTAGGATTTCACCCGTAGCTTTCTTTGCGCCAATGTTTCTAGCCATTGATGCATTAGTTTTTCCTTCTTCGGACTCTATTATTTTTATTTTTGAATTATCTGAAAAAGATTTATTATCCCCAGAAGAATTTACTATAATTATTTCATCTGCGAAATCTTTAATGGACTCTATAGTAAAATTAATTTTACTGTTGTTGGAAGAGGGAATTATTACTGAGATTCTTTTTTTCAATTATCCACCTTATTTAGATATTTAGTTATACTCAATTTTTCAAATACCAGCTAACAGTTTTTTTAAGTCCATTTTTTAGAGTAATTTTGCTTTTAAAACCAAGTTTTTTTATTTTCGATATATCTGGACACCTACGTGTGGTGCCTCCTTTTGCAATAAGCCCTTTTTTTAAAGAAATCTTTTTTTGTAAAATTTTGCCAATTAAATCTGCAACTTTTTTAATTTTAACTTGATGATCTGTTCCTAAATTATAAATATTTAAATGTTTCCCTTTTTTAATTAGTAATTCGAATGCATTGATGAAATCATCGATATATACAAAAGACCTTGATTCATTACCACTTCCTTTAATTACCAGTTTTTTATTCTTTTTAATTTTTGTAATTTTTTTTATAAATTCCGGTATCACATGTTCGTTGCCCATATCTGGCCCATAGACATTGTGGGGTCTAAAGATTATGAGTTTTTTAAAAAACTTTTTACCATAATTTATACCCATCAATTCAGTCAAAATCTTACCTCCCCCATAGGAATATCTTGGATTATGAATATCCGGTATTTTTAACATTTCATCCTCAGTTGTAGGTATCTTATATGGCGTTTGATAAACTTCAGAACTAGAAGCTAAATATATTTCTTTAATATTGTTTTTTACACATCCATCTAAAATGTTTACAATACCTTTGACAGCAATATCTAAAACATCTACTGGTTTTTCATAAAAATTTCTAGTCCCATTGATATAAGCTAAGTGGACTACCACATCTACGTTTTTTAATGATTTATTAACCAACTTGTTGTTTCTTATATCCCCTTTAATAAAAGTAATCTTTTTCTTTATATCATTAATTTTTTTTAAATTTCCTCTAAAATTGTTATCTAAAACACTTACCTTGTATTTTTTTTTAATAAGAAATCGACAAATATTTGATCCTATAAAACCAGTCCCTCCTGTAACTAAAAAATTTTTTTTCTTTTTCATTTTTATTTTTATTTTTATTTTTTAAACCATGAGGTTGATAAACAATAGAAAAACCATCTTAAGTATTCTGGTAACCAATATAAAACTTTAAATCTACTTTTGGATTTTAATTCTCTTTCTTCCCATTGAGCTGGTAATTCACAAGATTGTAAACCAAGTCTTTTAGATTTTGCGAGTAATTCTAATGAATAGGCAAAACCTTTGTTTGACTCTATTTCAACTTTTCTTAAAAGATTTCTTGAGAATAATCTGAATCCATTAGTTGAGTCTTTCACACCAATATTAGAAAAGTAAAATAAAATTATTGACGCCAGTCTCACTAAAAACCCTTTTATAAATGGACATCCTATCATTGATCCGCCTTTCATAAATCTACTTGGAACCACAACGTCATTACCATTTTTATATAGTGAATACATTTTATCAATCAATTTAACATTAAGAAAGTCATCTGCTGGAAAAACAATCACGCAATCTGAATTTCCATATAATAAACCTCTCTTCACGGCAGAACAAGGTCCTGTATGAGAATTTTTAACCATTACAATTTCAAAATTAAAATTTTGAAGTTCTTTTTTATATTCAAAAATGTTATCTTCATCATTATCGTAACAAAGTAATACTCTGTATTTATTTTCAATATTAGAATTAAACATACTCAAAAGTTTAATCACTTTATCGCCTTCATTATAAATAGGTATAACAATTTCTAAAGGTGCGTAGCTCATCTCTTTTTAATTAATTTATCATATAAGTTTAAATTCATAGAAGCGTCACTTGCAATCTTAAAATTAAGATTTTTCGTTATATCTTTTTTTTTGCAGGGTTTAATTGACTTATCAAATTTTCTGTAATTATTATAATCTGATTTTCTTTTATCACCTATATTTATTATTCCATTAAATTTTATATTAGAAATAATTTTAATTTTATGCACTAATAAACTCAATTCTATCATAGAGGTAAAAATATCAGTAGCGGCTGTCCTAAATCTTATTTTATTCTTGTCAAAAAATCTTGTTCTAATGATTATATATTTTGAAAGTTTTTGAACTAATAATTCTGATAATAGTTTTGTTTGACCGTAAAAATTATAAGGTTTTGTAACATCCCTCTCTGAATAATTGCCTTTAGTTGACGCATAAACTCCATCGGTTGATAAATGAATTAATTTTATCTCTTTTTTTTTTAACTTAATATAAGTTTGTATTTCTTTAACTAAGTTTGAGGTACCTATTACGTTAATATTAAAAGCTTCAAGAGGTTTTTTTTCACATTCTGACATTCTTGCTTTTGCTGCACAATTTATTATTAAGTCAAAATTTTTATTCAAAATTGTTTTTATACTTTTTTTATCAAGTAAATTTAATTTTTTCTTATTTGGATATATTATTTTTTTGAAAATTTTAGATTTAATTATAGCTGTTCCGAGCTGACCTGAACCACCAATTAAAAGGATTTTTTTAGTTTTTTTTTTCAAATAATCCCCATATATCTACTAAAATTTTTCTCTTACTTATTTTAAGTTTTTTGTAAGCTTTATGTGGAGTTGCTAGAATAATGATATCACTTTTATTTATAAGTGTTTTTTTTGAGACATTATCACGACTTTTGAAATATTCATCAGACTGTAAAGTTTTGATTCTTTTAGATTTTAAAAGTTTTAATAACTTAATCGATAAAGAGTCTCTAATATCATCTGTTTCAGACTTGAAAGAAAGTCCTAGGACGCCAACTGTTTTATTTTTTAGATTATGCTCTTTATGTAATCTGTTAACAATAAATTTTGGGATACCTTCGTTAACATCCATGGCAGAATGCCCTAAAGAAAATTTGTTATTAAAAAAATGAGATAATTGCATTGTATCTTTTAATAGACACGGACCTGCTGTGAAACCAGAAGATGGAATATTAGCATTTCGTAAATAACCATCTCGCATAATATTCCTCACTTTAAAAAAATCTAAATTTTGATTTTTACAAATCATATAAAATTGATTTGAAATTGAAAAATTAATATATCGATATGCATTAGAAAATAATTTAATCAACTCTGCTTCTATTACGCTGGTAATAATAATTTTTTTACATACTCTTTTGAAAATATCTGCAGAATGTTTGATTGCATTATTATTTTTTCCAGAAATTAATTGGGGTAATTTTGGAAGTTCTTTAATCGATTTACCTTGAACGATTCTCTCAGGACAGTATGAGAGATTTGAACATTTTTTGCTAATAATTTTGAAAACCTTGTCACATATACCTGGATAAATAGAGCTACGTATTATTACAATATGATCTTTTTTTATAAATTTTTTTAAATTATAAAAAAAATTTAAAAAATCTCTTATTAAAGGCTTTAAATTAGATCCAATAGGCGTGCCTATACATACTATTATATATTTTGATTTTTTAACTTGAGATAAATTATTTGAAGCAAAAATTTTTTTTTTTTTAATTAATTTTTTTAATAGAGTCTTACTGTTTTCTTCTAGAAAAGGAGTATCTCCATTATTTATCTTATTAATATTTTTTTTATCTTTATCTATTAATGAGACTTTATAACCTTTTGATCCAAATATTAGACCAAGGGGAAAACCAACATGGCCGGCTCCACCTATAATTGAAATATTCCTTTTAAATGACATTTAAAGTATGTAATACATATTATATAAGAAATAAATAAAAATCGATCTATGTCAAAAGAGTCCAAAACAATTAATAAATGTCAAATTTCGAAAAAAAAAGATTTAAAACTACTTTTATCTTTAGGTTATTTGCCGCCAGTAAATAAACTTAGAAAAATTAATACCCTTCTTGATCAAGATGTTTTTTATCCGGCTGATTTAATGTACTCAAAATCCTCGAAATTGGTACAGCTATCAAATATAGTTGATAAAAAAATTCTTTTTCCTAAGGAATATCCTTACACCAGTAGTACAACCAAAATTTTAAGAGAAAATTTTAAAGAACTTTATAAAGATTGTAATAAAGTTATAAAATTAAAGTCCAATGATCTGGTAATTGATATAGGTTCAAACGATGGTAATCTTCTAAGTAATTTTAAGTCAAAACATAGAGTTTTAGGAGTTACGCCTGAAGTCATCGGTAAACTAGCTATCAAAAAAGGTATAAAAACATTAATTAGATATTTTGACAAATCAACATCAAAATTAATTTTAAAAAAATTCGGAAAAGCAAAAATTATTACTGCTACAAATGTATTTGCTCATATAGATGACCTTAATACACTTATGATTAATATAAAAAGAATTCTTAAAAATGATGGAGTTTTTATATCTGAGTCTCACTATCTTGTATCTCTTATAAAAACAATTCAATACGATACGATTTATCATGAACACTTAAGGTATTATTCATTAACAAGCTTAAATTATTTGTTTAATAAATATGGGATGGAAATTATCTATGCAAAAAAAATTAATACTCATGGAGGTTCAATAAGAGTATATGCTGCAAATAAAAAAGTTTTAAAAATGGATAAAAGTGTAAATAAAATATTAAAAGAGGAGAAAGTATTTTTAACAGATAAAACTTTTAAGAGGTTTAGAAAAGAAGTGGTTAATTCTAAGATTGAGTTATACGCTTTATTGAAAAAAATTAAATCGGAAAACAAGATAATTTATGGAATAGGAGCTCCTTCTAGAGCTAGTACGTTAATAAGTTATGTTGGTTTAGATGAAAATATTTTAGATTGCGTTCTTGAAGTAAAAGGCTCATACAAAATTGGAAACTATATTCCTGGAAAAAGAATACCCATATTGTCAGAAAAAAAATTATATCTGGATAAGCCAGATTATGTTCTAATTTTATCTTGGCACATCAGTAAAGAAATTATTAATAATTTAAAAAAAAAGGGTTTTAAAGGAAAATTCATTATTCCATTACCAAAACCAAAAATTATCAGATAAGAGTTTGACAAAATTTTTAAACTAAAATATGTATTATTTATTCCTCGGTAGCTCAGTTGGTAGAGCAGTTGACTGTTAATCAATTGGTCGCAGGTTCGAGTCCTGCCCGAGGAGCCAAATTATCCTACTTTTTCAAATTTAGAAGTGTTATTTAAGATTTGTAAAATTTTCTCTTTATGAATTTTTGAAAGTGAAGAAAATGTTCTGCTTAAGAATGAATAATTCAAATCATCGTTAAACATTTCTTCGGTAGAACTTATATCCTTAAATTCTTTATAATCTTCAAAAAAATAAATTATTGGAACTTTTAAAAATTGAGATAATTGCATCAATCTATTTGAGCTTACTCCGTTGGTACCTTTTTCGTATTTTTGTATTTGTTGAAATGTAACGTTAATTGCTTGAGCGACTTTTGTTTGTGTTAAACCTAATGATAATCTTCTCATCCTTAACTTTTTCCCTAAGTGGACGTTGAAATTTTCTTCCATTTTAACTCCCTAATTTTTGATTATAAAACCTCATAATGAACTGTTTAGCAATACCCAAAAAAAAAAAAATTCATAAAAAAAAAGGTTAAAATTTATCATTTTATCTATTGACTAAAGGGAAAAAAGCACGACCTAAATTATTACTAATTTACTTTTTTAAGCCTATATTCCCAATAACCTGTTTTTTCAAAAGCGGCTTTCACCCATAAATAGGTTTCTTCCTCATACCAAACATCAGTATCTAATTTTTTGCTGTCTGGAAGGGTTTCGTCAGAAGATTTGAAATTAAAGCGCAGTGTTTTAAAAACTTTTTCTCCGATTTTTACTTCTTCTTTTCCCATAAATGTAACTGTTTGGTCAATAATCCTTCCTGAAATACCGCTTATTTGAGCTTTGGCTTGAATAATTTCATGGTTCCACCATGTGCCTACTATAAATTCTTTATTAGCATTTCCTTTGTACGAGGATCCGTCTATCACAAGATGTTCATTACTTAAGTCTAAATTAATGTTTACATACCTGTCTTTTTTATTTTGTTTGGTTTTAGAATAATAACTTTGAAAGATACCTTTTTTGTAATTTTCTTCACTTTTTGCAAAATATTTATATAAATCTACACCTAGTTTTGTTATTTTAAAACTCACTTCACTTAAAATTGATAAATTATCACCATCTCTTTTAAAATCATATTTATGATACCCAATAGAGTTGTTGTTTCTAAATAACTCATATTCTAAATAGTTATATTTTGCATAATGTTCAACATGACCTGATGATTGGGTATTTACTAAGAAGAATATTGCAATTGAAAGTATAATTTTTTTCATATATTTAATGATATGGACACAGTATTAAGTCAGATTGGAAATACACCATTAGTCAAATTAAAACAACCCTCAGAATTAACCGGTTGTAATATTTATGGTAAAGCTGAATACTTCAATCCTGGAGAGTCAGTTAAAGATAGAGCTGCATTATTTATTGTTCAAGATGCGCTTAAACGTAAATTGATAT
>MDTG01068133.1_pt1 | contig 11886 bp, 7 predicted proteins | sample 811421 | NCBI WGS metagenome assembly MDTG01 (sample SAMN05326645, study PRJNA326480) | marine metagenome | isolation source: seawater | place: Pacific Ocean: South East | collected 2011 | reverse complement strand
TGCTTCCAAAAAGGCGATCTGTTTTATAATCAGAGCGCAAGACAAAGAGATAATCGCTTTCTTCCTCTAGTTCGCATATTTGCTCACTGAAAGGAATTAATAAATTTTTATCTAAACCCCAATCTACAAATGCGCCGATGGGTTTAACCTGAGTAACACGGAGGTATTTGAAGTCTCCGAGCAGTAGGTGTGGTTCCTCCGTTGTACAAACAATTCTTTGCTGTGAGTCTTTAAAGACGAATACATCAATTTTTTGTCCAAGCTCATAGGAATCTAAAAGATATTTTTGTGGCAATAAAACTTCATTCCCTTGTTCGTCTTCAAGAAATGCTCCGGGTGGAGTAAAGCGGTCAATTGTTAAGGTATTTATTAGTCCTAGTTGCATTATGGTGTTTTGTTGCGGTTCTTTTTTCTTTTGTATTTCCCCGTTGTTATGGATAGACCCGTCGGATCTTTTTTATATGCTCTTTTAAGTTTACGCTGTGCTTTTTTATCGTATTCTAAAGGAGCGTTTGTTGTTTCTTCTTCAAGCTCGGGCGTTCTAGCAACATGGTTAATGTCTCCATCATTTTGGTTAATATTGGTTGGGTTGATCCAATCTTTTTTTAGCTTTTTTCTTTCAAGCTTACCAGTTCTAGGGTTCATTTGAATAAAACTTTTCGGCTCAAATCCGTTATCATTCACTGCAATAACATCCTCCTTGAGTACCCAGTATGAGCCATTGTAGGCATAAGAGTCATAGGATAAATCTGGAACATAATAGGAGAATATGCCCTCAAGAGCTGGGGCTTCAGGTGAGAGATGATCCATAACAACTCGGCCATATTTATCTTCAAAGCGCATATTCATTACTGCTGCATTGGCGTATTCAAATACAATTCGTTTTTGTAACTTATTATTTGAAATAAATACAGGGCTACCAAAACGAACGCTTTTCTTGCCTAACACTAAAACGTCCAGAATCTTATAGTTACTTCCTGCGGTTCCTCCGTCCCAGCCTAATAGAAGATACTCTGTTTTATTTCCATTTTCGAATGGAATTATTTTGTAGTATAGAGCGCCATACCAATCTGTATAATCAACAGTGCTAATTGGTTTTTTCTCATATGCATCATGCATATCATTTAGGGCAACGAGCCTTATGCCTTTGTTTCCTTTTATCATTATAAATCCTCCATAGGCGTATGACATATCCGGATATTCAATATTCCAGTTTACAATCCGTATTTTGCCGTCTGGACTATCGAGAATAGCAACAGACTTTAAGTGCTTAAAAGTATAATTATATGCACCTTCTTGCTGCAAAAACTTGTACATCTCATTTTTGAAAATCTCATTTTCAGTATCCATTTGTTCAACCGTAGCGGCTTTGCGAAAAGACAATAATGTTGTGTTTAGCTGGAGCTCACTGTTCTCGAGTTGAGATTGTGCAAGAGCAAATGAGCCCTGTAAAAGAAAAAAGAGAAATATTTTATGTATTGCGGACATTATTTATTAAAACGTTATTAAGCGCAAAGAGTTACGCTTACAGTTTTTTCAAATTTGAGATCGTTTTTGAAGGATCTTCCGATTTAAATACATAGCTCCCGGCAACGATTGCATCTGCTCCTGCCTTACTCAACTGAGCTCCAGTTTCTAGATTTACACCTCCATCAACCTCAATGATAGTTGATGCATTTTTTTGCGTAATCAGCGTTTTTAATTTTTTAACCTTTGATACACTTGAAGCAATGAATTTTTGGCCACCAAATCCTGGATTAACTGACATTACTAAAACTAGATCAAGATCTTCAATCACCTCTTCCAAAACAGCCACCGGTGTGTGTGGATTTAATGCAACTCCTGCCTTGACACCGTAGCTTTTAATTAGCTGAATGCTTCTGTGAAGATGCGGGCATGCTTCATAATGAACGGTGATTATATCTGCTCCGAAATCAACGAATTCTTTTATATAGTTGTCGGGATTTACAATCATAAGGTGTACATCAAGGATTTTATCAGTATGCTGGTTAACACTATTTAGCACGGGAAAACCAAAAGATATATTCGGGACAAAAACGCCATCCATAACATCTATATGGAGCCAGTCAGCCTCTGAGTCGTGAAGCATTTTTGTGTCTCTTTCAATATTTCCGAAATCACATGATAAAATTGACGGGGATACAATCATTGTTTTTTTTTACAAAAGTAAACACTTTTACTGAGTGTTCTATTTTGTTAAAATAGTCAATCATTATTATTTATCTTTACTTTATACTTTAAACAATGCTTAGTCTTATCCTTATTATCGTCATTTTGACCGTGTTGATTTCATATCAAGGATTTTCTAATCCGGATTTTACCGAGAAAAGCTTTTTTATACCTTATAAAGTAAAGTACAATAAGGAATACTACAGGGTTTTTTCACATATTTTTATTCATGCCGATTGGACGCACCTTTCGTTCAATATGATTTCCCTGTACTTCTTGGGTGGCTTCCTCGAGGATCAATGGAATTATAATTTCGGTACACCAGCAAATTACTACCTGATTGTATTGTATTTCGGAGGAGCCATTGTAGCTACTCTTTGGCCTTATTTTCGGAACTCCGAAAACCCCGCTTACCGATCTTTGGGTGCCTCAGGTGCCGTTTCTGCCGTTATTTTTGCTGCCATGGTTTGGAATCCTCAGCTTGAGCTCTACCTGATGTTTATCCCTATTCCAATAAAAGCTTATGTCCTAGCTCCATTATATCTAATTTTTGAGTACTATTCTATGAAAAGAGGTGGTTCTGGAATTGCTCATGATGCCCATATTGGCGGTGCGTTATTTGGAATTTTATTTGTATTATTGATCGATAGCAATAAAGGAATTGAATTTTTAGCGCTTTTATTTTAACATGGGTGTCTTATATATCAACAACAACGGTAATCTCTTACCGAACTCCGCTCCGACAATTGACCCGGGAAATCGGGCGCACCTATACGGTGATGGTGTTTTTGAATCTATACGGATTGTAAGTGGTAAGCCGATAAATGTAAAGAATCATATTGCACGACTGATAAAGGGTGCAAAGGTTTTGAGAATCAGAGTCCCAAGCTATTACACTGCTGAATTCTTTCAGGAGCGTATAGAAGAACTTATTTCAAAATCAAGAATTGAAAAAGGAGGTAAATGCCGTTTATCAATCGATCGTTCAATCGGCGGAACATATCTTCCTACCTCTAATGAAGCTAATTTTTACATTGAGGTTGATACTTATGGTTCGAATTTTTTTGAGTTAAATGCAAAGGGCCTAGAGGTCGATATATATCAGGATATTAAGTTGCAGAAAAACTTTCTTTCTAATTTCAAGACTAAATCCTGCCTTCATTATGTTATGGCTGCGATTGCTGCCAACGAAAAGGGGTTGGATGATTTGTTTTTAAGCAACGATAAAGGAAATATTTTAGAAACTTCGTCGAGTAATGTTTTTGTAGTAAGCAATGGAGTTTTATACACTCCTGGTCTGGAGGAAGGATGTCTTGCTGGAACAATGCGCATGCAAATTATAAATTTGGCACTAGCAACTGGAATTAAGGTTTACGAGTGTAGTATTTTGCCTCAAAACTTATTGGCAGCTGATGAGATTTTTATAACCAATGCGATTAAAGGTGTTAACTGGATCGGAGGTTACCGAACCAAAACGTTTTCAAATGCAATCGCTCGAAAGCTTATAATTGCCCTCAATGAATCCTGGAGAAAAACCATCGAAAAATAGACAATTCTCATTTTCAACTACTCATCGTTCATAATTCAATTGGTTGTCTTGTGCTATCAAGGTGTTTACCTATTATATTTGTTATGTACCACTTTGCAATCGCTATACTATGTCTGAAAATCAATATACGGAAGACAATATTCGCTCACTTGACTGGAAAGAGCATATTCGGCTGAGGCCAGGTATGTATATAGGGAAGTTAGGGAGTGGAGCTTCAGCTGATGATGGTATTTACCTTTTGGTAAAAGAAGTTGTTGATAATTGTATTGACGAGTTTGTAATGGGCAATGGTAAAAAGATTGATTTGCTAATAAAAGACGGTTTGGTAACCGTTAGAGATTATGGGCGAGGTATTCCTCTTGGAAAAGTCGTTGATGTTGTCTCTAAAATGAATACAGGTGGGAAGTACGATTCAAAGGCTTTTAAGAAATCGGTTGGACTGAATGGTGTTGGGACGAAGGCGGTCAATGCTTTGTCCTCTCATTTTTCTGTCTATGCTGTTCGTGACGGAGAGCTAAAAAAAGCCTCATTTCGTAGAGGTGAGTTGACCAAAGATTTTTCTATTGAAAAGACAGATGAGCAAAATGGCACATACGTTGAGTTTACTCCGGATGATCAAATTTTTAAAAAATATGCATTTAAGACTCATTACGTCGATAAAATGCTCTGGAATTATTGCTACCTGAATAGAGGACTATCCATCTATTTTAACGGAAACAAATTTCAATCCAAGAACGGATTAAAAGACCTTTTAGAAAATAATATGGATGGAGATCCGCTTTATCCAATTATTCATCTAGAGGGCGCAGATATAGAGGTCGCATTCACCCATGGTAAGACCTATGGAGAAGATTATTATTCTTTTGTGAATGGTCAGCACACCACACAGGGAGGTACGCATCAAAGTGCTTTCCGTGAATCAGTGGCTAAGGTTATTAAAGATTTTTATAGTAAAAACTATGAAGCCTCTGATATTCGTCAGTCAATTGTTGCCGCTGTTGCTGTCAAAGTTATGGAGCCCGTTTTTGAGTCGCAGACAAAGACCAAGCTAGGTTCTCATGAGGTTGAGCCAGGAGGAAAATCAATGCGCGCATTTATCAACGACTTTTTAAAGGACAAGCTTGATAACTTTTTGCATAAGAATCCCGATATAGCACAGACGATTGAGGTAAAAATAAAGCAGTCTGAAAAAGAAAGGAAGGAACTTGCAGGAATTAGAAAAATAGCCCGTGAACGATCTAAAAAGGCAAATTTGCACAATAAAAAATTACGGGATTGTCGCATCCATCTCAATGACCTAAAAAATGACCGTCGAGAAGAAACAACTTTGTTTATTACAGAGGGGGATTCAGCGAGTGGTTCAATTACAAAATCAAGAGACGTCGGAACCCAAGCTGTTTTCTCATTAAAAGGAAAGCCATTGAATTGTTATGGTCTGACTAAAAAAGTAGTTTATGAGAATGAAGAGTTTAATCTTATTCAAGCTGCATTGAACATTGAGGATGACCTTGAGGATTTACGATATAATAAGGTCGTTATTGCAACTGATGCCGATGTAGATGGTATGCATATTAGAATGTTATTGCTGACCTTTTTTCTCCAGTTTTTCCCTGATTTGGTCAAGAAAAATCACGTTTATGTCTTGCAGACGCCTCTTTTCAGGGTGAGGAATAAGAAAAAGACGCTGTACTGCTATTCAGAGGAGGAACGCAAAAGTGCATTACAGGAAATAGGTAAGAATGCGGAGATTACACGTTTCAAAGGTTTAGGGGAGATATCTCCTGATGAGTTCATTCATTTTATAGGTGAAGAAATGCGCCTAGAACCTGTTTTGCTATCTCAAAATGCATCCATTGATTCTATATTGTCCTACTTTATGGGTAAGAATACACCACAAAGACAAGAATTTATTATTGAAAACCTTAGGGTAGAAAAAGATGAGTCAGAAAATGAGTCAGAAGTTGAATCCAAAAAAGAAATAGCTTAACTTTTTATGTCAGACGATAAGCCAGAGAACGCGGAGAATGAAGAGCAGCTAAATCCTTTTGAAAACAACGAAGTGGATGAGAGTATTATTCCGGTCAGCGGGCTCTATGAAAGTTGGTTCTTAGATTATGCTAGCTATGTTATTTTGGAACGTGCAGTTCCTGGATTAGCAGATGGATTAAAACCCGTTCAGAGAAGAATTTTACACTCCATGAAGGAAATGGAGGATGGTCGTTACAATAAGGTTGCCAATATCATTGGCAATACTATGAAGTACCATCCTCATGGAGACGCATCAATAGGCGATGCATTGGTTCAGTTAGGTCAGAAAGATCTCTTAATTGATTGTCAAGGAAACTGGGGTAATACACTCACTGGGGACGGAGCGGCTGCTCCTCGATATATAGAGGCAAGACTTTCTAAATTTGCCTTGCACGTCGCGTTTAATGCAAAGACAACAAATTGGTTATTGAGCTATGACGGCAGAAATAAGGAGCCTAATAACCTTCCAATGAAATTCCCCTTGCTTTTGGCACAAGGTGCTGAAGGTATAGCGGTAGGAATGGCTTGTAAGTTTTTACCGCATAATTTTATAGAGCTCATTGACAATTCAATCAATCATTTAAAAGGTAAAAAGGTTTCGTTTTTTCCTGATTTCCCAAACGGGGGGATGGCAGATTTCTCGAATTATAATGACGGAAAAAGAGGCGGACGAGTCCGAGTGCGTGGTAAAATCAAGAAAAAGGATGCAAAAACCTTAATCATACACGAAATTCCGTTTGGAACCTCCACAAGCTCTTTAATTGAATCTATCCTTAAAGCAAATGACAAGGGAAAGATTAAAATAAAGAAAATAGAAGATAATACATCTGCTCATGCCGAAATTATAATTCACCTTTCAACAGGTGTTTCTCCAGACAAAACCATTGATGCACTTTATGCCTTCACGGACTGTGAGGTGTCAATATCCCCAAACTCATCTATTATTGATGGGGAAAAACCTGTTTTCCTGGGTGTATCAGAGATACTAAAGGCAAATACAGAGCAAACTGTTTTTCTTTTAAGAAGAGAATTAGAGATAAAACTTGCCGAACTAGAGTCCCAATGGCATTTTGCGACCTTAGAAAAGATTTTTATCCAAAAAGAGATGTATATAGATTTTAAAAACTATTCTGATAAGGAAAGCCTTTATGAGTATCTATATAATTGCTTTAAGCCATTCAAAAAGCAATTGATTCGTGAAATTACAGATGAGGATCTTCATAAGCTTACTCAAATCCCTATGATTCGAATCACGCGATTTGATAGCAGCAAAGCAGATGATAATTTATTAAAGATTGAAGATCAAATAAAGTCCGTTAAGGAAAACTTGGCAAATCTCGTTGAGTATGCCATTGAGTATTTCAGGAACTTAAAGAAAAATTTTGGTGAAGGTAAAGAGCGTAAAACAGAAATAAAAACCTTTGAGAATATTAGTGCATCTAAAGTGATCATTGCCAATAAGAAGTTATTTGTGGATTACGATGAAGGCTTCATTGGTTATGGTTTACGGAAAGTTCAAGCTGTAAACGATTGCTCAGATATTGATGATATTATCTGCTTCTTTAAGACAGGTAAAATGCTGATTACCAAGGTGACAGATAAGAAATTTGTTGGAAAGGATTTGGTCTATGCGAATGTTTGGAAACGCGGAGACAAGCGAACGATTTACCACGTGATGTATAGAGACGGTGCCTCTGGGCCGACAATGATGAAGCGTTTTTATGTCAACAGTGTAACGCGCGACACTGAATATGATTTAACAAAAGGTAGTAAAAATTCCAAGGTGTTCTATTTCTCTGCAAACCCTAATGGAGAAAGGGAAATTGTTACCGTAGCTTTGAGGCCAAGACCGCACTTAAAAAAATCAAAATTTGATGTTGATCTAGGAGACTTAATTATCAAGGGAAGAAAATCAGTTGGAAATCGAGTAACCAAAGAGTTGGTACAGAAAATTGTTTTCAAAGAAACAGGAGGCTCAACGCTTGAGGCACGTAAAATATGGTACGATGATGTCGTTGGCCGTCTCAATGACGAGGGTAGGGGGCAATTTTTAGGAGATTTTAAAGGCGAAGATAAGCTATTATCGATCTATTCAAATGGCACCTATCGACTTAGTAACTTTGATCTTTCAATACGTTTTGAGGAAGATATGATTCATCTGGAGAAATGGATACCAAGTCGTCCAATCTCTGCTGTTTACTACGATGGTAAGAAGGGGCTTCATTACGTCAAAAGGTTCGAGTGTGAGTCAAGCAGTAATAAAAGAGTTGTTTTCATAAGCGAGAGTGACGGTTCAACTTTAGACGTTGTTTCCACGGCATTCAAACCAGAGGTTAAGATTGTTTACAACAAACATTTAAAAGCAACGAAAAATCTTCCAGATACCATTTTGGATCTGAGCTCATTTATTGACGTAAAAGGCATGAAAGCTCAGGGTAATCAACTCACCAAGCTCAAAGTGAAAGAAGTTATACTTAATCATGCTATCGGAGAGGGGAAGGAACCTTGGCCTATTTCAGGAGCAGAGGTCTTAGGTAGTGATTCATCCAAGGAAATAGAGGTAGCTCAAGCCCTTAAGAAGGATCCTATTTCTCCTGTCTCAGAAAAGAAGGTTGATAAACAAGAGGATGTCAAAGATTCAGAGACTATTCAGGTTTTAAAAGATTTGAAGTCCAAGAAAGAGCCTGCTCAAAAGAAAAGTAATCCGAAGGTTGCCCCGAAAAAAACCAAACTCAAGAAAGTTGAAAATCCCATGGATAAAAAGGATAGTAAGGAGGCAAGTGCGTCTAATACGATTGAATGGGATTTAAGTGATCATAAAACGGGTGATAAATCAGATGACAAAACGGGTGATGAATCAGACGGTAGTGATCAAATGACTTTGTTTTAATCAAACAATTGGCTTTTGAGGTTTTTGCCTAAATTTATTCCATGTTAAGCGCACAAAGGCAAGATCAAATTAATTATTTAAATATTGTACTCATGTTTATCAGCATGATTGCTGCTTTTGTTATGCCTTTTGAGGTTTTTTTGCTTGCCTATGCATTTCTTGGACCGTTGCATTATCTCACTGAGATCAGTTGGCTTCATGATAGGAAGTATTTCTCCACAGGTAAATATGATTTTGTCATTCTTCTAGGCGTAGGATGTCTTCTCGGCTATAGTGATATCGCACACACCTATGAGTTTCATTCAAGTTTTACTAAGATGTTTTTTGAATTGAACCTGGGGGATAAGCTTATATTACTTGCTTTTATAAGCTCCTTGTTGTTTGTCTTGGTGAAAAATATATTTATTAAAGCGGTTTTAATTATTATTCTTTTTGGCTTTATTGATGGTTGGTTCGCCCCAAACTACACCAATGCTATGGGTAACGAGGTTTTTAAGCCAAATTATACCACGTTCGCATTGACCTCACTTTTACCCACTTTATTTCATGTGTATTTATTCACGGGCTTGTTTATGCTTTTTGGTGCGCTCAAATCCCGTTCTAAAACAGGTCTTTTGTCAGTACTATGTTTTATTTTGGTGCCTTTCCTTTTGGTTTATGTTTTACCGAATACGACGTTTTTTCAAATTTCCGAATATGGTAAGGAATCTTACTTTGCCGATGGAAAGGGATTTTACAATTTAAACTTTCAAATACTTCGTGAGTTTAATCTTGTCGATATGCCAACTGTAGCCGGATACACTGATTTGTTTGATCGGCCTTATGTTGATCCTGAAAAATCGATACCTGTGATTTTTTATTCTACACCAGGTATTCTACTGATGCGATTTATCGCATTCGCATACCTCTATCATTATCTCAATTGGTTTAGTAAGACTGAGGTGATAAGGTGGCATAAGGTACCCAAGATTCGCTTCATAGCTGTTATTACGATTTGGATTGCAGCTTGTGTTGTATACCTTATAGATTATGGTTTGGGACTAACCTTTCTTTTCTTTTTGAGTTTTACCCATGTGCTCTTAGAATTTCCTTTAAATATGATGTCTATAGTTGGAATAGGAAAAGAATCTATCTCGATAATAAAAGGTGGTTTTTCTCGAAAGTCATAATAGGAATCCTGCCCTAAAAAAAATGGTTCCATTTTATCTTGTTTTCTCAATATTCTTTTTCGCAGAACCTTTTACCTACTTTAGCAACTTTTACTTAAAAAGTTCGTTTATCCATTGATTTGTCTAAACAAAACAATTTGTGCATTTAACATCTAGATTATATCGTGTCTTAAGGAACTATTTAATACCCGTTCTGCTATTGTTTTTGTGTTTTACAAATGCCCAAAAAAGTCACGCTCAGATTTTTGATCCTTTTGATATTAGATACCAAAATGCGCAAAAAGGAGGGATTCGTTTCCTTTCCAATGTAGCTATCTCTTGTTCCGGCTCAGGTTCTTGTGCAAACGGTCAATCTCAAATGCCTCCTAGTGGAACTGCTTCAAACGAGGATTTTAATATGAATTATACAGATTTTGATGCTGTGCCGACAACATTTATGTCCTCAAGTGACAGCTTGAATCTGGAAAACTGTAGTGAAGTGCTGTGGGCAGGGTTATACTGGAGTGCTGAGATTAGCACCGGTACTCAAGGTTATTCAAATCGAGATCAAGTTAAATTGGCTGTGAATTCAGATGCATACATTGATATAGTTGCCGATGAAACCTTGGATGTCATGGGTATTAGTCACCCCAGTTATCATTGCTTTAAAGATATAACGACTATAGTGCAAAACGGAGGTATAAAAGCACGCTTCACAGTTGCGAATATGATTGCCCGAACGAATGCTTTTAATGTGTTTGGCGGGTGGTCAATTGTAGTTGTTTATAAAAACATATACGAATCCATGCGTGACCTTACTGTTTTTGATGGTTTTGGTGCGATTGGTTCAGGTCCGCCACTTGATATTCCCATATCTGGTTTTAATACTCCGCTTTCAGGTCCGGTTTCTCTTGAAATCGGGGTGATCGCACATGAGGGTGATCGTGGTTCCTCCGGAGATGGTTTGTCCTTTAATGGAGCAGGTACTTTCGAATCGATATCTGATGCATTACATCAAGTAAACAACTGTTTTAACAGTACAATCTCTTATGATGCTGTCGTCACGCCTTTCAGAATCCCTAGCTATAATAATACCCTAGGTTATGATGCGGCTATTTTTGTTCCTGACAATTCGAGCTTTGATTATATTGGAAACAATACGAGCTCAGCAACGATTCGTGTTTCAACATCATTTGAGAATATTTTATGTCGTGTTTTGACATCTGCTATTGATATTTACGAGCCAGATTTAAGAGCTTCCGTTTATATAGACGACCTAAATGGAGGTATTGTTGAGCCAGGAGATATTTTAGAGTATACCCTGGTGGGAAAGAACATCGGTTCTGATTTGTCATTAAATACTTACATCGTTGATACGCTTGATCCAAGAACCCAATATGTTGCAAATTCAATCTCCATTGATTTTGGATCCAATTTAGGTGCCATGACAGATATAGCTGGTGATGATCAGGCCGAATATGATGCGGCTACCAATTCAATTAAAGTTAGAATAGGAAACGGAGCGGACGCAGTATCCGGTGGGGAGGTAATTGCATCTCCAGAAGGAACGGACAGCACAGTTATCACGTTTCTTGTGACTGTAGTTGACGATTGTTTAATGTTTCAGTGCGATTCAACCCTAGAACACGTGACCTATATTTTTGGAACAGGCGAGATTTCAGGGAATGATTATGGTAATGATGGAGCCTCTGACTTATTGGACGCAAATGGATGCCCTCTGACTGCCAGTAATACTTTATTAATTAATGTTTCAGGTTGTCCGCCACCATCAGTGGATTATAATGATCCAGTTTGTGAGACTGAATCACTTAATTTAGAGGCTACATTTTCAGCCTTAGCGAACTATTCTTGGTTTGGACCAAATGACTTTTCTAGCTCCAATCCTTCTGTAACTATTCCTGAAGTTGAGCTGTCTGACACTGGTGTTTACAGCGTACAAATAACCTTTGACGGTTTGGATTGCCTTATTGATACTTTTGAAACGGTTATTATTCGTCCTAATCCCGTTATTTCGCTTTCAGCACTTCAAAATGTTCTTTGTTTTGGAAATAATGATGGAT
>MDTG01445518.1_pt1 | contig 11887 bp, 5 predicted proteins | sample 811421 | NCBI WGS metagenome assembly MDTG01 (sample SAMN05326645, study PRJNA326480) | marine metagenome | isolation source: seawater | place: Pacific Ocean: South East | collected 2011 | reverse complement strand
TAGAATATTTATTTATTAATGTTTCATCTATATTATTATTTAAATATTTATTTATAATTGTAGTTTCAAATTTAATATCTGTTTCAATATTTTTTTCATTAAATAAATCTAATACTCTATTTTTTAAAGGTGTTATATTTTTATTTCTTGTAATAATATTTATATAAGTTAATATATCATTATTAGTTTTAGAATATTTAATAAGAGTTTCTAAAAATAATTCAGTTTGTTTATCAAAATTATCAATATTTAATATTTTAAACCATTCATTTTTATTAATGAAAAACAAATTATAATTTAAATTTAATATTTTATTTGTTTGTGTTAAATTATATATAGAATATAATTTAAATATAATATTTTGTCTATCTTGTAAAAATATATGTTTACGTTTACAAGAAATTATATTTTTAGTATATGGATGAATATTAATATTAAAATTACCTATTTTATTATGTATTAATAATTGATTTGTATTATTTTTAAACATATCAATATAATTATTATTAAATAATTGATTTAGTTCAAATAATATACTTTCTGTATTTTCTTGCATTTCTAATGATGTATTAAATGTAACTCTATAATAATAAAATGAAAAATCTGTATTAGTTTCATCTTTAATAATTTCTTTAAAATTTTTATAGAAATCATTTTTATTATATTCTAATTCATTGAATTTTAAAAAAGATTTCATAGTTTTATAATAAAAATTATTACCAGAATTATAATGTATATAAAAATCAGATAATTCATTATTTATAAAATAATTAAATACTAATGTTTCGTAAATAGTATCTTTTTTAATTGTTTGAGAAATAGATATTTCTATTTCAGAAAAGTTTATTAATTTATTAAATTTATATGTAATTTTTGTATTATTAGATACAGTATCTTTTTCGTGAGATGGTTCTCCTATTATTAAATCTTCATCATATGGATTAATATTAATTGTTATATTTTCACTACTAAAATTAGAATTATCTATTACAAAATAAAATGTAATTGAATCAATATTTAATAAATCATTTACTGTAGATAAATAATTATATTCATTTTTTTTATCAAAAAAGCATAAAGTTTTTATATTAGAATGTTGATCAGATAATTCCATTGTATTTACTAAAATATTTTTGCGTATTTTATTATCACGATAATATATATAACCATCTATTTCAGGATTATTTCTACAAAATGTATTAATTAAATTTAAATTTTTATAAACATTATATAATGAATCTAAATATATATCATCTTCTGGTTGATTTTCTAAATTTTTATTTAAATATAAATATAATAATTCTTTATAAGTAGTATTTTTTGTAGGTATATTAATATTTAAATAGTTACATAAATATGATAATGAATAAGTATTAATATTATTAGTTATTTGTTTATGTAAAGTTAATCTATAATTTAATAATAAATCATAATTTGTTATCATCCATAAAAAGTTTATTGGTATATTATCATTTGGTGAAAATTTATTATTTATATCTTTATCTATATATAGTAGTTCTCTAAATTCTATTATTGGTTGTTTTATATTAATACCTCTATTTAAATATAAATATTGATTTGTAACAGAATCTTTTATTAAATAATAACTAAATTTTTTATTTAAACTATCAATTGTTAAACTCTCTATTTCTTTATCATAATTTTCTCTCATTTTATTATTAATATTTTTATTAGCCTTTATTAATTTAAAATAATCTATTATATGATATAATCTATCTTTCTTAAATATTGAATATTTATTTTCTATATTTGGTAATATATTATATTTATTATTATAACCATCTAATTTAAATGAATATTTATCTACTATAGTTTTTGATGTTATATCATTTTCATTTAAGTAATTTGTTAAATTATTTTTATAATTTAACATTAAATTAAAATTTGATATATTATATTTATTTCCAAATTCTTTAGTCATAGTATACATACTTCTTATATTATAAGATGTTTGTGTAGTACTAAATACAGATTCTTGATATTCATTTTGAGGTATAAATGCCCATTTTGAATAAGTTATATCTACCATATCTTCTAATTTACGATAAACTATATCAATATCAAAATCATATTTATTATCTAATTGATTTTTATTTTCTATATTTAAATATAAATAATATTCTATATTATCTCTTATAAAATATATTGAATAATCATTATTTTCTTTTTTATAATATAATTGTTCAGACATAGGAAAATAATTTTTTTCATCATTTAATAATTTTCCTGATATTGTATTATTTGCATTAAAATTATTTAAATAAAAATCATTTAATAATACATTTTTTGATTTAGAATTATTTAATTTACAAATTAATAAATTTCTATCTTTATGAATATTATATATTAAATGTTTATAATTTAATACACAAGTCCATAAATTCATCTGAACTGTTTTTTGTGTAAAATTTATTTTATTATAAACTATTTTATTTTCTAAATTATTATTTTTAAATATAACCTTTTTATTTGGTATATTTACTTTTGAAAATATATAATAATTTGAACCATAATTATTTAATATATGTGATATATTTAAATCATAATTATATGGTAAATATAGAGGACATTTATTAAATTCTATTTGATCTATTTTTTGATATATATCTGCATTAAAATTTAAACTATCCATACAATAATACATTTTTTGATCATTTATTTTATTTACTATAGCATATTTATTTATTTGTCTTACTGTATTAATTATATTATAATAATTAAAATTATTATATAATAAATTTAACTTATTATTATTATATAAATTATATAAATATATATAATCATTAAAATATTTATTATATAATTTTTGTTGTTTATTATTTTTTTCAGATGTTTGTTTAAAATATGTTTTTTTATTTGATAATGTTTCTGAAAAATAATATTTAATTATATTTAATATTACTATAATTTCTTTATTTTCAGGTTCTTTTATTTTTTCAATTAAATAACTTTTTAATTTTGTTAAACGTTCTATATTATTTTTATTATATATATCATTAGCATATATATAAAATGGTTCTGATACATCATTTATAATTTCTATTTTTAATTCTTCACCTACATCTATATCAAATAACTTTGATACAAATATTTTATTATAAATTATATATTTGAAAAAATTATATAATGATTTAAACTTATAATTATTAATAGGTTTTGTTTTTATTTGTTCATGATAATTATATAAAGACTCTAATATAGTAAAAAATAAATTTGGATAATTTAATATAAAATTTACTATAAATAAATATGATACAATAATTATATTATTTAATAGTATATTATTATTTAAAAATTCATCTAATAGAATATTAGATTTTACAGTCATATTAACATTTAATAAATTATTCAATTTATTAAATATATAAAAATAATCTAATTTTACTTTAATATCTATATCAGAATTTATATTTAATTCTTTTATTAATTTTAAATTATTATTATTTATTATATAATATATGTTATTTATATTACTATAATTATTAATAATTGAATATTCTATATGTTTAATTTTATCAAATAATATTATATCATTTGAATTTACATCTACACTATTTAATTCTGTTTTTTTTTGTTTCAATTCTTTTTCTTTATCAATTATTTCTTTATTAAGTTTATCATAATTATTTTTAAAATCATAATAAATATTACTATAATTTATTATAATATTCTTATTATCTATTAATATATTTTTTATATTATTTGTTTGTTCAGTAAATATATTTTTAACAATATTATCTAAATAATTTGATAATTCATTTGTATTATAAAATACTGTTGATATATCTTTATTATAAAATAAATCATAAAACTCCATAAAATTTTTATCTTTACTATATTTTATAGGAAATACTACTTCATAATTTATTGATTTCATAATAGAAACATTTTTTGTTTTTGTCACATATAATGAATTTAAATCTTCAAATTTTCGTGAAAAATTTTCATCAAATATTTTATGTATATTATTTGGTTCTTTTATATTAAAAAATATTTCTAAATATGTATTATATACTAAATTATTATTAATTATATCTGATTTATTTATTATATATTCATAAAATTTATCTATTGTATTAAACATTGATGTAATTAATGATTCTTCTAATAAAAATATTGATAATGCTTCTAAATTTATTTTATGTATATTTTGCATATTATATATATCTTCTTGTTGTGTTTCATATGTATTTATATCATTTTTTTCTATATTACATATATTTGATGTTTTATAAAAATAATATTTATGTGGTATATTTTTATCATGATCTATTAAATGATCACCTAATGCTTTTTTATTAATTTCATTATTATGCTTATGAAGTAAAGGTTTATTTTCACTATTAGCTATATAATAATTTACATTTAATTTACTTAATTCTTTTATTATATCATCTTTATTGTATTGTGTTTCAGTATATATAAAATTTTTATTAAAACAATAATTTTTTATATCTTTATTTGTTTGATTAAATATAAAACTATAATCTCTTACAGCATCAAATATTTTATTTATTTCATTAAATATTTTATCATGATAATATAAATTATAATTATTAAATGATATTATTAATTCATTAATTTCATCAACTGTTTTAAGTATATTATTTGAAATTCTTTCAATAGTATTTCTTAAATTTTCAAAATTAGTATCTACATTAGTTATATATGCTCTATCATAATTTTTTCGTTGTCTAATTATATTTAATAATATTTGTTTTGCTTTATTAAATTCTGATTTATTTTGTAGTATATTTTTAATATTATCACCTAAGTTATATAAATTTGATATCATATTAGAAAATAAATTTTTTGTTAAATTTATATTTGATAACAAATCTTCTATTTGTTTTATTAATTTTTTTCTTAAACGAATTATTAAATTAATATCTAATTCTAAATAATAATAAATATTATAATTATATAAATTTTTATCTACATTTTTTAATATATTTATTTTACCTCCACCACAAGCACAACATTCTGATAATCCTGATAATTTTTCTATACCTTGTTTTTTAATTAAACTTCTTAATTCAGAAGATATATTCATTATATCATTCGGATTTTTACACATTTCTTTATAAGTTTTACAATCTTTTCCATTTATATCTTTAAAATTTTTATTACTAATACATTTTACTATAGAATCTTCTAAATTATCAACACCTAGTTTTAATGATAAATTATAAGAATTTATTATTATTTTTTCTAATAAAGGATAAATTATATTTGATGTATTAAAAAGTTTTTTTAATCCAATAAATGAATTTTCTAATGATAATATATAATTTTTTATATTAAAACGCTCATCTAACTTAGTTATCATTTTAGATGAAATATCACTTTCATTTATTTTATTTATATATAAATATTTCTTTTCTTTTTCAATATATTCATTTATTTTTTTATAATTTTCTTTTAATTCATTTACTACATCATCTGTAATAGTTTGATTTATATTTATTTTCATATTTTCTTTAAAATTAAAATAATATTCCAAATTATAAAATATTAAATTTAACTTATATTTTGTATTTGTTGTTATAATTGTATTATAATATATTATATCTATAATATAAATATTATTTTTAATTACTATATCTAATGGTTTATATAAATATACTATTCCTATTACTTCAAAATCATTTATATATTTATAATTTATATTATGTTCTATTATCATTGAACTATGTTCTTTTGTAGAACCTAATATAGGATTTGATTTAGAAGATATTAAATTTAATTTATTATCTTTCATATCAAAAAATATTTTATTATTATGTTTATAAATATATATATAGTAATAATAACCTTCTTTTAATATTAATTTATTATTATTATTTTTTGTATCAATATTTTCTATTAAATTATAATTATATTTTACAATAAATTCATTATCTATTTGTATTTTATATTTTTTTATACTTTTATTAATTTCTATTTCTTCTTCTACTTCATTATAATTATTACTTAAATGAATATTATTTAATTTTTGTTTTATTTCATTATTGATAGTCCATTCTAATCTTTTTTCATTATCAATATTACTCGATAGTTCCGTATCGTCTTGATTTTTTGGAATTTCTGAAAAAACATATAATTTATCTATCATTATTATATATATATATATATATTTTAAAAATATAACTATAAATTTAAATTATATAAATTGATTATATTATTATTATATATAATATGTCTAATAATCAAATTAAATATATTTCATTAATTATTAAAGTTATTGATTTAGATAATGGTTCTTTATTAAATAATTATATTTTAAATAAAAAAATAAATTTTAATATTGAAAAAAAAAATAATCAACATGAGATTATAATAGAACAAAATGATAAAACATTTAATTTAAATAATATTTTAATTCATTCTTATGAAAAAATGATTATAATTTCATATGAAGAATATAAAAATATGTTAGATTTATTTTATAATAATAGTTCTCAATTAGTTAATTATAATAATCATTATTTTATTTTACAAATTAGACCTAATTTAGTATTTAATACTACTAATATAAATGTTTTAAAAATCCAGGACACATTTAATAATTTATTACTAAAATGATTGTATTTGTGCATAATTATTTGATAATTCATTAAAACCACCTATTAATTCATCTAAATCATTATTTACATTACCTCCTACTTTTTTTTTATCTTTTACTATATTTTTTGGCATTTTTTTTATTTTAAAATTATTCGCAAATGCTTCAGACCATTCTTCTAAAATAGGAGAATCTTCTGATATATTAAATAAATCATTTTCTTCTTCCATTACTTTATCTATTTCTGCTTTATATTTTTCTATTTGAGCATCATCAGGCATATCTTTCATATCTAATTTTCCATCTTTATTTAAATCATATAATTTTTTATTTTTTTCTACTGATTTTTTTATATTTTCTATACGAGCTACTTCTTTTGCAAAATCTTTTCCTGCTATTTTATAATCTTTATTACCTCCTTCCATTAATGATGATATTTTTTTATATTCTTTTTCTAAATTTTCTAATTTTTTTAAATTATTATCCATTTCATTTGTTTTTTCTATTTTTTTTATATTTTTTGCTATTTTATTTTTTACTAATATATCTTTAAATTCATCTTTTTTATCATCTGCTTCTTTTTTTTGTTCTAAATATTCTTTATATACAATATTTAATTCTTTATCTATATTTTTCATAGTATCATTATCACTTTCTTCATCATTATTACTTTCTTCATCATTTTCTGCTTCTTTATCATTTCCACCATATGCATCGTAATCATCATTTTCATCACTATCATAAGTTTCAGTTATATCTTCTAAAACTTCTTTTTGAATATTAATTAGATGGTCATCATCTATATTATTATTACCACCTGTAATTGTTATATTTTTTTTTTCAACGCATAAATTTTTAAATATTAATATTGATATTATAATACATAGACCTATATTTATATTATTCATATTAGATGAACTAGAATAATATATTATTAGTAATATTAATAATAAATTATATATATTTTTTTTTAAATCAGAATCTATTAATATATCTTGTAAATTTATTAAATTCGCAGATTGTAAAATTACAAATAATACTATAAATATTTTTACTATATCATTATCTAATATATTTATAATATTCATTATAATATATATAAATAAAAAAAAAATATATAAATAAAAATCAAATATTTAATTAAATATAATTTTTTATTAGATTTTTTATATTATCCTCATCTCTACTTCCTTCTAATTCTTCTAATAAATTTCCATCAGCATCATATAATCTTATTGTAGGAAATCCTTCTATTTTTTCTTTATGTGCTAATTCTTTTTCTTTTTCACAATTTATATCTACATAATCTACATCTTCAGTATTTTCTTTTTTTAATTTATTCCATATTGGTTTAAATCTATTACAATGACCACACCAATCTACCCAAAATAATTTTATAACTAATGGTTTTTTATTTTTATCGCCACCTATATTTTTTTTACAATTAGTGCCTCCTAAATATTTTTTAGAATGTTTATGACCATATCCTCCACCTAAATAATCTTTTTTACTTTTACAATTATTACCTCCTAATAATGTAAGTATTTCACTATGACAAGTGCATGTTTTAAATAATAATAATGTTAATAATAATAATGTTAGCCAATTTATATTTGTATCTATCCAAGAACGTATATAATTTAAAAATTCCATATAATATATATATATATAAAAATATTTATTTTATAAAATTATTTTATAAATTAAATATTTTTAATGTAGATATTATTTTTTTACGCATATTATTTAATATTTTATTTAATTTACTAAATTTTATATAAATTAAATACCATTTATTTTTAAAATAATAATTTATTTTTATTATTGTATTTTTTAGAATTTTTTCATATTTAGAATTATTTTTTATTAATTCTTTATTTTCATTTTTTAAATAATTATTTTCTGCTATAGTTGTAGTAGGATTATATCCACGATAAGATTTTATCTGATTTCTGATATATGACTGTTCTTGTTTAGATAAAACATTATATATTTTATAATTTATATGTTTATTAAAATTTGTATCAGCACAAAAATTTGTTTTATGATCAATTAAATCATATACTTTTATTTTATTTATTAATTTATAACTTGATATTTTTAAAGGTAATATATACATATCATAATTATTATTTATTAAATTTAATATAAAATACTGATAAGTTAAATTTATATTATTATTTTCAATATTAAAACCTTCTTTTTTTATTATATTTTTATGAACTACAATAAAATCATTTGTATTATGTAAATAATATAATAAATTTTGTTTTATATTTTCAGCATTAATTATTTTTATATCAGTTATATTATTAAAATTATTTACAAATTCATTTTTATTTATAATATTTATACCTTTTTCATTTATTATATTATCAATATTTTCTATTATATCATAATAAATATTATTATCATATAAATTTATAAATTTATCTGGTATATTTTTTAATTCAAATATATTATTACGAATAAAATAAGTATCTTCTATATTATTTAATTTTAACCAATCTATAAAATCATATGTTAAATATACATCCAATTTAGTAAATAATACATAATCATATTTTATATCTTTTATAATATCATTTAATATACTATCTGTATAATTTATATTATATGTATATATAAATACATTTATATTATGAATTATATCATCTAATTGTGATATATCATATTCATTGTTACAATTAATTATATATATATTTATTGGTATAGTATTATTATTAATATTATTTATATGAACTATATAATTTAATATATCTTTATAAGTATTATGTTTTTCATAAATAATTATTATATTTAGCATTAATTATATAAAATTATATATAAAAATATATATAAAAATAATCGCAAAATAAAATAATATAAAATATATGAAAAAAAATTCTATAGAAAATACATTTACAATAATTAATTCAATTAATAGTATTAATAGTCCATTTACTGATTTTATATTATTATTAAATTACAATAATATGTATATTGATTTAAAAAATAGTTATGAAAATAATAATAATAAAATTTATGATCAATTTATAAAAGATTATGATAGATGTAAAATATATATTAATAATATTAGAGAAATTAATTATAAAACATTTATTAATTATTTTGAAGTATTATTTATTGCTAATAATTATAATATATATGATTTATATTTATTTTGCACACAAGCAATAATGGGATACTGTTTACAAATTATATATTCTAAATTACCTGATAATTTATATATTGGAGAACAAAGTAAATCTAAATCATTAATATATAATATTTTATGTGATAATAATAAAATAACAATAAATATAAAAAAAAAATTGAGAATATTTTTTATTACACAAAATGGGACTGCTCAAACATTATATAATATACTAATTAAAATATATATACCTCTATATTATAATGATAATTTTATTATGGTATATAAAATACTTAAAAATAAGAATATATAATTATATTAAAAATGGTTAAGGCTATCGGTATAGATTTAGGTACAACTTATTCATGTGTAGGAGTATGGGATGGTTCCAGAACTGAAATAATTTCTAATGATCAAGGTAATAGAACTACTCCTTCATATGTTGCTTTTAATGATACTGAACGACTAATTGGTGAAGCTGCTAAAAATCAATCTGCTCTTAATCCTGAAAATACTATTTATGATGCTAAACGACTTATTGGTCGTAAATTTTCTGATGATAATTTACAAAGAGATAAGAAATTGCTTTCATATGATATTATTAATGATACTAATGATAAACCTCTTATTTCTGTGACTTATAAAACAGAAAAAAAAACATTTACTCCAGAAGAAATTTCTTCTATGGTTCTAACTAAAATGAAAGAAACAAGTGAAGCATATATTGGTCATGAAATTAAAGATGCTGTTATTACTGTTCCTGCATATTTTAATGATTCTCAAAGACAAGCTACTAAAGATGCTGGTTCTATTGCTGGTTTAAATGTTCTTCGTGTTATTAATGAACCTACTGCTGCTGCAATTGCATATGGTTTAGATAAAGTTAAAGGTAAAGAAAGTAATGTTCTTATTTTTGATTTAGGTGGAGGCACATTTGATGTTTCTATTCTTGCAATTGATGATGGTATTTTTGAAGTTAAAGCTACTGCTGGTGATACTCATCTTGGTGGAGAAGATTTTGACCATAGACTTGTTACACATTTCCTTAATGAATTTAAAAGAAAACATAAAAAAGATTTCTCTGATAATAAAAGAGCTTTACGAAGACTTAGAACTGCTTGTGAAAGAGCTAAAAGATCTTTATCTTCTCAAGCTAATGCTACTGTTGAACTTGAATCATTATATGAAGGTATTGATTTTATGAGTTCTATTACAAAAGCTAGATTTGAAGATCTTTGTTCTGATTTATTCAGAAATTGTCTTAATCCTGTAGAAAAAGTTCTAAAAGATTCCGGTCTTAGTAAATCTGAAATTGACGAAATTGTTCTTGTTGGTGGTTCTAGTAGAATTCCTAAAATTCAAGAACTACTTTCACAATTCTTTGGAGGTAAAGAACTTAATAAATCTATTAATCCTGATGAAGCTGTTGCATATGGGGCCGCTGTTCAAGCTGCACTTCTTGCTGGTGAAGATATGGGAGGTCAAGAATTACTATTACTTGATGTTGCACCTCTTAGTCTTGGTCTTGAAACTGCTGGAGGTATTATGACTTCTCTTATTGAACGTAATACCACTATTCCTACTAAAAAATCACAAATTTTCTCTACTTATGAAGATAATCAACCTGGTGTTAATATTCAAGTTTTTGAAGGAGAAAGAAAATTTACTAGGGATAATAATAAATTAGGTGATTTCTTACTTGAAGGTATTCCTCCTGCACCTAGAGGCACTCCACAAATTGAAGTCACATTTGATTTAGATTCTAATGGTATTTTAACTATTACTGCTGAAGATAAACAAGGTGGCAAAAAGAAAGATATTAAAATTACTAATGATAAAGGTAGACTTTCTAAAGAAGAAATTGATGAAATGGTTAAAAATGCTGAAAAATTTAAAGAAGAAGATGATAAAATGAAAGCTCGTGTTGATGCTAAAAATGAATTAGAATCATATACTTATCAACTTAAAACTGCTGTTGATGATGACAAAAATGCTTTAGAACAATCTGATCGTGATTCTCTTAAAGAAAAACTTGATGAAACATTTAAATGGCTTGAAAATGCACAAAATGCTGAAAAAGAAGAAATTGATAGTATTAGAAAAGAACTTGAAGATACTGCTAAACCTATTATGCAAAAATTATATGCTGCTGCGGGAGCCAATGC
>MDTG01055551.1_pt1 | contig 11887 bp, 9 predicted proteins | sample 811421 | NCBI WGS metagenome assembly MDTG01 (sample SAMN05326645, study PRJNA326480) | marine metagenome | isolation source: seawater | place: Pacific Ocean: South East | collected 2011 | reverse complement strand
TGACTTCGGCAAGCAGATGGACAACCTGCGAGCTCAGTATATTACACAATTTGCCGCTATGGACGCAGCAGTAGCGGGCCTAAACAAGACAAAAGAATCGCTAGATATGATGATGGATGGCTGGCGCGGTTCGATGAACCAATAAGGCCACGTGTCTTAAGGCACCCTTAAAGAGAGTCCAACAGGCTCGCTTGCTTTTTTATCAGCTCACCGAAATCCGTCAGGTTCTCGTCATCTTCAAGCTTCCAGCCGGCCGGCGCCGCTAAATCAGGATTACCGCGCACGTTAAATGTATGTGTGCGGAACGCCTTAATCATCAATTGGCCTGAATATTCCTTTTGCTTCGCAGGATCTTCAATCGAGCCAAACATCGGTTTCATCTTCCGCGGAACACCAACCTTTATAAAATAGAGCCGGAAGAAACAGAACTCATTGATAATTGGCACGGCGCTCTCGCCTGCCTCAACCTCAGCCAAAAACTCAAGTATTAGCTGCGCGCTTTCAACCAGCTCCTCGGTCGTGATATCACTATACTTCACGCTCAGACCATTGGCGTATTTTGTTCCAAAAGCTTCAATGGGAAGCTCTGCGCTCAAGTACTCCGAGGCTACACGCGCAACTGCAACGTCAAAAATCCACGCTGGACAAATCACAGAAAAAGCCCTCAGTTCGTCAATCTTTTTTTCAATTACTCCCAATTCTCAAAGAATTCAAGAAGATTGAAAATTCAACACTAAGATTTAATACATTAAAATCAGTTTGTTATGTTCGAAAAGTTTTTTCTAATATTTTTTGCCAAGAGTCGTTAACCCCTGTGAACAGGCTCACTCGTCAAATGTTGGGCCGCTCGGCAAACGAACCGCTTGAAGCGGTGCAACACAGGAGAAAGAAATGGCTCTTTCAGTAGCAACGAACATCGGAGCGCTTGCCGCAAGCAAAGCAGCTTCTTCCGTAAATTCGACAATGGAAACATCCATGGCTCGCCTGTCCTCGGGTAAGCGCATTAACAGTGCGGCCGATGACTCGGCTGGCCTCGCTATTGCGTCACGCCTGACCTCAGAAGCTCGTGGTCTCGATATGGCATCACGCAATGCCGCTGACGCTCAGGCAATGATCAACACTATCGAAAGTTCACACAGTGAGATTCACAATATTTTACAGCGCATGCGTGAACTGGCTGTCCAAGGCGCTAACGACACCAACGGCACCGATGACCGGACTAACATCCGCAAGGAACTGACAGAACTTCATGAAGAGATTGACGCCATCAAGAACCAGACCAAGTGGGCTGGTCAAACACTGATTTCGGGCGCAAGCACCTTCAAGTTCCAGATCGGCGATGAAGCGGATGAGACGCTCACGGTGACAACCACCGCGATCGCGTCCTCTTCTCTGTCTGTTGGCAGCACCACCGTCGCTTCCCTGACCTCAAACGCAAGCTTCACAGCCTTTATTACGACTGTGAACAACGCCATTTCCTCGATCGCAAATTACCGCGCGGAATATGGTGCGAACTCAAACCGTCTGGACCATGTTATGGCCAACCTGGCGACCAACTCCGAATCTGTAAAGGCAAGCCTAGGCCGGATCGAAGACACCGACTATGCAGCCGAGACAACCGATCTTGCAAAGTCGCAGATCCTTCAGCAGGCAGCTACCTCGATGCTGGCCCAGGCCAACGCTTCGAAGCAGACCATCCTGTCACTGATTAACGGCTAATAGCCTTCTGCCAAACTAATAAGGGTCCGCCATCAGGCGGGCCCTTATCGTTATAGACCCTTGACTGAATGTCCAGACTGCCAGCCCTAACAAACAACAAAGACAATCAGGTCAGCCTTCAGCTTCCCCTCGCTTCAACACCTCGTCGCAGATCTCCTTGCGGAGCTGTTCCAGGACGGAATTCCAGTCACCACACTTTCTTTGCCGAAGTGACACCATATTTGGATACCAAATGTTGGAGCGACTGTTCAGGCCCCAGCGCCAGTCCGGCCACCAAGCAAGCATCAACATGGTCTGCTTACCAATCGCACCAGCCAAATGCGCAACGCTTGTATCGACGCTGACCACAAAATCCATATGGGAACAAAGTGCCGCGGTATCGGAAAAATCGCTGATCTCGTGATCATGGCGAACGATATGCGGATGGCGCGCCAACGCTGCAAGGTCAGTATCGCGAAGGTCCTTTTGCAAGAGGTGATACTCTGGGCCGGTAGGAAGCGCGTCGACGAAAGTCGCCATATTCAGGCTCCGGCCAGCATCATTAGCGTGCTTAGGATTGCCGCTGCAAACAAATCCAACGCGCAGCTTCGAAGGTGGCCCGAGCTTTTTAGTCCAGATGCGTTCTGCCTCCGTTGGCACTTTTAGATAGGCGGTTTCTGCCGAGCTATCTGCCCAATTGTCATAAGTGATATTCGCAAGGCTCATCAATGGAACGTGAAAATCGATATTCTTCACATCCTCGCCAACCGTGATAATGTCAGCGGGGCTATCAAGTGAATTCAATATGCCTCTGAGCGCCGGCTGCACTGCGAATGTCAGTCTCGCACCCTGTTCCACGAGATATTTGATAAACCTGCAGCACATGACTGTGTCTCCCAGCCCCTGCTCAGGGTGAATCAGCAGATGTTTGCCCTTGATGCTGGCTTTGCCATCCCACATCGGCTCGTCACCAAGGTAATCATGCACCACGTCCTTTTCTGGATCGAACCGGCTTTCATAGAGGCTGAGCCCTTCCCTCATTTCACCCTTGAGCAACAGGCTGATGGCCTTGTTGAATTTCACGGAATTCCGGTCAGGACAGGCTGCCAGTACCTGATCAAACGCGTCGACAGCCTCGTCCAAGCGATGCACCCGTTCCAGAGCAACACCAAGATTTTCCAGCGCGTTTAGATTTCCCGGATAGGCAGCAAGTAGGGCTTCATTAGTCTCGATCGCCTTTTCATAGTTTCCAAGTCGAAAATACGAACACGCGGCAACCTGATGGCCGAGCAGATTATCAGGCTGCAGGCTGATGAGACACTTTGCAGACATCAATGCAGCGTGGTTATCCTTTGTCTCGATATATGCTTCGGATAAGACTTCCAGCGCCCTAGGCCCCTCTGGCATTGCCGAAGCCATAATCTTCGCAGATTCGAGCATTTCCCCAAACCGCTTGAGTTTGGACAGAGCGGTACAATGGAGGAACCTGGCACGTTGGTTATGTGGGTACCGATCAAGCACCAGAGTGCAATTCACAACGACTGCATCCCAGTTGTCAGACTCGACCATTACCTCGCTCTGGCCAAGGAGCGCCTCCAAGTGCTGCGGATCATCGAACAGGATACGTTTGTAGATAGCGTCCGCTTCCTTAGTGTTTTCACAAGCCATTTGGAGCGTGGCGATCAACAATAGAATGTCAGTGGCCTCTGGAGCCAGTCTGCTTGCCGTCTTGAGACAGTCCATGGCAGCGGGCCTGTCGTCATTGAGGATGTGGGCACGCGCCGCAATAAGATACAGCTTATGATCGTCTTTCCTGCTCTGCAGCGGTGTCTCAAGAGACCGGAGCGCCTCATTTGGCTGTGACAGTTCGATATGGCATTCAGCGAGGTACAGAAAGGCTTCTTCAATTACTGGCGCATGTTCAACAATGTGCTGGAACAATCCCCTAGCTTTGTCATATTTGCCAAGTGCCATGCAACACAGTCCAAACATGTTCAAGGCCGGATAATCGATATCACGCTCCTCGAAATAACGGACATAGGCGTCATGCGCCTGCTGAACCTGTCCATCCAGCTGCATCGAAATGATGGCTTGGAGGCATTCGCGAGCCGAAGACCCGTCCTTCATCCCGTTAGTAGCCATGCCATTGCTGGTCAGCTCATTCATTTTCATTCCTGCCTTTTGGTCTGAGGATCGAGATGGTTGGAAACAGCAATTTTCATGCCACGACACCTGCCAGCCTGTCTTGCCAGAACCACCATGACGGCTGAATGGCACGGTTATTGCTCACACAGGCAATAAGGTTGCAAATTCAGGAGAACCCAGATGAGCAGCACGACATTTGCCTTTGCCCTTCTTGCCGGGAATGATCTCGAAAAGATTGCGCATACACTGGAAACGATTGCCGCCCAGGAGGTTGGCACCGACATCAAAAAAAAGATCATCATTGCGCATGACAATGCCGACCTCACTGAAAAGTGGGTCAGTGGGGTGTTGGTAGGCAGTGATGTCACTATCATTCTAGTCCCGCTGGAACTTGATGGGACCAACCCACAGGCGAGGCGTATTTCCATGCTGACCGCCCTTGCTGCGTCCATCCCAGAAGATGTTGACTGGGTTTGGACGCTTGCCGATGACGCCAGCCTCTATTCTAAATTTGGGCTTAAACAACTTAGTGCCGAGCTTGCTATACCAGCGCATCGGGATGTACGCTTTGTTCATGCTTGTCTCGCAACGAAATCCTATGATACCGGCTACACGCAGATGGCAAGTGTCCGCAGCTTGTGCGAGGACCACGGCTACTTTGAAATTTTAGGCACACTTTCATCTCTCGTCATTGCCGCCGATGTCTTCCGTTTCGCATTCAGCAAGCACCTTGCCGAAATGGCGGAAAAGGCGCGAGATGGCGACATTCGTGTCACCCCCTTCACACAATGCCAGCTGCTCTATCTAGCTCTGTCGGACATCACCGGCCTTCTTGTTGATACGAAACTGGTTGCCCAGGATCAGGTGAAAAACTTTGATGACAACAGCGATATTTCTGAATCCAAGCAAATTTTCCTGATCGCTGGCGAGATTGTAGAGCTGGCGCATACTCTGGAATCCGACAACAGCTGGGACATGCATTTCTTCCGCTTTGGGCAGAAGAGCATGTGGTCTGAGTTACTGGCCTACCAGAGCAGTCTCAGCGCAACGTTTGACATTTCGATCGAACAGGATGACGCCAATCTTATAGCCTTCATCGATAATTGGCAGGTACTGCTCAGCCTTGCTGACCATGTAACCGATCCAGAAGCTTCATCGATCATCCGCAATGTGGTGACAAACGGCATCAGATATACGCTCGAGCTTCTGCATGGTGAAGAAGATAGCCTGAAGAAGTTGGAGAACTTCTTTGCAGCGCAGCTTGCCAATGACTTAGTCTACCCTTCCACCTTGCTGCGACCCGATCACATAATGCAGTTGATGAGAAAGTCCGCGTAGCAAAAGGTGACAAAGTCAGCAGGTGCTGGGTTTGACAAAAAGAAAAAGGGGCAAAAGCCCCTTTTTTTGTCAGCACTACATGGCCTTGCAGCACCCCCCTTAACATAGCCGGCTGAAATGGCCAGATCAGGCGATCATATCGAAAAGATTGAGCTGGCTTATCATCGAAAATGCCTTCTGCGCGACCTCTTTATTGACAAGAAGGTTCTGCAGATCGGTAACAATCTTTCCAAGGTCAGCATCTTCCATCTCGCCAATATTCTCGGTCAGGATGAGGTTCCGGTTTTCTAGCAGAGTGCGTTGGCTCTGCGCCTTGCTCATCTGCGATCCAACCAAGGCGCGCTGGTCAGCAAAATGTGAAGCCGCATTTTTCATGTCATCAATTGGCAAATCTTCAGCATCGCCAGCCTCAAGATCTTCAATCATGGAATCAAGCATCGAGAAGACGGAGGTGAAGCCACCGGCTTCAGAAGGCACACGGTCAAAGGCCGAGCTGCCATCAATTGTCGTCTGCAACTCCATAGTTGGAGAAATGCGTACCGTATGCGCGCCACGGTCACCAACAAAGTTAGTGTTTCCAGAATTATCAACGACAAACGGCGGCGATGAAATCTTGAACCCACCAAAAATCGACCGACCACTTGGATCAGTCGAGTTTGCGAGGTCACGAATACTATCGCGAATGCCCTTCATTTCGATTGCCAGTACGCCGCGACCACTGGCATTGGTTTGGGATCGTGCCTGGATGGCAAGCTCGTAAGCGCGGGTGGCAAGATTGCCGGCTTGCTCAAGAGCGCTTTCTGTCAGGCTCAGTTTCACATAGCTAATATCAATATTGCGAAGATACTGATCATTCTGGGCCCGTTGCTCCTTGACGATCATCACCCGCGCAGCACGCACTGGGTCATCGGATGGGCGCGTCAGCTCCTTGCCGCTAGCAACCTGTTCTTGCTTCTTCTGGATCTGGCCAGTGAGATCGGAGAAAGTCTCAACCGACTTTTTGTTAAAAATCTTTGTGCTTACCTGCATGTCGCTACCTTTCGGTCACTTCCCTGCACCGACCTAAACGGTTTCGAGTAGGGTCCGGAAAATTTCACGTGCTGTTGACAGAATTCTTGCCGAAGCTTGATAGGCCTGTTGCTGCTGGATCAGATTGGCAGCTTCCGCATCAAGACTGACTCCAGAGAAAGATGACTCGATCTCGAGGCTGGCATTGTGCAGTTCCTTCGCCGCATCGTTCGTCACCTTGGTTGATTGCAGGCTGGATCCCACCCCGGATACAACACGGGAGAAGACCTCCTGGAATCCGCCACGGTTGTCAGCAGGAAGTTGCAGACCTGCCAGTTCAATCATTGTGCGAGCGTCACCGATCCCCGAGCTATTCGATGTCACATGAAACCGGTCATTCGCTTTCAAAATGCCGTCCAGCTTCACCTCAACGCCGCGTGCCGAAGCCCTGCCTTCAGAATCAAGCGTCCTATTGGCAAGCGAGGTACCAGTGGCTGTGTCAATGAATTCTACCGTTCCGGCACTCGCGTCCAGAACCTTGACAGTCAGATCGCTTGGCAATGTCGGATTGCCATCTGGAAGCATGTCGTAACCTGCCGCAATCCGGCGCGCGCCGCCAGTAACCAGAATGATCAGCTCCTCATCGGGAAGGTCGGTCATGATCAGGCGCTCACCGACCGAACTCGTCGCGCTGGCGCTGGCTGTCAGCGTCGCAGAGGAGCTGACACGCGTGGCTGTGATTTGAGAGCCGTCAATGCTGAGCCTATAGTCATATGCGCTGAACCCGGTTGCCGATGGAGTTGGACCCGAGCCGACGCTTAATCCAAATGCAGTGGCAGCATCGCTGTTGCCACTGACATCGCTATTTGCAAGAACCTCAATAGCTTCGGCGCCGATGCTACCGCTTGTCGACGAGACATATAGCTTATTGTCATTGCTGAAGAAAGCATAGACGCGCCCCTCCTCACCACCGCTGACGGTCACTTCGCCATCCACCATACTGATATTGTAGGTGTTGCCTTCGAAGCTAAGGGCGACGCTGGTTCCATTTGCCGGAAGATCGGTAACGGCGCTGCCGGCTAGCGTGGCACGCGGGGCATCATCACGGAACTTGCTGATCATGGCCTTGGCAACATCTTCGCTAGTGCCGTCTATGCCGAAGTCAGCCACTGTAACCGTCTTGGTGAAGCCTTCGATGTTCAGCGTATAAGAGGCTGACTCCGCATGAGCCATGGAGCCGTCAGAAGCGCTGACAGCGCCATCAACATCGGACAGTCGCGTGAAATTAAATGTGCCGCTTGCACCTGAAACATTCGACTGGATCATTGTCTCGGTGGCGCTAGCTCGCCGCACGACACTGGTATCGAGATAGGATGTGGCACCGTTCAGATAAGCGCTATCATACTGAGCGCCGTTTAGAAAACCATTTTCACCTGTCAGAAATGATGCCTGACTGGCGGTATCAAGAGCTTCACCGGCCAGATGCCTGCCTTCGCGGGTAAAGACATGGATCGTCGAGGCGGTCACGTTGCGACTAGTCATGTCTGGAGAGACAATCGGCCCAGACCCGGTGAACATACTACCTGAATAAGGATCGCCATCCGCCATCGAGATGACCAGCCTTCCTTCCTTGGCAGAAACCTGCGCTCCAAGATCTGCTAGTGTTACCTGATCACTGCTGGCGGAATGCGAGCCCTTGATCGCACCAATATTCAACAGATCGGCAATTTCCGACATGTCGGTCCAACCGCCAGCCGTCCCGTGATGTAGCACGTAGCTCAACGAAAAGGATGCAGATTCAAAGACGCCTGATTTGTTGTAGAAACCAATGTTCACCATGCTGACATTGGCAAGGTCTTCGTCCGCCACCGAAAAATCAAACGTTCCCTGCTGAGCAAGGCTAACAAGGTCGAGCCTGTCAGCATTCTTCGGCACAACTGCCACTGCGCCGTCTTTTAGAAAATCGGTCGCAGCTACTGATGAGATTGCATTGCCGAATACGGTATTCAGTTCTGGCAAATCCGTGCCGTTCAGCGTTTCATCATTTGTGGCGGAGACAACCGCGGTGCTGGCGTTTGAGCTGTCAGCATAAGCGAGCTGCGCTGACGCTGCGGCAAATTCCTCACCACGCTTCAGCGCGAAGACAAGCGACTCAGCTGCCGAACGAGACGGATCGATAATGATCTCGTCATTATCGAAAGCCTCACCGAGAAACCTGACTGTCATCCCAGAAAGGCTGACGGAACTGCCACCTGACGCCACGGTTTCACCAAAATCATTGCGTCCAACCCAGTTACCCTTGTTTGCGTTATAGGTAAAGACCACCCTCTGAGGCTCGACTAAAGACATATCCTCGACATCAACCTCAGCATAGGCCTGGCCAACATTGGTCACACCGAAATCGACAATGGGCCGGCGGGCGACAAACAAGTCACCACCAAGCTCGCCGTCAAGGGTAATTCCCTTGCGGTGCACCGCGTTCAAGTCACGCACCACAAGATGTGCCAGATCATCAATTTTTCCTGCAGTCTCAAAAGCAGCACGGTACCCCTGCTCAAGACCGGCAAGTCTTCCTGCCGTCACCTGATTTGTAACGGCTTCTGCCCCCTGCGCACCGACTTTGAAGACGATCTTGTTATCTAAAGCGTCCATGCGAACGGCGTATTTTTTCGCACCATCAACAATCTTCGGACCAGCCATCGAATTGCCGAGGCGGAGCGTCGCCCGGCCCTGCCTGTCGACACTGGTATTGACCTCGACAAACTGGCTGATCTTGTCGATCAGCATGTCACGGCTGTCGAGAAGCGATTTTGAGGCGCCGGCATCAGCCTTTGTCAGTTGCAGATTTACGTTCAGGAGACCTGCTGTCAGCGCATTGAGGTCATCGAGAGACTGAGTGGTCTGGGTCAGCAAGCCTGACTTCAGAGCCGAAATGGAATGCGCAAGTCCATTGAACGCGTCAGCCACGGCACGGCCACGCTCCATCGCCACCACACGCGGCCCCATTTCGGCCGGAACATTACTTATGTCATGCAAGCTGGCAAAGAAATCCTCAAGCGCCGTGCCGATATTGCCCTCGCCCGGTACAAGCACATCCTGGAGCTGCTGCAAAGCAGCAAGATAGGAAGTCGATGTTTCGGCATTTGAGCCGGCATTTCTTGATTTGTTAAGCAGAAATTCATCAAAGGACCGCTTGATGTCAGACACACGTACACCAAGGCCAGAATTGCTGCTGACACTGTAGATGTCGCCCTGGCCGGCGGACACTTCCTTCAATTCCGCTTCACGCCGCTTATACCCGTCAGTATTAACATTAGCGATATTCTGGCCAGTCACTGAAAGGGCACGCCGATAAGATTGCAGACCACTTCGCCCAATGTCGAAGAGGCTGCTCATCAGACAGTCCTTCCCTGCCCAAGCTGACGAACCAGCGCCTCAGCGATCCCAAGATTAACCCGACCGGCGAGCTGTGAGGACAACTCACGATCCATCATGTCCTGATAAGTATCCTGGGCTTCGCTGCCAAAGATGTCTTCGGCCAGTTTTGCTTTGCGAGCCTGTTTGATGAATTCGTTTAGGAAGATGGCTTCAAACTGCTCAGCCGCCTCACGAAGGTCAGCATTGCGATCAATCGTCTTCAACGAAGAGTTTTCTGCTGTCGCGCGCGCCGCCTCAATGATGCTACCCATGCTCATTTTACTCTGCATCATCATCTCCCTAGATCACGATGATTTCGGCCCGAAGCGAACCTGCTTCACGTAGCGCTTCAAGAATAGCCACCAGATCAGCAGGCGATGCGCCAACGCCATTCACTGCATCCACAATATCCGATAGCTCGATACCCGGATCAAAAATGAAGGCGCGGGCTGGTTCCTGCTCGATGACGATCTCGGTGTCATCCACGACTTGTGCCTCGCCAGGCGCGACAACAACGCCCTGTTGGTTCTGCGTGATGTTGTTAGCCTGTGTGACCTGTTTGTCCTCATTGATACGCACGGTGAGCGAGCCGTGCGTTACAACTGACGGCGTTACCCTCACATCACCACCGATCACAATTGTTCCAGTCCTAGAATTCACAATTACCTTGGCTGATGGGCGCGCCGGCTCAACCTCAATATTCTCCAAAAGACTAACAAAAGACACTTTCTGAGACGGATCGACAGGTGCGCGAACCTTTATGGTCGAGGAGTCTAGCGGCACCGCCACCTCCGGGCCAAATACCTCATTCACCGCGTCCGCCACTCGCATCGCGGTGCTGAAATCAGACTGATGGAGGTTCAACAACACATTGTCTGTCGACTGGAATGGCGTATCGACCATTTTCTCGATAGAAGCGCCGCGCGGAATCCGACCAACTGTCGGCACATTGACAATCACTGAGGATCCATCATTGCCTGCAACGCCAAGGCCGCCAACGACAAGATTTCCTTGTGCAACAGCATAGGTCTCGCCGTCCGCACCGAGCATTGGCGTCATCAGCAGCGTCCCGCCACGAAGCGACTTAGAGCCACCGATAGTCGAGACTGTCACATCAAGTCGCTGGCCAGGTTTCATGAATGCTGGCATTTCAGCCGTCACTATCACCGAGGCGACATTTTTCGCATTCAAGCCGCTGGTCGGCGTAACCAAACCAAATTGTGAGACCATCGACTGCAGCGACTGCAGCGTTAGCCCAGCAGAGCCGTCACCCGTACCGGCTAAACCCACAACAACGCCATAGCCAACAAGTTGGTTTGAGCGCACCCCAGCGATTGAGGTCATGTCCTTAAGCCGGTCTGCCTGCACTTGCGTGCAGGCAAGACCAAAAAACAAACCCAAAAAGACAAGGTATTTTGCCATTTTTGTTAATGTCTTGGCCAACATCTCATCAGCTCTCCATTCAGAATGGCGATACGTTGCGCATGGTCCTGCTTAGCCAGCCCTGCTGACTGGAGTCCGCAATCTCGCCTGCACCAACATAGACAATCTGTGCATCTGCAATCCGCCTTGAATCAATCTTATTTTCTGCTGAGACATCTTCTGGCCTGATCAAACCCGTCAGGCGAACATATTCATCGCCATTATTGAGGGTTAGCTTCTTCTGACCGGCGATTTCCATGTTTCCATTTTCAAAAACACGCGTCACCAGCACCGTCAGCTCACCGGTTAGAGAGTTCGATTGCGCCGCCGCACCAGAGCCAGCAAAGCTGCGTTCCGTGCCAGCATTCAGACCAGCCGCATTCTTGTCATAGCCACCGGTCACGATATTTGGTAGCGCGGTAGGCAGCGTCACGCCAAAACTGTCACTCTTCGCCGAGGTAGCGGTCTGTGCCTTAGTTGCGTTAAAGGTCTCATTCAACGCTACAGTCAGGATATCACCTACATCACGAGCGCGGATGTCGCTTGCAAATAGACCGTTACCATTGGCCTTGAAAATGCCACCTGTCGGAAGCTCTCCTTCCGGTGAGACATGCGCCGATGGGTAAATTGGCTCGAAGGCAAGCGAGGCCTCGTTCTCGATATAGGTCGAGCAGCCAGCGACTATGCCAGTAACACCGAGCAGAAGACAGGTTGCAAGTGCACGCATCATGCTTGGGACCTCACTAACCAGAATTAGAGGTTCTGCGAAATGTAACGCAGCATCTCATCGACCGAGGTGATCGACTTTGAGCTCACCTCATATGCACGCTGAGTCTCAATCATTGACACAAGCTCGGTG
>MDTG01127575.1_pt1 | contig 11888 bp, 10 predicted proteins | sample 811421 | NCBI WGS metagenome assembly MDTG01 (sample SAMN05326645, study PRJNA326480) | marine metagenome | isolation source: seawater | place: Pacific Ocean: South East | collected 2011 | reverse complement strand
TCACCTACTGGTTATGAAAGTAATGGACAAAAAATATGGATGAAATATTTGGAACCTTATGTAGATACTTTTATCACAGATACATATGGAACAGCTGTAGGGGTTATCAATCCTGATGCCAAATTTAAAGTTGTTATTGAGGGTCATTCTGATGAAATTTCATGGTATGTAAATTTCATTACTGACGATGGTTTAATATATGTAATACGAAATGGAGGAAGTGATCATCAAATCGCACCTTCAAAATGGGTCAATATTCACACTAAAAAAGGCATCGTAAAAGGAGTTTTTGGCTGGCCTGCTATCCACACACGTAAAAGTGGAAAAGAAGAGATTCCAAAATTGGATAACATTTTTATTGATGTGGGTGCCAAGGATAAAAAGGGAGTTGAAAAATTAGGGGTTCATGTGGGCTGTGTCATTACCTACCCTGATCAATTTCATATTTTAAATAAAGACAAGTTTGTTTGTCGAGCAATTGACAATCGTGCAGGTGGTTTTATGATTGCCCAAGTAACGCGCCTATTAAAAGAAAATAAAAAAATAATACCTTTTGGATTATACATCACCAACTCAGTACAGGAAGAAGTTGGCCTTCGAGGTGCTGAAATGATTACCCAAACCATCAAACCTGATATAGCAATTGTTACAGATGTATGTCATGATACAACAACTCCTATGATAAATAAAAAACAAGAAGGCTTGACTAAAATTGGTGATGGACCAGTTATTTCTTATGCACCAGCTGTTCACAATTTATTGAGAGAACATATTATTGAAACCGCCGAAGCTAATAAAATCCCTTTTCAACGCTTGGCCTCATCACGCTTTACAGGAACAGACACGGATGCCTTTGCTTACAGCAATGGTGGGGTTGCCTCTGCACTAATTTCGTTACCACTTCGTTATATGCACACCACAGTAGAGATGGTACATAAAAAAGATGTGGAAAACGTAATTCGCTTGATTTACGAGAGCCTTTTAACTATTAATCCTAAGAAGAAATTTAGTTATTTTGACTAATTAAAAGTTTATTAATACTCTTAACAACACCAGGTCCTTCGTATATAAAACCAGTATAGAGCTGAACTAGTGAAGCACCTGCTTGAATTTTTTCAAGGGCATCTTCGGGAGAATGAATACCTCCTACTCCAATGATTGGAAATGCATTATTACTTTTAGTAGCTAAATAACGAATCACTTTTGTACTTCTCGAGCTTAAAGGTTTTCCGCTTAATCCACCCATTTCAGATCTATTTTTTGAGTTTAATCCTTCTCGGCTCAATGTAGTATTAGTTGCAATTACACCATCTATTTTAGTGGATATGACAATGTCAATGATATCATCTAACTGAATATCTGTCAAGTCTGGTGCTATCTTTAATAAGATTGGCTTGGATTTTCTTTTTTTATTGTTTAAAACATTGAGGGTAGAAAGTAAATTAGTTAATGGCTCCTTGTTCTGTAATGCTCTCAGATTAGGAGTATTAGGCGAACTTACATTGACAACAAAGTAATCGACATAATCAAATAAAGCATTGAAACAATATATGTAATCATCAACAGCCCTTTCGTTTGGAGTATCTTTATTTTTTCCAATATTTCCTCCTATTACAACGTTAGTGTTTTTCTTTAATCGCCTTACCACGTGATCTACACCATCATTATTAAAGCCCATACGATTTATTATCGCCTGATCATCCTTTAGCCTAAAAAGTCTCTTTTTTGGATTACCTGTTTGACCTCTAGGAGTAAGAGTACCAATCTCAATAAATCCAAAGCCAAAATTTGAAAGCTCTTTATATAAAACAGCATTTTTATCAAAACCAGCTGCCAAACCAACAGGATTTGGAAACTTTATACCAAAAACTTCTCGTTCTAATTTTGGATTTTTTATTTTAAATAAAAATCTAATAATATATGGGAGTCCTGCAATAGAGGAGAATAACTTTATCATTGAAAAGGAAAAATAATGGACCTTCTCAGGGTCAAAAAGAAACAAAAAAGGTTGCACTAGTTTCTTATACATATCAAAAAATATCGCGCCAAATATGGCGGTAGAGTGAATTACTTTTTGGCTGGAGGAGCATTCAGTTTAGAGCTCATTTCCAATGATATGGCGGATCTTTCAATTTTAAGCTTACCAGCCATGGTTTCAACTATACAGGTATTATCTTTATCATTCAATTCCATAATTTTTCCATGGATTCCGCTTTTTGTGATAATTCGATCTCCCTTTTTCATATCTCGCATAAAATTCTTTTCTTTTTTTTGTCTACGTTGCTGAGGCAAAATGATAAAAAAGAAAAAAACAACCAGCATTAAAAGCAAAAATGGTAATTGACCTGAAAGACCTTCTGACATAGTTTAAGAATTTAGTTTTGTTGACGTGCTTTAGCCTGTGCCTCTCTTTCTTTTTGTTTTATTGGGTCAGGAGTAACGTTAGACTTTATTCTCAACATTTCTCTACCTGAAGAAGTGTTTGCAGAAAGTGTTACAGATTTTTGCTGAACACCAGGCTTGTTGCTTGAATCAAAATTAACTACAATAGATCCAGTTTCTCCAGGGGCTATAGGTTGGTTCTTAGGATACTCAGGGACAGTACACCCACAACTCCCTCTTGCATCAACTATGATCAAATCTGAATCACCAGTATTGGTAAAAGCAAAAGTAGTTGTTACTTTTTCTCCCTCAGAAATAATTCCAAAATCGTGAGATGTTTTATCAAAAGTCATAGCGGGCATCCCTGTAGTTTTTTTAGTAGGGGCTGAAGAACTCGAAGTTGCAGAATTAGAACTGTTGACTTTTTTAGCAGAAGTATCTTGACATGCTGTAAAAAATATCATCATTGTTGTAAAACAAAATATCAAAACTTTTTTCATAATAATTCTATGGATTAGTGAATTTCAAAATTAAGAAAAAAACTGATTACAACAACCCTCTACCGCTTTTGTTAAGTCTATTTTCTTCTTTAAATTCTCTGACTAATTTATCCAAAACACCATTCACAAAATTATTGCTATTAGGTGTAGAGTAATCTTTAGCAATTTCCAAGTATTCATTTATAGTAACTTTTAAGGGAATACTAGGGAAAAATAAAAGTTCTGCTATAGCTATTTTTAAAACTACTTTATCTAAAATTGCGATTCGTTCCGTATCCCAATTTGGTGTTTTCCCTTTTAATTCAAATTCTAATTTTTGGTCATTAATAATGGTTTTCTCTAATAATTCTATGCCAAATTGAAAATCTTCATCACTTTTTATAAACTCAGGAAAAGCAAGTTGATCGGATTTTATTGAAGTGAGTTGCTTAAAGGTTTTATATAAATATGTATTTACAAGTGGTAAATCATCTATCCAAGTTATATGTTGATCCTCTAAATATTGATAAAGATAATCTGAAGAAGCAATATGAGTTTTAAAAAATTTTGTGAACCATTTTAAATCTTCTTGCCAACTTGGATTTAAAACTTTTTGGTATTCATTGAATTCAATATTTTCAGTGATTTCACGAAGGAGTTCCTTTAAAAAAATAAATTCCAGATCCCACTTAATTGATTTTTTTGACTTCAGCTTTTTTTTCAGAGCTGGATGCTCCTTAATCATTAGCAAGACTTTATTTTGTGAAAATGATTTAAGATGCTTGTAATTTACTTCATCTGATCCAAGTTCTCTGTAGGTTCTCAACTGTTCAAAGGTAAAATCCATAAGTGATTTTATCAATCCCAACATTGATAAATAGAGATCGTATGTTTTGGCAACACTGGCTTCATAAAATTTCAGCTCTTCTTCTAGTTTACAATTTTGCTTATGATGAAAAGAATAGGCAGATTGCATTACTTTGATTCGAATATGACGTCTTGTAAGCATTTTAAAGAACTTTTGGAGGTTAAAAATAATTTAATAAAGTGAATCTAGCGAGAACTTTTAAAAAAGTTTCGATAAGCATTAATAGTAAGGGTTTTTCATTTGATTACATTTGTTACTTCAAATTATGAAAGAGCTTCATTACTTAAACAAGTACTTTTTAAAATATCAAACTAAACTACTATTAGGATTTTTAATCACTGTAATAGCCCGGATATTTTCCTTGGTTGCTCCACGTCTAATTGGGAATTCACTTACTGCAGTAGAAAATTTTCTGGAATCAGAAAGCTCCGACCTGTCATCCATAAAAGAAATTCTTTTAATCAATATTTTAGTAATAATTGGTACTACATTGGTTTCTGGGTTTTTGACTTTTCTGATGCGACAGACGATTATCAATGTATCACGATTCATTGAATTTGATTTAAAAAATGAGATTTTTTGGCACTATCAGCGTTTGACTCAAAGGTTTTATAAAAACAATCGTACAGGAGATCTAATGAATCGAATTAGTGAAGATGTAGGTAAAGTTAGGATGTACGTTGGACCTGCTTTTATGTATAGTATTAATACCATCTCACTTTTTATAATAGTGATCTCATATATGATCAGTATTGCTCCTGAACTAACTCTTTTCACTGTTTTACCATTACCTATATTGTCAATCACTATTTATAAATTAAGCAGGATAATCAATCTAAGGAGCACACTCGTTCAAGAGACACTTTCTAAAATGTCGTCATTTGCTCAAGAAAATTTTAGCGGAATTGCTGTAATCAAATCGTATAATCTTCAAAATCAATCAACTAATGATTTTAATTTACTTGCGACAGATAGTTACAATAAAAATATGGATTTAGTTAAAGTTCAAGCATGGTTTTTTCCTTTAATGATTTTATTGATTGGTTGTAGTAATTTAATTGTAATTTTTGTGGGTGGGAATCAATATATTAAAGGTGTAATTGAAATAGGAGTTTTAGCAGAATTTATAATTTATGTCAATATGCTTACCTGGCCTGTAGCTGTGGTCGGGTGGATTACTTCCATAGTTCAACAAGCAGAGGCATCACAAAAAAGAATTAATGAATTTCTTAAAGAAGATCCAGAAATTGAATCAGGAAAAGGGGTCAGGAAAAAAATCATTGGTGATTTAGAGTTTAAAAATGTTAGTCTTAAGTATCCTGAAACAGGAATTAAAGCTTTAAGTAATATAAACCTGAGTATACCCTCGGGTACTACACTTGGAATTATAGGAAATATTGGATCGGGGAAAACAACTTTATTAGATACAATTCTTAGGCTTTACGATCCCACGGAAGGTAAAATAATTCTGGACGGTCATGACTTAAAAGAATTTAAGCTTGATGAATTGAGAAACACTATTGGTTACGTGCCTCAAAATTCATTCTTATTTTCTGAAAGTATTGAGGATAATATAAGATTTGGTAATCCAAAAGCGTCAAATAAAGCCATTCGAAAAAATGCTAAAAAAGCTGTTGTACATAACAACATTATAAAATTTAAGGATGGATATAAAACGCTCTTAGGAGAGCGTGGTGTTACACTATCTGGTGGTCAAATTCAACGAATCTCTATAGCACGTGCTTTGATAAAATATCCACAGATTTTATTGCTTGACGATTGTCTTTCAGCAGTTGATACAGATACTGAAGATGAAATCTTAAAACACTTGAAGTCAATTACGAGAGATAGAACAACTATTATAGTAAGTCACCGTATTTCCTCATTAAAACATGCTGACAATATCATTGTTGTCCAAAATGGCAAAATAGTTCAACAAGGGCAACATACTGATTTAGTAGGGATTATGGGTTATTATAAAGAATTATTTGAAATTCAACAGGTTGGGAGCTCTAAATAATTTGAATTCTTTAGTTTTTTTAATAAAATTGCTGTGGAATTAAAGAAAAAACCTAAACAAAATGAGGGATCACGAAGAGGATAATATTGAAGAAATACACTCTAAAATTCTTAGAGCAGGGAGACGTACTTACTTTTTTGACGTCAGAGAAACAAAAGCCAGTGACTATTATCTAACCATAACTGAAAGTAAAAAATTTACTAACGAAGATGGTTCATATTATTATAAAAAACACAAAATCTATCTTTATAAGGAAGATTTTAAAAACTTTTCTAATTTTCTAGAAGACTCAATATCTTTTATTTTTGAAAATAGAGGACATGAGGTTATAAGTGAACGCCACCAAAAAAACTATGTTCCAAATAACATTAAATCTGAATCATAATAGAGATTTGATTTAGTCATATTTTTTTAAAAAGTAATCCATTTAATTTTTTTTGTTGTTTATATTTTGAACCTTTAATTATTCAAAAAATAACTTTTATGAAAAATTCAGTCGCTGTATTAGCAATATTAATGAGTAGCGCTTTATTTGGTCAAGTCCATTTAGAATATTATCTAGATCCTAATCACACTTACGACGAAAGCATTCCAAAACCCAAAAGTATTTTGGGTTATGAGGTAGGTGATTGGCATGTTTCTCATGACAAATTGGTAAATTATATGATCCAATTGGCTGGTAGTTCAGATCGGATTCAGATAGAGAATAGGGGTAGCACATTTGAAGGACGACCTATTCTACTTTTAACAATTACGAGCCCTTCAAATCATGAACAGATAGAAGAGATTAAGAAAAGACATATAGATTTAACCGATATAGGTGCTAATAAAATAGAAATTGAAAAACAACCATTAGTTGTATATCAAGGATTTTCAATTCATGGAAATGAACCCAGTGGTTCAAATGCTGGAATTCTGCTGGCCTATCATCTTGCTGCAAGTCAAGAACCAGAAACTCTCAAAATATTAGATGAACTTGTTATTTTATTTGATCCAAGCTTAAATCCTGATGGATTACAGCGTTTTTCATATTGGGCAAATACAAATAAAAATCAAAATCTTACTGCTGATCCAAATGATAGAGAATTTAATGAAGTTTGGCCAGGAGGAAGGACTAATCATTATTGGTTTGATTTAAACAGAGATTGGCTTCCAACACAATTGCCTGAATCCCAAGCAAGGATTAAAACATTCAGTAGTTGGCTACCTAATATATTAACTGATCATCATGAAATGGGGACTAACTCATCGTTCTTTTTTCAGCCAGGTGTATCATCTAGAGTAAATCCTTTAATCCCTGCAAAAAATCAAGAAATAACCTTAAAAATTGCTTCGTACCATGTAAAAGGACTTAATAAATTAGGCTCACTATATTACTCTGAGGAAAATTATGATGATTTTTATTTAGGAAAAGGATCAGCATATCCTGATGTTAATGGAGGTATAGGTATTTTATTTGAGCAGGCTAGTTCAAGAGGACATGTTCAAGAAAGTGAAAATGGATTATTAACATTTCCTTTTACAATTCGGAATCAGTTAACTGCAGCATTTACTACTTTAAAAGCCGCAACTTCAATGCGGATAGAAATTTTAACTTATTTTAAGGAATTCTATTCTAACAGCAGAAATACAGCCTCCAAAAGCAAACAAAAATCTATTATTTTTAGCAGCGGAAAAGATCCCGTAAAAAGTTATCAATTTGCCAAAATACTTGAGAGACACAAAATTAAAGTTCACAAATTAAACGGAAACTTAACTCGTGATGGAAAAAAATATAATTCAGAAAACAGCTATATCATTCCATTAGAGCAAAAAAAGAATCAACTTATTCAAGCGATGTTCACAAAACAAACTAAATATAAAGATAGTCTTTTCTATGACGTATCATCTTGGACATTCCCCTATGCTTTTAATCTCAATTATAGTATTGAAAATAGTAATACTCTGATTGGTAAAGAGATTACTGATATTAAACTATCAAAAGGAAAAGTCGTTTCAAAAGCAAATTATGCTTATTTATTTGAAGCTCATAATTACTTAACTCCAAAATTAATAAATCATTTACTAGAGCATAACGTTCGTATTAAAGTTGGCCTTACTCCGTTTATATTGAACGGAAAAAAATACGATTATGGGACTTATATGATACCAGTAAAGAACCAAAATATGTCAGAAGAAGACCTATATAATATACTTAAGGATGGAGCTGATTTTAGTCATATAACAATAGATGGTACTGAAACTGGTTATACAAAGGGAATAGATTTAGGATCTCGTGATTTTAGTACGGTTAAAAAACCAGAAATTGCAATTCTAGTTGGAGAGGGTATTCGTAGTTATGATGCTGGTGAAATTTGGCATTTATTGGATACTCGTCACAAGATTTCAATATCTAAAATCGACATCCGAGAACTAAATAAAGTGGATTTAAGTCGTTATACCCATTTTATTATTCCAAGCTTTGAAGGGTCTGGACTAGATTCGCAGGTAGAAAAATTAAAAGAATTTGTCCGTGAGGGCGGTACAATTATCGGATATCGATACACTTCTAAATGGTTAAAGAAAAATAAGTTTATAGATATTGAATTTTTGAAAAAAGAGTTAATAGCAAAAGATATCAGTTTTGAAAATAAAGATAAATTTACAGGAGCACAATTAACAAGTGGGGCTATATTTAATACAAAATTAGATAAAAGTCATCCAATTAATTTTGGTTTTCAAAATGAAAACTTACCTTTTTTTAGAAATACTAACTTATATATAAAACCAAATAAGCAGAGCTATAACAACCCAATTCAATACACAGCCAATCCACTATTAAGTGGTTATGTCACTAAAGAAAATTTAGAATTATTGAAAAACTCTGTTCCATTCCAAACTCAAAAAATGAATCGTGGTAGGGTAATAATTTTAACAGATAACACAAATTTTAGGGCGTTTTGGTACGGTACCAATAGGATTCTAACAAATGCCCTTTTTCTTTCTGATAAGATGTGATTTATAAGATTTGTTGCCCGTTGGGTAATTCTGTTTCGGGTGCTAAAAGAATAATATCATCTTTATCTTTGGCTCCCAAAACTAAACATTGACTTTTAAAATTGGCAATTCTTTTAGCTTCCAAATTTACTACTGCAATCACTTGTTTTCCGATTAAATCCTCTTTATTATATCGCTTAGTAATTTGAGCAGAGGAATTTAAATTACCCAGTGGGCCAAAATCTATTTGGAGTTGAAATGCAGGTTTTATAGCCTCAGGGAAATAATTAGCTTTCAAAATCGTGCCGACACGAATATCTAGTCCTTCAAAAGTCTTAAAATCAATCATGAGTACATTTTGATTGGCGTAAAAATACTACTTTTAAATTCAGTATTTAAATTGAATTCTTATGTCACTCACAGAATCTTATATGCTTCCTTTAAAAACAAAGGCACCTGAATTTTCGTTATCTAATGTAGTTTCAGGTCAAATGGAAAGTTTAAATCAACTCAAAGGTAAATCGGGTACTTTAGTTGTCTTTATTTGCAATCACTGTCCTTATGTGATTCATTTAATAGATGCTCTTAATGAAACTGCAAAAGAATTTTTTAAGAAAGATGTAAATACCATTGCAATTTCGAGTAACAGTAGAATCAGTCATCCACAAGACGGACCTGGAAAAATGAAAAGTCTTGCTATAGAAAAAAAATTCGCTTTCCCCTATTTATATGACGAAACCCAAGAGGTTGCGCATGCTTTTAGAGCAGCTTGTACTCCTGATTTTTATTTGTTTGACACTGATTTAAGTTTGTTTTATCGTGGAAGATATGACGACTCTAGACCAGGTAATGACAATCCAATTACAGGAAAAGATCTATACACTGCTTTTCACTCCATGATTAAGGGGGAGCAAGTCAATAAAATTCAGTATCCAAGCATGGGATGTAATATAAAGTGGAACCAAGGAAACAGTCCTGAAGAATGGTCTTAAAAGTTTATGAGTTCTACATCAAAAATTAGAGTTGCATCTGGAGGAATTACCCCTCCTGCTCCTTGGGCTCCATAACCCAAATGACTTGGGATTACAAGACGTGCACCCGCACCTTTATTTAACAGAAGTATTCCTTCGTCCCAACCCTTAATGACCTGACCAATACCGACAGTAAACTCTATTGGCTCTTTTCTCTGGTAAGATGAATCAAATACCGTTCCATCTAATAAAGTCCCTTTATAGTGAACCGAAACTTTTGACCCTTTTTTAGGTATTGCTCCAGATCCTTCCTTAGTAATTTTATAAAATAATCCACTGGCTGTTTTTTGCATTCCCGCCGTATGTGAAACAATTGCTTTGGTATTGAAGTTTTGAAATGCATCTAAAGCATCCCACTCTTCTGCTTCCTTACCATGACGCTCTATTATTAAAGAGTCTATAATATCGCCCTGGACTACTTTATTTACGGTATCCTGGCCTTCAACTACATATCCAAAAACAGTGTGTTTACCATTTAACCAATCTGTTGGGCCGTGAGTAATAAAAAACTGACTCCCATTTGTAGCAGGTCCTGCATTTGCCATTGAAAGTGTTCCTGGTTTATCATGAATTAAATCAGGATGAAACTCATCATCAAATTTATATCCTGGACCACCTGAACCAGTTCCTTGTGGACATCCCCCTTGAATCATAAAATCAGGGATTACTCGGTGAAAAGACAGGCCATTATAATAAGGTTCTCCATCTTTTTTGTAGTTGTTTTCTTGCTTCCCCTCACTTAGTGCTACAAAGTTACCTACTGTACCTGGTGTTTGTTTATAAGTAAGTTCTATAAGTATAGTCCCTTTTGATGTTATAAACTTTGCATAAATACCTTTCATAAAAAAAAATTAGGCTGCTAAGATAATAAACCGAATTAGATCAAAAAGCTTAATTCGCAATTTCACTTAGAAACTTAATTCTATATAATCTAAGTTCTTCCTCTTCATAATCCCCATCAAACTCTTCCATGGCTGAATCAATAGAGTCAGATTCAGATTCTATATAATAATCATAGAGCTCTTCTAATTGGTCATCATCAAATACATCTTCTAAATAATAGTCGATATTGAGTTTTGTTCCAGAAAAAACTATGGTTTCAATTTCAGAAATTAACTTTTCCATATCCATCCCTTTAGCTGCTGCGATATCTTCAAAAGGGAACTTTCTATCTATACTTTGAATTAGGTAAAGCTTAAGTGATGAGTTGATCCCAGTGCTTTTAACAACCAAATCATCTGCTCTTATAATTTGATTTTCTTCAATATATCTTTGAATAAGTTCGAGGAACTTTCCCCCATAACGCTTAGCTTTACCCTCACCCACTCCGTTTATATTCACTAATTCTTCTTCTATAATTGGGTACTTCAAACACATATCCTCTAGAGAATATTCTTGAAAAACAGCATAAGGAGGGATTTCTGCGGATGATGCAACCTCTTTTCTAAGTCTAATTAGGAGTTTCATCAAGACATTATCAACTCCTTTAGACATCGTTTGATTATTTAACGGAGATTCAAGCTCTTCGTACTTATGATCTTCCGCCATTTTAAAACTCTTTGGTTTTACAAGGAATTGCTTTCCATTTTTAGTCAAACGAATAATACCGTAGGTTTCAATTTCTTTTGTTAAAAATCCAGCTATAAGACTTTGTCGAATCAATGCCATCCAATAAAATTTATCTTTACTGACTCCTCCTCCAAAAGCAGTCAACTCATTTATTTTATGAGAGCTAATTAGAGCATTTGTTTCACCTAACAAGGTTTTTACTATCTCTTTCGCTTTTAATTTCTCTTTAGTATCTCGAATTGTATTAAGCAAAATATTTAACTCATTTTGGGCTTCAACTTGTTTCTTCGGATAGCGCATATTATCATCCATATCTCCCCCTTCATCACTTTCATTATCAAAATCTTCACCAAAATAATGAAGAATATATTTTCGTCTAGAAATTGAAGTTTCAGCAAAAGCTACTATTTCAGCAAGTAAAGACATTCCAATTTCTTGTTCAGCCAAAGGCTTTCCTGACATGAATTTTTCTAACTTTTCAATATCCTTATAAGAATAAAATGCTAAACAATGTCCCTCTCCTCCATCTCGTCCTGCCCTACCGGTCTCTTGATAATAACTTT
>MDTG01076621.1_pt1 | contig 11888 bp, 10 predicted proteins | sample 811421 | NCBI WGS metagenome assembly MDTG01 (sample SAMN05326645, study PRJNA326480) | marine metagenome | isolation source: seawater | place: Pacific Ocean: South East | collected 2011 | reverse complement strand
TTTAACTAAATGTTTTGTTAGTTTTTGATTTGATAATTTAAGTAGAATAAAATTAGTTTTTTCTCCTCCATGAAATATATCTCCATTTAATTTAAATTTATTTCTAATATATTTTGACCCCTGTTTAACAAATTTTACATGATCTTTGTAAATTTTATGTTTAAGAGCCCATAATGCAGTTTGATACGTCAATGAATTAGTCTCAACTAAAGTTCTGCATTTAGATATATACTCACTTATTTTTTTGTCTGCAATCATATACCCCAAACGTATGCCGGAAAGACCCCAAGCTTTTGAAAAGGTTCTCATTACTATTAAATTTTTGTTTTTTTTTATTGTTGAAGCCTCAGAAATAGAACCAAAATGATAGTATGCCTCATCATAAACAAGTAATATGTTATTTTTTTTGCAAATTTTATAAATTTCATTCTTTAATTTTTTATTAAATTCATACTCTATTGGCATGTTTGGATTGACTAAAAATAAGACTTTTGTTTTTTTATTTATTAATTTTTTCAAATCACTCACTTTAAGTTCGAATTTATTTGTGAATTTCCATAAACGATATTTGATATTGTGAAGCTTTAATAAAACATCATACATAGGATAAGATGGGTGCATAATAATTGCTTCGTCATTTTTTGAAAGAGTGGAAAATATTATATGTGACATGCATTCAGTAATGCCTTGAGTTATGTAAATATTGTCTATATTAACTTTGTGAAGTTCTGCAATTTTTTTGTATAACAGAGATATATCTGGAGTTGCGTTAAATGAATTAATAGAAAAGCTGTTTAAAGCTTTTTTAAATTCAGAGTTATTATAAGAGTCTGCTCTCTCATTTCTATCTAAAATAATACCATTTTCTAAATCTCGATTTTGAGATGTTTGAACTCTAATTAGTTTATTTTGATGGCTTTTAAATTGCATGGCTTGATCTAAAGTTTTTGATTATATGCATCAAATAAATTTGTTGTTTTACACTCTAAATTATTAATGCATTTATTGCAGTATATACCTTCAAGTTCATTTTTAAGGTGTTTATTTCGAAGGTATTTAAATTCATCTCCATTCCAAATTTCTAATAAAGATTTTTTTGTCGTATCTCCTATCTCTAATTGTTTATGAAAATCAGCGGTGCAGGCAACAACAAAACCGTGTGGATTTACTACAATTCTATTAAATGGATAAACGCATCTAGACAATACGTCTTTATCTTTTAGGCTTCCTAAAACATTTCCTTTTTGGATACTCTCATTGTCATTAAGCTCCATCATGCTTCCACCTTGATTGCTTATTTCTCTAAATTCAAACTTGTCACAATTAGCTGTAATTATTTTTTCTATTTCCTCTGCAACGAAATCTGTTTTGGAATTCTTAACTGTGCTAACATATATTCCCATTTTAATATTATTTTCATTTCGATACTTAAATATCCACTTTAAGTTTTTAATTACTTTTTCAAAATCATCGTACCCATGTACCTTTTTAAAATTTTCTCTATTATGAGCATTTATTGAAAATTTTATACTATCACAACCTGCGTCTATAACTGGTTGAGCCCTTTTAGCATCAGCTAGTGCTCCATTGGTATTAATATAGATGTATTCATACTTTAATTTTTTTCCTTCTTTTATAAATTCTGGTAATCTTTTATCCATAAAAGGTTCACCAGTAGCCTGAAGCGCCAAATCAGTTGACCCATTTTCTTTTGCTTCTTTCATCAATTTGAAAGCTAACTTTAAATCAAGTGCATCATATTTTCTTATTTTTGGGTTCGCACAAAAATAACATTTATGGTTACATCTATTATTAATATCTAAAGTAATTTCTCTTGGAAAAGGAGGTTCGGTAGTAAAAATATCTTTTTCTGATCTAAAAGTAAGTTTTTTTCTTAACTCTAAAGATTGTTCGAAAACTTCTTTTTTATAAGGGGGATAAAATTTATTCATATTATTTTATAAAAAAAACATTTGAGAATATTATTTTTATTATGATACTTAAATTGTTTTTAACAATATTTAAAGATTTATTTTCTATGTATTTCATCATTTTCTATAATTAAAATTCTATTCTTGAGGTTTTATATTTTTTTCTTTCAAGATTATTTAATTTTACTTCTCCATAACTTTGGGGGTTACCCCAAATTGTGTTTTTAAACCATTTGTTATTTTCTATCCACCAAACTCTATTGTCCCTAAATTTATCTGCCACCGTATCAAATTCTTGTTCATTAAGCTTTGTTACTTGAAGAAAATGCATTAATGAATCTCGAGGTTTCACATGATCGTATTTTTGAACTAAATTAATTCCTTCTTTTCTACTCATAATTCCTAATCTTATATCTTTGGATGTGTGATCAGTGCATCTTCCGTATCCAAATTTTATAAATTTCATATAATCTTTTATTCCATTTTCGTGGATATCATCAACATTTGAGAAATTTCTATAAGTTCTCTCGTAAGGGACTGGGTTCACTTTAAAACCAAGTTCTTTCGCAATTTTTAAATTTTTATTAGCGTCCCAATAAACATAGTTTCCCATAAAGATGCCTCTCAAACCAATTCGCTCTACTTCGGAATCGGTTGGAAATTTTGTCCACATTAAATCTTTTTCTGTTAAACCCTCTTTTCCAATAAAATCTTTTTCCGTGTATCCTCTAAGTGAATCTTCAGACCTACTTTTTTTTGTAAATTCTGGAAAATCATTCATTGAAAATTGTCCCGCTAAATCAGTAAATCCATGCTCGCCATAAACTAACAAAGGTATTTTAAACTTAGCAGCTATTTGAAATGGAGTGGTCCACACGCCGCAATGAAAATGCCAACTCATATCTCCTGTCATTTCAAAACCAACCTTGTTCATTTTTGAAATTACTTTTTTATCAGGATAAAAAATATAATGATCTAATCCAATATTTCCTATATTTTTCAAATTTTCATCTCCTGTTTTAGAATAATTGTGGGTATAATAAGTCACTAACAAAGGTTTTAATCCTAAATTTTTTATGTAGTTAGCCTGAAAAAGACTATCTTTGCCTCCGCTCACTGGGATTATACAATCATAGTTATTTTTTGATTTATATTTAAATAAAATTTTTTTGAAAATTTCCTCTCTTTTTTCCCAATCAATTTTCATTTTTTCATCATGCACAAGACAGCCACTACAAATAAAATCCTCGCTCATGGTCAAATTAACTGCGATCATTGGGTATGTGCACTTTTTACAATAGATCATAAAATTTAATAAATCCTCACATTTATTTTTTGGCTAAACATAAATTTTTTTAAATTAATAATACTTTGTTCAGTGAAATGGAAAATATTTGCTGCGCCTAACGAAATATCATTACTTACATTTAAGGCTTCAATAAAATGTTCATACTTACCAGCTCCACCTAAAAGTATTAAGGGAACGTGAATAATTTTTGATACAGATCTCAATAATTCTAAATCATATCCTGTGCCATTTCCATCTTTATCTATAGACTGTAACAAAATTTCCCCGGCTCCCAATTCTTGTATCAATTTAATCCATTCATGAATATCTAAGCTGGTCTTATTTTTACCAAAACCTGTAAACACATCCCAACTTCTATTATCAAAATTTTTTTTTACATCTACACAAACAACAATACATTGAGATCCAAATTCTTTTGCTGCATCTTTAATAAATTTTGGGTTTTCTATCGCGGCTGAATTAATTACTACTTTATCTGCCCCAGCTTTTAATCTAATCTTAATATCATTTATTGATCTAATTTTACCCCCAATTGTCAGCGGTACTCGGCATACTTTAGAAATATCTTTAATTATATCTATTATGTTGTTTCGACTTTGTTTGATAATTCTTGAATTTGATGAAGATGACCCTATTACACTTTTAATGTTTGTCAAATTATAATTATCATCACGAGTTATATCTAAATAAATTATTTCATCTGCTTTCCAAGATGAAAATCTATCTACTTGCTCTATATGGTTGCCCATCAATTGATGTAATGAAAAATTTTGGCTTCTCACTAAGATGCCATTTTTTAATAATAGAACTGGGATTATTCTTGTTTTTAACATTTAAGTATTAATAAAATTTTTTAATAATAATGAACCTACATCGTGGCTTTTTTCAGGATGAAATTGGGTGGCAAAAATATTTTCTTTTTCAATGCTTGCCGTCAATATGCTCCCATGTTTACATGTTCCGCTAATTACTGATTTGTTCTGAGGAACAAGATGATAGCTATGAACAAAGTAAAAAGAGGAGTTTTTTCTAATCTTATCATATAAAATATTTTTAGAAAAATTCACTTCATTCCATCCCATATGAGGAATTTTTACATTTAGATTCTCTGGAATTTTAATAACTTCACCTTTTATCCAATTTAGTCCTTTAGTTTCTCCATCTTCAGAACTTTTACTTGCAATTAATTGCATGCCTAAACAAATTCCAAGAAACATTTTTTTTTTTACAATTATTTCATTGTTTAGAAGGTCTATTAAATTAATATTTTTTAGATTTTGCATTCCTGCTTTAAAACTTCCTACCCCTGGAAGAATTATATGTGAAGAATTTTTTAAATCATTTTCTTTATCAGAAACTATAACGTTACTAGTTATATCCTTAATTGAATTAAATATTGATGCAATATTACCTAACTTATAATCTATTATACATATTTGCTTCATGAATTTTTTTTTCCATTAATTTCTAAATAATTAATTATATTTTTTATAATAAAGTTTTGTTCTTTATTTTTTAAACCCACATAGATAGGTAATGATAGATACTTATTATAATATTTTATTGATCCAGGGAAAGATGATGCAGATTTTTTTTTATAAAATGAAAATTTAAAAATTGGTTTATAATGAAATTGAGGAAAAATGCCTTTTTTTATTAAAAAATTGATAAAGTCGTTTTTGTTTTTTTTTATTTTTTTAAAATTTAATCCAATTAAAAATAAATGATACAAGTTAGTTTTATTTTTTGATTTTGGAAAATCTACATACTCTTTAAACGTTTTTAGCTTTATTTTGTATAAATTGAAAATTTTTTTTCTTTCTTTATAAAATTTATCTAATTTTTTTAATTGGCTAAATCCCAAAGCACAATTAACATCACTTAAACGATAATTAAATCCTAATTGTTTAATATCATAATCCCAATAATTTTTTTTATTTCTAATTATTCCATGACTTCTTAATAATCTTATCTTATTAGCAATTTTTTTATCGTTTGTAAGAACTGCGCCCCCTTCACCAGTGGTAATAGTTTTTACAGGATGAAATGAAAATACACAAATATCTGAATGTTTACAGGAGCCAATAAAAAATGATTTTTTGTTATATTTATACTTAGACCCAATTGCGTGGCAAGCATCTTCTATAAGAGAAAAATTATATTTTTTCTTTAATTTAAAAAAATCTATATTGTTTTCAACATATCCGCCTAGGTACATTGTAACTAATGCTTTAATTTTTTTTATTTTATTCTTTTTAATACACTCTAAGATATTTTTAAGATTAATCTGTCCAGTTTTTTCATCAACATCTATTAAATATATTTTGGCACCTATCAATTCTGCCATTCTATATGATGATATAAAATTTATAGCTGGCATTAAGACAACGTCGTCTTTTTTCAAACCGATTGATAAAAATGCCAAGTGTAGTCCTGATGTTGCGTTAGAACAAGAATATGCATATTTGCATTTAAACTTATTCTTTAAGGCATTTTCAAACTTTTCTACATAAGGACCTGTTGTTATAAGTTCATTTTTAAGAGATTTTTTTACCTCATCAATATCAATATTATCAACTGATTGTTTGCCGTAGTTTATACTCTTTTTAATTTTCATAATTATTAATTATTTGTAAAATTTCTGTTGAAAAATTATTTGTTTCTTTTGAGCATAAATAATTAAAATCTTTTCTTAATTTGATTAAACTTTTTTTATGCCACCATTCATATGGATTATCCCATATACTGTTTATGTGTTTATTTAAATCATTCGTATCAGTTACAATAATTTTTTCTTCGATAAATTTTTCATAAAGCGCTTTTATTTTTGGATTAATGCTTTCGATTAACTTTCTGCTAGTAAAAACGATGTTTGGTTTTCCACTAAACATTGACTGATAGAATGATGTTTGAAAATCCATGTTTAATACTATTTTGGATTTTTTGAAAATATTTTCAATTTTAGTAATAGAACAAATTTTATTATTATCAAAATCTTGTTGAATCCTTTCTTTCATGGCCCACCTAAAAGAATTGGGGTGAAGGCGAAATTTTAAATTATTGTAAATATATGGTGAAAGTTTTTTCAAAGATTTTAATTTTTCGTATTCATAAATAAACTGATCACTTTTTAGGTCATAATGTAATCGGTGATTATATAAATTTGGTGTAGATAATATCACATATAGTTTTTCTCCTAGATTTAAGTCTTTTCTTGCCAATTTTTTATTATAAAATTGAGGTGCAATTTGCTTAACATTTTTTTTAAAAGAATAATTCCATGATAGAAAACGATCAAATTTTGATAAACAACTGTCAAATTTTGGACAATCCTCTATATTGCCTCCATGTTCTGAGAATAAGTAGCTACTACCGTTGTTTATTTTATTTGCCGCCCAAAGTGAAAATAAATCATTTTCCTCCCCTACCGCAGAAATTATTGTTTTAGGGTTTAAATCTATTTTTTTTGAAATCTCATTAACGACATTAAATCCCTCCAAATATGAGATTGGCATAAATTTAAATATATTTTCTTTGACAAAATTTTCGAAATTTATATCTGAATTAAATTCTAATACTAGCTTATCTCTATTCACTGGTTCAGGTAGTTCTTTTTGTAACTCAAATTCAGAATATAATCTTGGAATGGTTAAAGATTTTAAAAAAATTTTCAAATTATTATTTTTATTAAAATATGTTTTATACAATGTTACTTTAGGATTTTTCTGAATTATTGACAAAAATTTATCCAATTTCTGTAAAGTAAAATTTGTTTGTTTTGTATATTTATTTAAAATAAACTTTTGTTTTTTTCTGACTGGCTGTTTTAATTGAATGAATTTTACATTTGTCTTTGCCTGCTGTTTGGCAACTAAAGTAAAAAAATTATTTTGCCATATATCGTTGTTACTTAGTTTATGTAGGTCTGTTATATCACTTGATATTATGTCTTTTGTTTCAAATTTGTAATAATAGATTCTTGAAATTGGAAACTTAATAAAAGCTTGCTTTATGCACTCCCATTTATCATATGATTGTATTAAAAATTTATATAACCATGCTCCGATTAATACATGCCAAAATCTCAAATTATTTTCAAGATTGTGAATTTTATTTAGTTTTTTAGATAATAAATTTAAAACTTTATAATAAAGATTATAAAGATATTTGTAATCCTCATTAATTTTTTTATTGTCATCCCAGTGATAGTTTAGTGTTTCAAATTTGCCGTATTTATCAGTATCGATTTCATGTGCCAAACACCACCGACCTAAAAAAATCTTTTTTTTTTCAGAGTCAATTTTACAATCCAATTTTGTTAAGAAAAGATTCAATTTGTTTTCCAATGTTGTTCTATTTTTTTTTTATACGAACTAAATAGTTTATCTTTTTTTATTTTAATTTTTGCTTTTAAATAATCATTTTTAACATCAACAGAAAAACTATCACCTTTAAGAAGTGGAGATTTTATATTTAAACCTATTTCTAATGCCCTAAGAAGTTCTATTCCTTCGATTTTTTCAAGTAATGTTTTTTTAGATTTAGAATACTTCAGTAAAGCAGCGGGCTTAAAAGAAATAATTGATAGATGTTTATGTAGATAATTATTTTTTTTTATAAAACTGTGGGGAGCGCAAGCTCTAGTAAAATATAAAACTTTTTCATTTTTCTCTTTTATAATCTTTACAATGTTTTCATTTTTATTTTTATTTATTTTTAGTGAAGGAACCACTATGTCTGTATTATTATTTTTTATATGAAAATTTATAACCTGATCAATTTGATTAGGACTTATTAGTGGCTCATCGCCTTGAATATCAACTATTAAGTCATAACGTTTCTTTAAAGATTTATAAGCTTCAGCAATACGTTCAGTTCCATTGTTGTGTTGTTTTGAAGTCATGATTGCTTTACCTCCATATTTATTTACTATTTTTAATATTTTCGTGTCGTCACAACAAACAATTACATCATCTAATCTTTTTGATAATTTTGCTCTGTAATAAACATGCATAATTAATGGAACGTTTTTAATTGGAAGTAATGCTTTATTTGGAAGTCTCATGGATTTTAACCTAGATGGAATTAATCCAATAATTTTTTTCATGAGTTTAACCATCCTCCATCAATATTAATATTTTCTCCATTTATATATTCTGAGTTTTTAGATAGTAAAAATTTTATCAAATTTGTTACTTCATCAGGTTGACCCCATCGTCCAGCTGGAATTCTATTTATAGTCCAATTGTAAAGTTTCTTTTTTTTTTTAAATTTTTCAAAATAAGAAGTTTTTATAAAACCTGGACTAACACTATTTGCTCTTATGTTGTTATTTGCCATTTCAACTGCAAAACATTTTGTTAATGAAATTAAAGCTCCCTTTGAAGCTGCATATGAACTTAACTCGTTAAAACCTATTTGTCCGACAATAGATGAAATATTAACTATCGAACCAGGTTTTTTTTTATCAATAAGTTGCTTAGAAAAAATTTGCATTAAATAAAAAATTGAAAAAAAATTTATTTCAAATACATCCAAAAGATCCTTTTTACTTAATTTTAAAAATTTTTTTCTTTTTCTTATACCTGCATTATTTACTAAGCTAGATATAGTTCTTTTTTCCTTTTTTGCATCTAGAAATATCTTTTTTAAAGTTGATGTATTTTTTACATCACCATTCACAATTTTAAGATTTTTTAAATTTTTAAATTTTTTATTGTCTTTCTTATCTCTAATAAGGGCGTAGACAAAATAGCCTTCACGCAATAATGACAAAACTGTTGTGTGGCCAATACCCTTGCCGGCACCTGTAACTAGAGCTGAATTTAATTTATTTAACATTTTTTACCTCCATTATTTTTCTATTATTTATTTCATAAATTTTATTAAAATATTCATTAAATTTATTATCATGGGTCACCATTATAACTGTTAAATTTTTTTTGCTGGTTAATTTTTCTATAATAGAATTTCCAGTTTTATAATCTAATGAAGACGTTGGTTCATCCATGATCAAAAATTCATCTGATTTGTATAAAGCTCTCGCAATCATTAATCTTTGTTTTTGACCTCCAGATAGTGAAGAACCAAACTCTCCTAAAGACTGCTTTTTATTTTTAATTTTACTATGAAAGTCAATACATGATAGCTTGATCACATTTTGTAGTTTTTCATTATCAATTTCTTTTTCATTATCTTTAAGTGTAATATTAAATTCTAAGCTTTCATTAAATATAAAAATTTTTTGAGACACATACCCCAGAGAATTAAAAATACTTATATTATTTTGAAATTCTTTATTTTCATTTATCACAATATTTCCACTAACTGGTTTTTGTAAACCTACTATCAAATCTAATAATGTGCTTTTTCCTTTTCCTGACTGACCTCTAATTAAAATTTTATCACCAGAGTTAATTGTAAAATTAGTATCTTCAAATATTTTTTTGGAGTTTTTATCATAAGAAAATGTTAAATTTTTAATATCAATTTTTTTAATAATAATTTTTTTATTTTCTAATTTTTTTTCTTCTTTTGAATTAAGTTGATCATAAACTTGGACAACTGCTGGATATACAAATTTATATCTTTGTATAAAACTAACGATCCTATTTGCCGCAGGTAAAATCTTAAATGTACAAGCTGCATACAGTGCTAAAGTTGGGAGTACAGTATCTATTTTAATTAATATCTCAAAATTAACTACGCTATAAAGAACTGTTACTAAAGCTATTAAAGTAATCAATTCAAAGTAAATTTTTGGAATTTTCTGTAATAGGTCAAATTTTGCAGTGCATTTACCGTATGCATTGGAGATCTTTTTGTATGAATCTTGAATTTGTTCAAAAATATTTGAAATAATTATTTCTCTTACACCTTGTATGTTTTCCTGAATTAAAAAACTTCTTTTAAACTCAAGTTCCTGTCTTTCAATTGAGGACTTGGTAATAAATTTTTGAAAGAATTTCAAAAAAATATATGATAATAAAATCGTCAAAAGTATTATAGAAATTGTTATTTTTAGTGTCAAAATTAAGAGTAAAATACCAAGTCCAGTAACCAATATAAGATCAGATAAAATATTTATTAAGGAAAAAACTGCGACTGCAAAATTTTTATTTTCAATTCTTATTTTAGTGACCAAATCTGATGATTTATTTTTTAAATGATAGCTATAATTTCTGTTTAAAATCTTATTTAGCATCTTTTGCGATGTTTCTTCAGATATCTTGGTATTGAGAAAAGCATCCTTATAATTTATGTAAATCTGAAATATATTTTTAAAAACTATTGTTGTTATAAACAACAAAAGAGTTGTATTTATCAAATTAAGTGAAAATTTTTCCTGAAAAAAAACAATTACTGTTGCAAATTTCGGATATAACTCAAAAAAATTATTGTCACTTAAAGAAACAATAATTGGGACTAAAAGGGAAATTGAAAATGCTTCAAGAACTGTATTGAAGGAAATTAATCCTGAAAAGTAAATTAATTCAAATCTTTTTGAAGAGTCAAAAAGTAACCATATTTTTTTCATGAGAAGTTATCTATAAATTTGAAATTAATTTCTTTAACTGGTTAATATTTAAAAATTTTTTTTGGTTAGATGTATAAGAAAAATTTTTATCTACTTTTTTAAATTTAAATTTTTTATATTTTTGTATACGCTTTTTGTGGTTATCTGGTAAAATTACATAATATTTTCCTAAATTTAAAGAATAAGGTGCATCATTTGGGTTTAATAATTCTTCGTGTATTTTTTCTCCTCTTTTTATTCCAATAAATTTTAGTTTACTTTTAGGATTAATAGCTTTTGCCAAATCAACTATTTTATAAGAATCAAGTTTAGGAACTACAATTTCTCCACCTATGGCATTATTAATTGTCCAGTCGACCATCTTAACGCTCTCTTCAAGAGTTATGTTAAACCTGGTCATATCTTTATGTGTTATTGGAAAATGTCCAGTGTGCTTGATAGATTCAAAAAAAGGTGCAACTGATCCTCTGGAACCAAAAACATTTCCATATCTCACAACTGATGCTTTTAATGATTCCCCAGAGTAAGGGTTTGAAGAGATAAATATTTTGTCACTACATAATTTTGTAGACCCATATAAATTATGAGGCGCTACAGCCTTGTCTGTGGATAGAGCTACTACTTTTTTAACTTTTTGATTTATGCATGCTTCAACTACATTTTGTGCACCTAAAATATTAGTCTTTATAAATTCAAAAGGATTATATTCTGCAGCAGTAATTTGTTTTAATGCCGCGGCATGAACAACGCATTCAATATTTTGTAATGCCTTTTCAATTCTATTTTGATCTCTTACATCACCTAAGAAATATCTAATTTGAGGATATTTTTCTGTAGGAAATTTATTTGCCATATTAAATTGTTTGTATTCATCTCTACTAAAGACCACGATCCTTTTTAATTTTTTTCCATAATACTTTAATAAATATGCTACTAGAGCCTGACCAAAACTTCCTGTACCCCCAGTGATTAAAATGCTTCTCATTAATTTACAATTTACTCCTTTTCTTTCTCTTTCATTAATTTTAATTCTTCTTGTAGTTCATCGTATTCTTGCATCTTCTTTCTCATAAAATTTATAGTTAACTTAGTTTTTTCTGAGATTCCCTTT
>MDTG01209086.1_pt1 | contig 11889 bp, 13 predicted proteins | sample 811421 | NCBI WGS metagenome assembly MDTG01 (sample SAMN05326645, study PRJNA326480) | marine metagenome | isolation source: seawater | place: Pacific Ocean: South East | collected 2011 | reverse complement strand
TGTGTTTTCATTGGATGTAGTGTTACCACCTGCTTCTGCTCCTACATCTCCACCTTCACCACCTGCCATTGATTTACTATTTTCATTTACTGCTTCTAAGTCTGTTTGTAAATCATTCATTGCATCTAACATACAACTTCTATCTACTTCGGGTCCAACATAATCTAAAGATGATTCAAGTCTAACATCAGTTACTGTAACATTGTCACCAGTATTAATAAATGTATTACTAGCATCAATATTTGTATTAATAGATTCATCTTTTACGATATTAACAGCTGCTGCTGCTTCTTCAATAGAAGCACCACATGATTGAATCATTTTACTTTGTGTATTTGAAACTGTTGTATTTACAACAGATGAGTTATCAACATTGTATGTATCTGTAGAACTTTGAATATTCATTACAGAACTGTTATCTGTTGTATTAACATTTGTTGTTTCCATAGAAGAGTCAATCGCAGTGTTACTTTCAACATTTGTTTCTGATTGAATAGAATTATCAGTATTGTTAGTAGTTTCATTTTGAGTTGTATTTTCGACATTAGTTTCAGAAGTAGATTGTACAGTATTATCTACATTAGTTTCGGATTGAGATTTTGAATCCATAAATTGCTCAACTGTAATGTAAGGTGCACCTACCGATTGTGTTACAATATTTTTCCCATTTATAAATGAATAATTTTTGAACATTGTATATATATATATATTATATATATAAAATTGTTAGAGTTTTTAAATTATTTATTTAGAAGCAAAAAGTAAAAATAATACTGTTCCAATTATATATAAATAATTATCAGTAACCATTTTATTAAAATTATCTATATTTAAATTCATATTTAGTTCTTTCATTAAACAATATAATAAAACAATTAATACTACTAATAATAATAAATAATCAGAAATACCAGATGCTGATCCAGATCCAGCAGCTAAACCAGCTGCTGCAGATGATGATGAAGTTGCTTCAGTTGATTGATCTGATGTTTGTTCATTTGAAACATCAGCTGTATTTTCAGTAGTATTTTCAGATGTGTTTTCTGTTGTAGCTGCATTTGTTAATTCTTGGCTAGCATCCATACTAGCATCTAATGAATCTGCTTTTTCAGATGTATTTTCATTAGCAGTTGTATTTCCACCTGCTTCTGCTCCTATATCTCCACCTTCACCACCTGCCATAGATTTACTATTATCATTTTCAGCGTCAAGTTCTGATTGTAATTCATTCATAGCATCTAACATACAACTTCTATCAACTTCCGGTCCAACATAATCTAATGAAGTTTCCAAACGTACATCACTAATTGTAACGTTGTCACCAGTATTAATAAATGTGTTACTTGCATCAATATTTGTATTAATTGATTCATCTTTTACAATATTAACAGCACCTTGTGCTTCTTCAATGGAAGCACCACATGATTGAATCATTTTACTTTGAATATTAGAAGTAGTATTATTTGTAACAGATGAATTGTCAACATTATATGTATCTGTAGAACTTTGAATATTCATAACTGAACTGTTATCAGTAGTATTGACATTTGTTGTTTCCATAGAGGAGTCAATTTGAGTATTACTATTAACATTTGTTTCTGATGCAATAGAATTATCAGTATTATTAGTTGTTTCATTTTGAGTAGTATTTTCAACATTAGTTTCAGAAGTAGACTCTACAGTATTATTTACATTTGTTTCTGATGTAGAGGATGAATTCATAAAATGTTCTATTTTATGATATTTACTATAATTTAAACTATTTTCATTTATAAATGAGTAATTTTTATACATTATATAATATATAAATATTATTTTTGAAATTAATTCATTTGTAATTCTTTCAACTTGTTTATTTGAAAATATACAATATAAATTACGATTAATAAAACTAATCCAAATAATAGCACATCACTACATCCACTTCCTTCTTCACCTCTTACTTCGTGTTCAACAATTGCTTCATTATCGATATCTAGATCTTTAGTATCTTCGTTAACTATTATAGCTCTATCATTTTCAGATTTGTCTTTAATTAAAGAATCAATACCTGAATTAAAATCCGGACTATTAGGATCTTTATTTTTCTTAAAAGGAGATGATTTGTCTTTGTTTAAAAGACCTCCACTAGCTTCATTCATGTATCCATCAGCGAAATTTTCTTTTTTTGTTACTGAAACGATTAAAAGTAAAACAAATAATATAGATAAAGTTTTTATATTCATATATATAAAAACTAGATTAAAAAAATAAGAAATAAAATAGTATTAAAACTAATACAATACCACCACCATATATGTATTTTGTATTTGCTGATGTTTGACTTTGAGTTACAGTAGTTGGTGTAACTACATCTACATTTTCTTCACCTCCAATATTACATTCAGAACGTAATTCAACATCTTCAATAGTAGAATTATTACCAACATTCATAAAATTATTACTACAATCGGTAATATTTGCTTTTAAATTATTATTTAAATGACCATAACTGTCACAATATGTAATATTAAATTGTGTATCATCGCAATCATCACAATTTGGTTGTCTTACTTTTTCAGTACGTGTATTATCTTTAACAGTGTGTAAATGTTGACAACGACATTTTTGACATGCTAATTGACTATTAAATTCGTCATTTTGAGCACCGCAACATTTACCTTTGCCCATACAACGATTACAATCAAATACTTGACCTTCATATTCTACTTGAAATACTGATAATTCAGGATATGTTTTAATAATTTTTTCACTAGATGACATTCTATATATTAAATAAAGAAAATAAGATTAATTAAATAAAGAGTTATACGAATAAATTTCACCATCAAATTTATATAAAATACAATTAGATCCACCCATATTTTTACACTTATCTAATAAATTATTGGCTAAATCCATTTTACTATTTTCTGCTACAGATTTTTTTTCATTATTCCATTGCATCATTATTTTGTCATAATCTTCATCACTTATCCCTTCTTTTTGAACTGGATCTAATGAAAAATCTTTATCAGATGGGAAATGTGGTTTTGATTCTTGAGATGCAAAACATGATCCATTTGAATCAAGACCTAATACTACTGATTTAGTACATAAAGAATCATCTACATTATCACCACATGTGAAATTATTAATAGTGGGTAATGGACTACATTTTGATGAAATTTCTGTTGCATCATTATTAAAATTCATATATCTATTATTATCTATCATTAAAATTCCACAAACATTACCATTTTCTTCATCTTTTTTAGCCTTGTCAGTAATATAATTCATAACTTCTTGTAATGTGGGTAGACTAGTAATATTTGAATCTGTTTTTTCTACTTTTTTAATTATAATATTATCAGTAGCTAAAGGATCATTTAAAAATTTATTGTATAATTCTTTATGTGACATTAATCTATAATATGAAGTTGCTAAAGTTAATTCATCTTTATTCATAACATAATCATTTATTATATCTTGTAATTCTTTTTCATCTTCATCTGATTCATTAATAATTTTAGTATCGTATATACTTCCATATCCTGCATAAGATCTAATAGGATATAAATTTCTTCTTCTCTTCATTTCTGTTTGTAAATCATTTAATAAATCTTTAAAATATAATTCTAAATTATCGAAATTTACAAATGTTCTACATCTTGCTAAGGCAATATCACATGCAATAGCTTTTGTTTTACCTATTCCACATGCATATTTATCTGCTTTCTTACTAACTGCTAATGCAACATGGAAATCATTATTTCTAGCATAAGATACTAATTCAGTATAATTTCTAGGTAATGCACTAAATCCATATCCAAATCGATTTTTAATATTGCCATTTTCATCTATATATGAACCTACTATAAATCCTGTTTTATTATTATCAGTACTCATAACTATATCTGAATTCAATACTATGTCTTTACTTTTTGTTAAATCTCCTAAATTTACAAAACCATTTTCATCCCATAAATTTAATCCAAATCCTCCAATAGTATCTGTTTCAAAAAATAACTCTTTATATAAAGATTTTTTATTTATTCTTTCTTTTATTTCATCTTCTGTAAATGCTGCTCCAGATATTAAATATATATCTGGTAATAATTCATTATTACTATTAATTAAAGAAGAATATTCATTACATTTAGAAATACCTTGAACTGAGTTTACAATTGCCTTTGCCATTGGAAATCTACATATTTTGTTATTTATATTTTTACATTTAGAATTATCTATAACATTTGATTGTTTGTAAACAATACTATTATCTGATTTATATTTTAAGAATTTTTCATTAATTGGAACACTTCTAGTATCCGAACTATCAACTATTACTTCTTTTCCTAAATATGTTAAAGGTGTACCAGACGCATCATCTTTAATTGCTTTAATCTTATTACCAGTATCATCATATTCATATACATCAATATAATTATTATAGTGTGATAATCCACAAACTGAAATATCACTAGAAATATTATTTTTATTTAAATTATCTAAACTTGAATCATAATTATCTGCAAATGGTCTATTACATACAACACTTGTATTATATGAACAATAACTATTATTTTCTATTTGATCTTCAGAAGTTTCACCTGAATAATAATTAGATGCATTAGAATCCTTGCATACAAATTTATTTTGAGGGAATTGTGTAAATTTCTCAATAGCTTTACATCTATCTTCAGTAACTAAAAAAACTAAGATAAACAGAACTAACAAAGTTAATAGAATGTAAATATATTTCATTATATATATTTACATATATTATTTTTCAAATTCTAATTTTGTAATATTAAATTTATTATCATTTATATTTGTTGTTGTGATTTTATAATTTTTTTTTGTACTTCCTCCAAAATTTATTGTTGTATTTAATATATATTTTTCTTTTTTAGTTTCATCTAAAGTATTATTAATTTTATACTTCTTTTTATTCGCATTTAAATTATTCATATCATTATTAATTTTATCATGATCTCTTACTACATAATCTATAATCTTATTTTTAATAGCCCATCTAAAAAAATTTAATTGTCCTATTGTTGTAACTATAAATTTATCATTTTCATTATCATATTTAAAAGCAATTTTATTTGTCATATTTTTTTTATTTATTCTACAAAATGGATCAAAAAATCTCTTATTATATGATTTTAATTTATTTTTATAATCCTGATACACATTATAATTATTTAGTTTATCTTTTATTATAATATTATTATTTTTTGCATAATTAGTCACAAAATAATCTAATACTCTTAAAGAAATATCACTACTACCAGTAACAATTGGTAATATCTTCTCTACATGACCTTTATTTTTATAAAATTCGTGTAATGATTGTAATAATACATCTTCCTTTGAAAGTAATTTATCACAGTCAAATTCCATATATACTTATAATATATTGATCCCTTTAAACTCTTTCATTTTTTACGAAATATACCTAATTTATACTGTAATAGGATATTTAAAAAAAATTGATATATCTAGTTCTTGAAGTCCTATTCTTAATAAAGTATATAAAGATATGTCAGATAATACTAGTAATATGGAAAAAGTAACAAGAACTGTAAAAGAAATTCTAGCCGATATTGATACCAATGTTGGAGAACAAGTTATCCTACAACGAGCTTTGAAAGCTTTAAATAAAGAAATGGAAAGAGCTCATAAATTGGAAATTAAGGATGCATCTAAACGTAAAAAGTCAACAAAAGATGCATCTGAAAAACGTGATCCAAGTGGATTCAATGCCAAACAACCAGTTCCACCAGAATTTTGTGAACAACCTTGGGGTTGTGCAGCAGATCAAGAACTTCCAAGAACCATGCTAACTAAAATGGTTTATGATTATGTAAAAGAAGAAAATCTTCAAGATCCAAATGATAAACGTAGAATCTTTCCAGATGAGACTCTTAAAAAATTGTTCCATCTAAAAGATACTGATGAACTTCATTTTAATAACTTCCAAACTTATATGAAGAGATTGTATGATAGATCATTTGATACTGTTGACGATGATTCATCTGTAACATCTGCCTCAGGTTCTGAAGCATCTGATGTTTCAGATGTTGAAGTAACAACTACTAAATCTAAAGGTAAAGGTAAGGGAAAAAAAGTAGTAGAAACTAAACCAATTACAACTAAAGGTAAAAAAGGTAAGAAGTCAACTACTGCTTCTCAAAACCTATAAATTAAAAATTAATTAATATATTAAAATAATTATAATTTTATATTTATTTTAATTATCTATATTTCCAATAACTATCTCCGTAATTGAAATAAAGTTCATCATTTACATTAATATTTCTAATAGACCATACTTCAGCTCTATTGGAAAATATTCTAAATTCACAATTATATGAAAATTCAGAAAATCTAGCATCATTAATCATTGCAAATATAGTTCTAGGGTATTGAAATGCGTCTATAAAATTATTTGATTCTAAAGTTACTGCATATACGCCACATGTAAATCGTCCATCTTCTTTCATATCACCAATATAATTGCCTAAATGTTGATTTTTTTCTATAAATTGATTTGAAAATACTCCTAGTCCACCGTATTTAATATTACTTTCTTTTATACATAAATTAAAATTAGAATTATAAATATATTCAGGTGTAGGAGGTTTATATTCATAAATAAATTTTTGTTTTTTTCTTTTATGTTTAACCATATTTTAAATAAAATATGGTTAATACTTTAAATTAATTAGATACCAAATTTTTTATTTTTAATTAAATCATTAATATGTGATATATGATGATCAATATTATCATATTTTGCCATATTATTATCATTTATAAAATCATGTAAATTATTTATATTTATATATTTTAAATTTATTTTAAATTTATTATAATTACCATTATCATTTTCATTTCCATTTAAAAATATATTCTTAACATTCTTGTAATCTTCTAAATATTTATTAACTGTATTTATATTATAGTTATCATCAAATAGATCTATTATATTATCAACTTTCTTATATTTAGTATATATTTCATTTGGTTTCATTCTAAGTAGTGGCTTTAAATAGTCGCAACCAAATAATATACATAGTTCAATAAATTCTTCATAAGATAACTCTAATTTTTTCAAAATAAAATCTAAATCATATTCAATAATAATATTTGTTTTAAACTTTATCATATTCCTACAACCAAATACTAACAAATCCATATCTTCTGACAAACAAGCATTAATTGCTTTCCTTTTATATAGTTCAGATATTAAAGTATCTGCTTCATTTTTTGCTCTTATATAAGGTATGTTAAAAATATTAAATAAATTTATTATATTATCAATTTCTGAAGATTGAATTTTTATGTTATTTTTTGATAATTTTAATAATTCACTATTGATTATTTTTTTTTCATTAATATTCTCTTCATCTAAATTTAACAATTTATTTTCCAAATATTGTATTTTTTTATCTATTTTAATTCTTTTATTCATACGATACTCTATAATATCACTTTTTTCATCAGGTGCTAAGCCATCTATTATATACACTGGAATAATTCTATTTGATAAAAAATGCAATATTTGATTTAAAAATCCATCATAAATATTATCACATGAATATTTATATTTATGTGCATATAATAGCAAATCAATACCTATAGTAAATTTTTCATTTCGTGTATTAAAACATTGGTAACCATCTGACTTGAAAGATCTTATATAATCACTTATATTTTTATGATATTTTAATACATCTTTATCATTTAAAAAATTATTTAATCGTTTAATTCCCATTTATAGGTTATAATATATTATATAATATCTGGACTAAAAAGTATGACTTAAAAAATCAATTTTTTTTAAATCATAATATATGATTTAAATTTAGATGATATAAAGTTATATATCGAATTAATTTAAACATGTCATTCTTGAAGATGTCATATCATATTTTTTACTATCAATATTAAGTTTCATTATATTATTTATATTTTTTATAAATTGTTCATCCTGTAAATTAGTTACATTTAAAATTCTATTAGAATTCTTTTCCGTCATATATAAATTATCTAATCTAAATTCATCTAATACTAAATTTATATTTTGTAAAAAATATGTTTTTAAAATAAAATATGATAACACATTCGTTCGTTGCCTAAATGTACACTTATTACTAAATAATTCATCATAATTATTATAACATTTAAAATATTTTAAGATTTTACTTATTTGATGATAAGACCAGCCTAATTCAATAGTTAATCTTTTACTTACAAAATTATTTATATCTTCATTAAACCCCCTATTATAATAACTCCATACCGACATTAAAAATAAAGCTAATATTTCAGTATATGCTTCATTTGGATTTGTCATTTTAGCATCTAAGTTAATTTCCTTATATAAAATCTTGAAATTATCCTGATAATCTCTCATATCTAAATCTAAATAATGAACTATTTCATGAATTAATACCTTTATTATTTCTTCTTTTCTCCATAAATAAATAAATACACCTGGTAAAGTTGCTCCTGAATTTATGTTATCTGGATCAATTGAATTTAAATTTTCATTAAAATATTTTTTCTTATCTGATAAAAATATTTCTAAATAATACATATTTTCCTTTCCAGTTAATAAATCAAAAAAATTAAAAATTGAATCTATTTTTTTTATAAAATCTTCCTTTAATTCACTTTTTGTAAAAATTATAACTGTTCTTTTTCTAAACTTATAAATATTTTTTACAAATATATTATTTAAAATATTTCTAATTATTCTTGATGAAATAAAATCTGATATTATTTTATCACCATAAAATGAAACATTTATTAATTTACTAATATTTTTATCCTTATTCATTATCGTTTTCATATCATCATTATTATACAATTCTAATATCTTATTATCATAATTTTTAGGTGCTAACTCTTCTACAAAATATTCATATTTATTAAAATCATTTATTTTTTTAAATTTATTTGTATTTTTTAAAAAATTTAAATTTAATATTAATTCTAATTTATTTATGTCTATAACATTTAATGCTGAATTTATTCTTCGCTGTAATCTTGACATATATATATTATATATTATTTATTTTAATTAATAGATCTCCTTTTTTATTCATATCATTATTTAAAAATCCATACTCCTTAACTCTATAAATAATAAACTTATCATCTTCAAAAAACTTTTCCTTATTAAGATCTTTTAAATCTATTTTATCAAATAGTTTAAAATTTATATTATTAACATTTACTAATAAATTATAATCATCTAAAATATAATAAATTTCAGGATCATATACTAACTTTAATTTTAATACTAACTTGCCTTTAATAAACATTTTTTCATCTCCTAAATTTTCATACTCTAATTCTTCGTCATAAATATCAGGATTTATATTTAATGAAAATTTTTTAAATTCTTCATTTATTTTACGCTTTATAATTATTTTTATTGATTTTGAGAAATAAATATCTTTTAATTCAACAAAAATATCATTATTTATATTAAGATTAAACTTTGTTTTTACATTTTTATAAATATTAATGAAATTAAAATTATTTATATCATCTTTTAGTGCTTCACCATCTTCATAAATATATCCAAATATAGAATTAATTATATTTAATTTATTTTTAGCTATTATATTTTGCAATAAATCATATGGCTTATCAATATTGTATTTTGCGTCATAATCTTTCTTTAGTTCTATATCTGATAAAATCTCATAAGCTAGTTGTAATTTTTTAAATTCTTCATCTTTACCATTATTTTTATCAGGATGATAAATTTTTGCCAATCTTCTATAAGATTTTTTTATATCATGAGATGTAGCATTATTATCTAACTCTAATACATGATACAAGTTCATAATTAACATAATATTTATATCTTTAAGTTTAAGATTAATAAATTTTTTAATATATTAATTAATGTTTTCAGATAAATTTAATCCTGATGTAATGAATGAATTTAAAACCTCAAATACAAAAAGAGATAATGATAAATTTCAATTAAAAAATATACCTTATAAGATTATTATTGAAGATTCTGATATAACAAAAATTAAAACTACAGAAGATTTAGTTATTAATACTAAAAAAGATAATACAAAAATAGATCAAAAATATAATGAAATTGTAAAAGAAAGAAAATTTAAAAATACTATAAAAAAAAAAAATAATAATAATACAACTGACTTATTTCTTACAAATTTAACAAATGAAATACCAGAAGATTTTGAAGATATTAAGTTTGAATTTAAGTCCGAATTTGAAAAACAAGAGAATGAAATTAAAGAAGGAAGAGATAAATTTAATAGTATTTTAGAATCTTTATATTCTGATGGATTATTAGATTAAGTTTATTTTTATAATATTTAATGTAATAAATTATAATGATTGTAGATACTACAGACATAAATTTTTTAAACTCAAAAACACATATAATAAAAACTTGGTTAAAAAATTTTCCAATTAGTATTAGAAATAATGTTAAAAATATATTAAGTATTGATAGTGAAAATGCAGAGTTAGATTTAGAAATATCTTCATATTTTAAAAATTGTAATAAATATTATATTGTACAATCTGATTATGATTGTTATAAAAATTCAATTGATACCTTATTCGGTAAGTTTAATTTTAAAATAGGCTATTCTGATATTTTTGATTATGAACTTGATCCTTTAACTTCTTATGATATAATTATTTTTTTTACAAATTTTAATTTAAATGAAGATGTCAATTCATTTATTAAAAAAGCATTTGAATTTTTAAGTGAAAATGGAAAAATTATGTTAATTACATGTGCTCATGATAAATTTGTATTAGAATCAAGAACTTTTTTTGATCTAAAATTTATTTCAGATAATGAATTTAGAAAAAATCTTGATTTAGAATGTAAAGTTTTTAATACACATATATCTACTTTTATAAACATAAATAATTTAAGTAGAAATGAAATGTTAAAGTTAACAAATGAGGAATTAAATGATGATAAAATAAAAGAGTTTAAAGATTTTGCATTAAAAAAATATGGAGATTATGCATGTATACCAATAAGTATGATTATTTTATCAAAATATAAATTTTCAGATTTAAAATTATTAAAATAATCCATAATATATACAAATGATTTATAATATTATTTATGAGTTAGATAAACTTAAAAATACACAAAATAAAAGAAAAGATATAATTAATGAAAATATAAATGAACTAGCTAAAATTGAAGATTTAGATATAAATAAATTTACTGATAAAATTAATTTACTTTTTGAAATAATTAAACATTTAAAAGAAGAAAATATAAATTTTAAAGAAAAATATAATAATGATATTGCTAAAGTAAATGAATCAATAAAAAAATGTAGTAAAATTGTAGATTATGTAAATAATATAGATTTTGAAAAATTAATTTAAAATATATATATATATGGAAAAAGTAAGTACAACAAATCCTACCGATAGTACTAAAGATAAGATTGAAATAAATCCTACTAATAGTACTAAAGATACACTAGATAATAAATCTAATAATATTACTGTTGATGAGCTAGCAAGATTAAGAGAGAAAATGTCAAAAAAACCTTCACCAGTTGAAGGTGTAGATAATATTGTATCATATAATGTACCAAAAACTACTCTCGAAACAATAAGATTACTAGTTGCATCAACCGAACAATGTAAAGAGAACTTACGTACTGCAAGAAAAAATTTACGTACTCTTGTAGCCAGTATAGGACCTGATATTAATCTAATTGAAGGTTTAGAAGATGAATTAAAAGAAGCAGTAACTGGTCTGTTAACCGACCGAACAGTAGAAGAAAAACCAGCTAATACAGTTACTCAATTAGAAGATGTAAAACCTACCGCACAAGAAAAACCAGCTAATACAGTTACTCA
>MDTG01373396.1_pt1 | contig 11890 bp, 4 predicted proteins | sample 811421 | NCBI WGS metagenome assembly MDTG01 (sample SAMN05326645, study PRJNA326480) | marine metagenome | isolation source: seawater | place: Pacific Ocean: South East | collected 2011 | reverse complement strand
CTTGGCGTCCTTGGGGAAGAGCTCGTTGCGGAGCGGCATGAGCGAGTCGACCACGTGCTTCTCGTAGGCGGCAAACTTCTCGTACTGCTCCATTGTCAGCTCCACGGAGAAGCTCCACTGGTTGCCGAGCGGCTGGCCGTCGGTTGTCTTGGGCGGGCCCGCCTCGAAGGGCGCGCGGCTAAAGTTGGGCAGCGTGGCGAGCGCAATCTCGATGCGGCCGGCGTCGAGGCTGGCGCGCACAAACTTGTCGCCCTGGTTTCCGCTCTCCACCTTGGTGCCAAACTCAATCTTGCTCAGATCGAGCTTCTCAAGCGGGACGGGTGGGCGCTTGCCCATCTTGGGGGCAGGCGCCTCGGCGCTCGCGGTTTCCTTGCGCTTCAATCCCTTGCCAAAGCCGGACATCGTTTGCGGTGGTTGAGTGTGGAGGGTCGTGCCCGTCGTCGCGTTTGCTCGTCGATTTTGACACCCACAATTTGCAAGGTTGGATTGTCGCGAAGAGCGATGCGTCGACACACACAACCCACCACTCGCGCTTCGGCACTTTCCCTTCCATCCCGGAACGCGACGAGATTGAATAAGCAAGCCCATCTACCTTATGGGGTAGGAACGCTCGCATGCAGCAGCCGCTGCGCGCGCCGTCCCCACAGGCGGCGCCACCAGTGCCTCCAGACGACGCTGCGGAGAAGGCAGAGGCCGAGGCCGAGAGCGAGGGCTACGATCTGTTTGAGGTGGCCGAAGGCAACGTCATCAGCGCGGGCGCGGTGTTCTCCGCGTCGATTGTGCTCGACGCGCTCACCGCGCTACCGAGCACCGTCGTGGTCGACGTGCCCACTTCACTGCGCACCACGGCCCTCGTGCTCTCGGCCATTGTTGCCGCGCCACCCGTCGACGCCGACTTCCTGTTTGAGCAGCGCGGACTCGCGGCAGTGCTCCTGGTCGTGGCAGCCTTTGTCGGGCTACACCAGGGCGGTGTGAACGCGCGCATCGCCGACGCGCTCTACTCGCTGCTCTGCGGCTCGGCGATGCTGCTCATCTTTGGCTTCTCGGGCCCTAAGGAGGGCGAGCGCGGGTACGACCCAAAGGGGAAGCGCGAGAACCTTATTGCGCTTGCGGCGGCCTTCTTGGGCTACTCCGGCGCGCGCATTGTGCGCGGCGCGCTCTACCACCCGGGCGAGGTGACCAGTTTCTCTGCGAGTCACGACGACATTGAGGCGCGCGGCTACGCGCTCGCCGATGACCTGGTCTCGTCCACGCTTGTCTTTGGGGGCATGCTGTGCATCTGCGCGTCGGGAATCATCCTGCTCAATCACGACGCGATCTACGAGGAGGGCTGCAAGCCCGTGGCCACCACCGTGGCGCAGCTCTCGGTGCTCATCTTTCTTGCCGCGTTTGTCGTGCAGATTGCCTGCTTTGCGCGCATAGACGAGATGGAGGCGCTCTTTGGAGACAGCGCGTGCGCGGGCGATTCCGACGTGTGCGAGAACTCCTTTCGCGCGCGACGGCTGTACACGGCCAACTCGAGCCCTGCGGCGCTGTGGGCGTGCGCCGTCGGCCTGACCATCTTTGCGTTTCCGCACGACCGCCGGTGCCGCACGCGGCGCGACTACTTTGTGCACACGGCGGAGGAGGAGGACGAACGCGAGGGAGCCATTGAATCGGGCAACGTGGCGCTCGCCGCCTCCGGCGTTGCCGTGCTGGTCGTGTACCTCTATGCCGACTCGTGGTGGCCCGCCATTGAGCTCCTGCTGCTCTTCTTCTCAATACCAATGGCCTGGTACTCGTCCACGTGGGTCGCGTGCGTGCTCCACGCGGCCGGCATGCTCGTGTACACCGTTGGTCGCCTCGGCAGCCCTCTCGGCTTCAACCTGACCTTCTTGACGCACTGGTACGTTGCCGCGACGCTGCTGATCACGCTCGTGCTCGCGGTGACCACATTCATCAGCTGGCTACTGTACTCGTCGTGCGTGTCGCAAGGGCGGTACATTGTGTGGCTGGAGAACACGACGGCTCTGCTCATAGTCGCGCTTGTGTCCATCCAACTCTTTCTGATGATTGCCTCGCTCGCCATCATCAGCGGCTACGACGGCTCCTTGATGTCGACCACCAGCTGGCGCTCGGCGAGTCTGCAGTGGGCCACGCAGCACAGCCTCGGCTTCTTCTTTGCCGCGGCGCTCGTTGGCGGACGCTTTGAGACGCAGAACGATCGCATTGAGCGATGGGTGCTGCGGCTCGTGTGGTTTGCGGTGCCAATTGTGCTCGGCGCGTGTTGGTTGTTTGCGCTGCTGGCCATTGGTAGCCACGTTCCTTACGGAACCACAGGCGACGTCTCGTCCATAGTGATTGCCACGCTCGCAGCGCTGCTGCCCTGGACCCTCTCGGGCATTGTCATGTGCTAATGTGTTTTTAGAGGGGAGATTCGGCATGAACAAAATGCACATTATTTAAGAAAAATCTCGCAATTGGAGATCCATTTGCTGTGAAAACTTTATGAGCACATGGAGGAAGCGGAAAGTGCTCAACAAAAACCTTAATTAATTAGCTTAGAGGGGAGTTTCTGTGTCAAATAGGGGAGAGTTTCACTTACCCTGGTCCTTGTCCTTGGGGTTTGGCTTCTGCTTCTTTGCCGCCTTTGCCGCCTCCTCCGCTCTCTTTTTCCTCTCCTTTTCTGCCGCCTTGGCGGCCAGGGCGGCCTTCTCCGCCTCATCCGCGTCGTCAATCACCTTCAGCTCGGCCTTCAGCTCGTCCATTGCCTCCTGCAGCTCCGCCATGGCTGCATCAACCTCCTTCCTGTTCAACCGGTACTCCGCGTTTTCGCCGCGTCCTGCGTCCTCCCGGAAGTTCTTGAGCCGGTTTCGGTACCGTAGGACCAATTTCATGCTGCTCGTCTTCCTCTTGGTCTTCCTCCTGGCCCGTGCCTCGAGGTGCAGATCAATCGCGTCATTCATCAGAGCCGTCCACTCCTGCTCCTTGTTCCAATCGGACTCGTACTTCCTCTTGTACTCGTCGCTGTTCACCCGGGCCATGTGCCGATCAAACGCCTCCTTCTCCTTGATGAGCCGCTCCTTCTCCTTGAGCTTCTCGGCCTGGGCGCTGCTCGCCCTCTTCTTTTTCTTCTCCTGCTCCTCCTTCTCCTGTGCCGCCTTTTCCTTGTCCAACTCCTTCTGTATCTCCTGCTGGGCCGCGGACAGCGGTCCGTCCGACGCCGTCGGATCCACATCTGGCCGCTCCAACTCCTCGAGCTGCTGGGCAGCAGCAGCCTCCGCCACCGCCGCCGCCTTTGCCTCCGCTTCCAGCCTTTCCGCCTCGGCCAGCGCCTCGGCTGCCTCCGTCTCGTACCTGGACTTCTTTGCCTCCACCCCCTCTTTCGCGCGATTCTCCTCTGCTGTCTTACGCGCTTTCTCAGCCTCTTTTGCCTTTGCCGCCTTCTTCTGGTTCTTTGCGTCCTTTGCCGCATCGCTCGCCGCCCTCTTCTCCGCCCGGCGCAGCAGCGAAAGCTTCGCCTCGGCCTCGCGCTTGTCCTCCGCCTCCTTCTCCGCCGCCGCCGCCGCCGCCGCCTCTGCCTTTTTCCTCGCCTCCTCTGCCGCCTGCGCTGCGGCCACGGCCTTGTCGTGCGCTTTGGCCGCATCCCTCTCTATCTGCTGAAACTTCTGGTTGTACTCGTACTCCGCAAGCGCCACCTCCCTGAGCCGCTCCATGTTGTCGTAGTTGCTCAATCCCGTAAACGGGAGGAGCGCAAGGACGGCCGCCCGCACGTTGAAGAATAGTTCCATCAGGACCCACTGCCACGCATCTCCGGTGCCACCGGCGGCGAGCCTTTTCTCCGCCGCATTTGCCAGGAGCAAGGCGCGCTTGTACGCGTCCGTCGTCTGCTGGACCGTGGACGTTTTTGTGCGCAGGTACAGCGCGAGCGCAATCTGGCCCTCCACCTCCTTGGCGTCGACGCTGCGCAACCCCATCACTTCCGCCCAGGTTGGCAGCATTGCCATGAAGGCCGCCACAAGCTTTGCGTGCACGCTTCGCAGAGTCTGCGCGTCCACGCGCGTGTCTCGCTTCCCATCAGCGTCCAGCGCGTTGTTCGCAGCAGTGATTGCATTGACCAAAGCGTCCAGTGAGCTTTCTTCCGTCCCAAACCTGGGAAGCTGCGACAAGAGCGTCTCGGCCAGCCACACCGCGGTCACGAGCTCGGCGCGAAGCTCGCGGTTGACCTCTCCACGCGTGCGCGTCAAGAAGTCCGCAATGGCGTCATCTACATCTAGTTTGTGCTTGCCGGGGTCAGACAGCTTGTCCTTCTCCTCGCGCGACAGGTCTTCCTTGGCGAGCACTTTGGTGGCAAACTCCAGGATGGCCCACACGGTTTGCACCGTCCGCCGGTCGCGCCGCATCTGCTGCAACCCTTTGTCCTTGGAGACCAGGAACTCGATCAGCTCATTAACCAAGCGCTCAAAGTCAGAATCGCTGGCATAGTTGTTGCCCCAGCGCAGGTCTCCCTTGAACGCGACCCACCACAAGCAGAGCTTCCTCCAAAAGTCCTTGGGGTTGGGCGAGGAGAAGGTTTCCAGCTTGAAAAAGTGGCCAAGCAATAGCTGGGTCCTTGCCGGAATGCCAGGCTCGTTGCTGCCTTTGAGCTGTCTGCGATCATCGTCCGACATGCTCCTCCACGCGCCCCAGATGGCCTCGTGGTAGGTCGGGTCAGCGTCTTCGAGCGGCTTCCACACCGCATCAACCTCGGCTTCGGCTGCCTGGTTGTTCCTTGCGCGCCGCCGGCGGTATCCGCCGGCGTCGCCGTCGTCGTCGCCCATGTACTCGCCCTTCACGTTGTTCATGAGCATGATGTGGCCGTAGTTCTTGCGGTTGGCCACGTGCTGCACAAAAGCGTCGTGCGCCTGTCGCATCTTCTGTGCGACAAAGTGCTGCTGCTCGAACGACATCCGACTGTCCGTGTAGATGTACCGCTCAAACTCGTACTCGCAGGGGCGCACCGGCACGCCACCCACGCCGCCACACCCGCTGCCGCTGCTAACGCCAGTGCTTCCGCCTCCCCTGTCGCCACCATCATCGCCATCAAGATTCCTCGGCGTTTTTGCAAGGATTCCGTTTTCGATCCGCCGCCGCCTGGGCGGCCCTCCGGACGCCCCAGACGTCCCTCCGGCCGCAGATCCACCGTCACCGGCATTGGCAGCGGCCTCGGCGGCCTCGGCGGCCTCGGCGGCCTCGGCGGCTTCAATGGCTGCGGCGACTTCGGCGGCCTCGGCGGCCTCGGCAGCTGCGGCGGCTGCAATGGCCGCGGCTGTCTCGGCGTCTTCAACAGCTTTGATGGCCTCGGCAATGGCTTTGGCCTCGGCGTCTTCGACGGCTTTTGCAGCGTCAGCGGCGTTCTCTGCGGCGGCCTTGGCGTCTTCTGCAGCCTTCTGTGCTGCAATGCGCCGCTCCGCGGCATTGGCTGCCAGGTTGCCCATTTGTGTGGGCCCCGCAAGCGGGACAAGCGGCTCCAGGTCGAGCAGGGTCGGCAGGCCCTTGGCAGGCGTGCTGATGATGCCAAACTTGTTTGCGCTCTTGTGACTCTCAAAGTTGTCCTTGTTGGCACTCCACAGCCCAATCACCTCGTCGCCCGCCTGGAAGTTGACATTGCCGTAGCGCACGCGGTCCTTGTTCACGGTGCCGTACCTGACGACTAGCTTGGCAAACTCGGCATTCAGGTAGTCCTCAAGGGCCCCTTGCCAATAAAGGCCATCCGCCTCAGTGAAGCCCATGCGCTTTGCGTACGATTTCCACTCTTCTTTGGTCTGCGCATCCGTACCGATTGACGTCTTGTTACCGCCGGGTGGACCAGTAATGACCAGGCTGCGCTTGTTGGTACCACCCTTCATGAGCTTCTTCACCGCGCTGATCTGGCTCGCCGCGCTCTGCGCAAAGTCCTCCAAAATCTGCTCGAGCAGCGCCTGCTTTTGCTCTTTGAACGCTTCTTCCAGCTTTTTCCGGCGCTCTGCGGACTCGTTGGCAAGCCTGGCGTTTTCTTGCGCTTGCTTAGCTCTGTCCGCGTCCTTTTTAGCCTTCTCCGCCTCTTGTTTGGCCTTCTCCGCCTCTTTCTTGGCCTTCGCCGCCTTTCGCTTGCTTTCCATGTAGGCCGCATAGGCCGCCGGGCTAATGCCCTGAAACGCGGGGTTTGATGGCGCCCCTCCCGCCGCCGCCTCCTCTGCCGCCTTTTTCCTTGCCTCCTCTGCCGCCTTACGTGCGGCCTGCTGCAGTAACAGGTAGAGTTGCACTTGCTGCTCGAGAGTCAGCGCGTCGTCGTCAAAGTCAAAGTCGTCCATTGACCGCTGCACATTCTCCAACGGTGGCCCCTTTTTGATTGCCTTGAGAACGTCCGCCTTTGACGGCACCGGAGCCGGAATGGGCGGCATCGCCGGCGAGGGGTGGTCGGCTTTCCTGTAGAATGGATCGTCCAAGTCGTCGCGCACATACGGCAGCGACGCCTCAAAGTAGGCGTCCCTTCCGGGCGTCTGATGGCTTGCTGCGGTTAGGATGACGACGTAGTGCTGGTTGCTACTCATGGTCTCTCGGGAGCTTCCTCCCGCCAAGGAACCATTCGTCATTGCCACGCACACCGGTGGGTACTCTGGCGACCCGAACGACTGAAAGTGGTTAAACTCGAGGATGGTGTTGTTGCTGCCTGGAAAGTTTTTGATGAAGTAGACGTGCAGGCGCCGCTTGAAGTGGCGCGCCATGGCCTCCAAATCGTACGCCTGCGCGTAGTAACGCAACGTCTGGCCTCCGGCTGCGGCAGTGTCGTCGGGCCCCGGCAGCGTGCCGTGTGGGTGCTGCGTCTCCGAGACCCACCTCTCGTAGCCCTGGTCAATGATTGCGGAGCGCTGCGGCCACGTGTCTGTGGCCGCGTCCGTCCGCGTGCTCGTGACCTCTGGGTACTTGTCCGGAAACAGGTTGTGCCACGCGTTCAGGCCGGCGTATCTTTTGTCTGCCGTGGCAAGTCCCATCTTGGTGTTCTCTACATACTGCGTGTGGTAGTCGGCGTCCGGGTCCCACGAGTCGGGCAGCGGGTCAGGTTTCTGGGGGCCGCGGTGCCAGTCGGCCGCGTTGTCGCGGATGCGCTGGACCATCTGTGCAAGCTCAGCCTTAGCAGCCGCACCCTTCCGATCCGTATCCGAGAGTCTGGGGTCGGGCGTCTTGCCGTCCGTTCCAACCGCCGCGTAGAAGGCGGCGTAGGCGCAGTTGCCGTCCAGCGGCGTCAAGAACGTCTTGCTCGCACCCCCACCGTCCAGTACGCCCTTGTACTCGGAATCGCGATAGGCGTACCAAAAGGCCTGCAGCCGGTCCTTCTGCTGCGCCTCCACAAGCTCCCTCTGCTTGGATGCGTCGTCCAAGTCGCGCAGAATCTCCTCAATGCGCTGCAGCTGCACTGCCGGCCGCAGCTGCTTGCGCTCGGTGTCCGCGCTGGCGTAGATCTCGCTGGCTCCCTGTTCTCCCTTCTCTTGCGCCTGCGCCTGCACCTCTTTCAGAATCTCCACAAAGGCCTTGCCAATGACCGCCAGCCTCTCAAAGCGCTCCTTGTAGTGCGCCACCACCGCTTGCAGGTTTTCATCGGTCACCCAATCCTCTTCAAATTCCGGCTTGGGTGGAAGCCCGTCCGCCGCGACGTCCGCGTACCCAGGGAGCAGCTCCATCAGAAGGGCCAAGGTCATCCCAAACGCGTAGTTGGCGTAGCCAAAGGGCAAGGACTCGGTGTCCCCCCACGTCGCGAGAAGCTTCATTTGCCGGTTGTTGTAAAACGACAGCGTCTGCGCAAGCTCTTGCGGCCTCCCCACAAGATCGTCTAGCACAAAGCCCGGGAACGACGCCCCAAAAAAGACGACGCACTCTTTTGCCTGTTCCATGACAAAGACAATCTCCGACATGATTTTGTGCCGCAGTTCCGTATCAATAGGCACCGCAACCGTCCAGCATTGGCCCCTAATCTCAACCGAATTGTCGTCGCAAAGCAGCGTTCTCGTCTCAATGAACAGGGATTTGGCGGCGGTATACGCCACGCCGCCCTCGCTCGTCGTGCTCTTGTCGGCGGCGACGGTCTGACTGTAGACATCCTTGCTTTGGTCGGGTTCAAACAGCGCGTCCGTGACCTTGTCGGGCGAGGGCAGGCGCATGCCGGTGGGCTTGGCGAATGTGCGCATGCCGCCGCCGCGCACTCGCCACTACTGGTAGTGGCGCCTTCCCGAGGTTATGGAAGGCGCTCCGGATTTGCCACTTTTGGCGCGCTACAAACAAGTCGGCTTCAACCCCCTTCCCGCTGCGGGGGCGGCGTGGCTTGGACGCCTTCCGTGGACCCATCCCGAGGGGGTTGGACTGTGTACGCCGATGGCGCCCAAGCGCAAGCACGACCCGCGCGACGACGTGCTGGCTTACTTCATTGACCTGATTACCGAGTGGAAGCCCAAGAACGCGACTCCGCGCAGCTTTGAGCGCGCGCTCATACGGGACGCGCACGAGTGGGGCGAGGCTCGCGTGCGCGCCGAGCTGCTTGCCATGCAGCTGGACCCGACATCGTCCGCAGCGCAGCGATTGAAGCGGCTGCACTCGCACGGCAAGGGCTGGTACTGCACCGGCTACCGCGCGTACCTCGTGCCGGAGGGCACGGACGTGCCCGACGCGTTGCTCGACGGGTTATTCCGTACTAATTCCGAGCTCTTTGTCGAGCCCGAGGAGCAGCGACTGCGTCGGTGCCGATGCGCAGCAGAGACCTGGTGGGGAAAGTACGCCACGCCCATTGTCGACGAGCTTTCCGCCAGCGCCCACGCGGAAGCACAATGCAACGCGGCGCCACCGCCAGCGCCACCGCCACCGCCACCGCCACCGCCACCGCCACCGCCAGCGCCACCGCCTGCACCCACGCACCCCATGCTCACCGGCGGCTTGAGCACCTCGTCGGTGCTCCAACTGGCCTCGGACTCCGCTGCCGCTGCCCCTGCCACCGCGCCGCCGTCGGAGGCCACACGGGCGCGCCGAGCAGCCATGGCCCCGCCGCTTCCTAAGCCGCTCGCCTCGCTCCTGGCGTCACCATCAAAGGGGTCGACGAGCAATCCGCGCAAGGGCATTGAGGACGCTGTCACCTTGGCGTTTGACACGCAACGCATGTTGCGCGTGTGGGACGAGCGTTCCGGGAACGGCCCGCTGCGACCGGCCTTGCACATGCTTGAGACGCGTGCGCACACGACGGAAGCGTACTTGAAGGCGCACGGCCTTCAAGCCGTCTACGGCTGCGAGGACAAGGACAAGTGCGAGGCCGCGCTGCTCAAGGTCGGCATGCGCAAGCTTGGCGGAGGTGGGTACAACGCCATATGGGTGGCCGGCAAGCCCGACGCTCTCAGGGTTGACACGCTGCGCAAGATCTTCCCGGAGCAGGGCGTCGTCGACCGGTTTTTGAGCGGTGAGCTGGTGCTGCGCGTCCCGCACGCGCACACGCCTTGGATGCGTTTTGAGGAGGTGGTGGGCGAGGCAACGAACATGCTCTTCACCGCGCTGTGCGGCTTTGGTCCCAAAGTGGCACTCCTCTCTTACGCGCGAAAGGTGATTGACGATCCGGACGCAGACGAGGAGGGCCTGAAAGCGTGTCGGTACAAGATGTTTGCCTTCCTCGAGCGCGCTACGGAGTCGGTCGAGCGGCGTTACTCGACCGAGGTCGAGTACGTCGCGTCGGCAACGCGGAGCACGGCCTACTATGATGCGCTGCTTGTGTGCCTCTTCCAGATCTCGTGGTACGGCTACGTGCATCTTGATGGCACGCTGCGCAACTTTGTGGACTCGTATCCCTTGCACTTGCCTGGGACGATTAAAACGTGGCGCGTCAACGTCATTGACGTGGAGCGCAAGCACTTTCGGCGGCTCTGCCCGACAGCGTCGACCGCCTGGTGCGACCTATTCCTGATCAACCTGCTGATCACGCTCACGTACCTCAAGATCCTCTTGGGCCCACGGTGGGATCCGCAATGCCACTGGCAGCGCGTCCGCGCCATTTCGAAGCGGCTGATCTCTCTGCTTCCAGGACGGCTCACGCTGCCCGCAATCTTGCACTGGCAAGGCGCGTTCACGTGCACCGAGCAATTCCCCAACATGCTGGAGGGCAAGTACGTTGGCGACACACACGAGGCCGCCAAGCACTTTCTTAGGCACCAGGTGCGGTACTATCTACTCAAGCAGCCCATTGAGCAGTGCACGATGCGCTACGTCAACAAGCTGCACCACTACGCACCGACATCCAAGGAGGTGGACAAGGCGCGCGGCTGGTACGAGGGCACGTACCGCGCGACGCTCTACCCGTCGCATTGCTTCTTTCGCGAGAAGCTGGAGGCGGGTCCGCCGCGCGAGGACGCGCGCCTGCTCGTCGTTGTGCTTTTTGACTTCCTGGATACGCCGCACGGCGAGCTGCAAGCGCGCTACAGCGGGCGGCTGCCCCCGCTCAAGGAGCACAATCGTTCCGTGCCCCCGGAAGTGCTGTTGGGTGTTTGACAGTCTTGTGTCAAGTAAGCTTTGAAAAAACCAATCACGCACACAGGTACGCCGACACGCGCACTCACACGCTCCCGTTCTTAGGGATTCAAGCACCCAGCCGCTTCTTTGCGGCCTCGCGCTCCGCCTCGCGCTTCTCCTTGTCCTTCTTGCGCTTCTCCTGTTGCGGGGCCGACAGGATGAAGCGGATGGGCTTGTTTGCCGGCGCGTGCGAGCTGAACGCAAAGCCGCTGAAGAGGCGCGCCAGGTCGGGGTTGCTGCGCACAGCCGCAATGATGTCGCCATTGATCACGCGCTTGGTCTTCAGCTCGCCCTTCTGCGTGCGCTGACCGTTGCGCACATTCTCCGTCGCCTGCTCAAGGATGGTCGAGAGCACCTTTTCAATGGCGGCCGCCACGTACAGCGGCGCCTTGGAGCTGATCTGATCAGCCACGGCGCTCTTGCGCATCTGCTTGTGCACGCGCGCAATGCTGATGGTCACGCCCGCCTTCCGCTGGCGCGACAGAACGGGTGCGGCGGCGGTGGCGGTCTTGGCGGTCATTGTGGTGTGTGCGTCGCCGTTTTCTCTGCCCAGTGAGCACGTACAAGTTGCAAGGTTAGCGATTGAAGCGATTTTGCTTAAACTTGTGTCTTCTGGTTGGACGCAAGCGCCATCCGTGGACCCGCCCCAATGGTGCTGATTGAATGCGGCCCCATTGCGCGCGCGGCCCTCTTTCAAGCGATCGCTGGCCTGGTGGTAACCTGGCATCTTGACCCCAGCTCCCCCGTCCGCACCGCCATCGGCGCGGCCTGCGTGCTCAGCATCGTGGCCATGCCGTTGGCTCGCTTGGCGGCGGGCCTCTCGCGCGACCACCCCAGCGTCCACTGGTGGACCGGTCAGGCGTGGGCCGTCGCGATCCCCGGCATCTTTGCCAAGACCATTCCCGCCGCCTTTGACGGCACCGGCCCCGCGATGGCCGAGCGCATCGCCACGCCCTTCGTGTTTGCGGCCTTGATGGGCCTCTCCTTTGGCATTGGCGCGCAGGGCGCGCTGCTCGGCGTGCCCAAGGACGCGGCGGTCAACGTGCAGATGCTGATGGTCGTCATGGCCGCAATCAAGTTGCAGGCGGCGTACACGCACGCCTACCTGATACTGCACGTGGTGGCGCTCGGCGGCGTCGCGCTCGGGTACGCGTGCGTTGCCAAGTACGTTGATGTGCACGAGGCCATGCACGAGGCGGCCGAGGCCGTCGTGGTCGGCGCGGCCGCGCGCGAGCCCTTTGTGGTCACCGACGCGGTGCTCAACATCCGCGCCGTCAACCAGCGCCTGCTCGACGTGCTCGGCTACGAGGAGCACGAGCTCGTGGGTCGGCCCGTGATGGAGCTGCTGGACGAG
>MDTG01344986.1_pt1 | contig 11890 bp, 12 predicted proteins | sample 811421 | NCBI WGS metagenome assembly MDTG01 (sample SAMN05326645, study PRJNA326480) | marine metagenome | isolation source: seawater | place: Pacific Ocean: South East | collected 2011 | reverse complement strand
TTATCTTTAAACCAATCAAATGGATTAGCTTTTGTTTGTTTAAAACCAACTCTTATTTTTTGTTCTGAAGCTTTAATTTCAAGGACCTTAACTTTTAATTTGTCGCCTTTTTTATATTTTTCTAATTCTTCTTCACCATTATTTAAATATGTTAAGTCATTACAATGCAAAAAGGCATCTACATCTAAATCTTCAATTTTTACAAATAAAGAATATTCGTTTTTGTTGACAACTTCTCCATTTACAATTGAGTCAACTGGATATTTTTTTTCGAAAGTATCAAATGGATTTTCAAGTGTTAGCTTATGTGATATAGCAACTCTTCTTTTCTCTTTGTCGATATCCGTTATTACGCACGGGATGACATCATTTACTTTTAACATTTTTTTAGGAGAAACATTTTTTTTTGTCCAACTTAATTCGCTTGAGTGGAGTAGAGTTGTAAGTCCAGGCTCAAGTTCTGCAAAGGCACCAAAGTCCATTAGCTTTACAATTTTTACTTTATAAATTTTATTTAACTCATAGTTTTCAATATGTTCAAATGGATCTGGTGATAATTGCTTAACAGAGCAACCTACTTGTAATTTATCCATGTCTACTGAAATGACTTTAAGGTCATGTTTTTCACCTATATTAAAAACCTCATCAGGATGATTTACTCTTGAGTAAGAAATTTCCTGTAAGTGTACTAAAACATCTAACTCACCGTTTACATTAAAGAAGCATCCAAAATTCGAGTAACCTTTTACTTCTGCACCTTTAATAATATCGCCAACTTTGTACTTTTCTACAATTTTTGCTTTATCCTCTTTTTTAAAAGAGGAAATTATTTCTTTACGAGAAACACAGGCATTTCCTCTAACTTTATCTAGTTTGATTAAAGCAAATTTTTGAGGCTCGTTCATTAAATGACTTATATCCTTTAAGGGTTTATCACTTATTTGAGATCCTGGTAAAAACATTAGTGATCCAGTTTCAATATGTTCAACAATGCAACCGCCTTTACATTTAGATGTAATCTTACCCATTATTGGCTCGTTTTTTTCGTAAGCCTCTACTAGTTTGTCCCACCCTTTTATTTTTTGGGCTTTGCTGGCAGAAACTAAGACTTCACCGTTCTTATCTTCAATTTTCTCCAGTAAAACTGGAATTTTTTCACCTAATTTGATTTTTTCTAATAATCCCATACTCTTTAATTCATTAATATCCAAAACAGGTTCACTTTTTAAACCTTCAACAAATAGAAATACAAATTTTTCAGTAATTTTATTTATTTTACCCTCTATAATTTTACCTTCTTCAATATTTATTTTAGAGAGTTGACTATTTAAAAGTTTTTCAAATTCTTGTGAGGCTGGATTTTTAAGATCTTTATAAATTTCCATTAATTTTTTTTTATAATGTTTGGTTTTTTCATTTTTTAAAATTTCGAACTTTTAGTTAAATTTAAGCTTTTAATCAATACTGAATTTCATCAAATTTGTCTTAAAATCTGTAAAAATAGCCCCTTTTTTTATGTTTCAGAGGAAAATTTAGCTCCTAGACTTTTAATTTTACTTATAAAAGTTGGAAATGATGTTCTTATACAGTTCTTATCAGAAATTTTCCAACTTCCCCCAAATGAAAGAGCCGCAATAACGCTTGTCATAAATACTCTATGATCTTTCATGAATCTTTTAATAATGATGCTCTTTTTTATTTTAATATTAGGGTTTCCATAAATTTTAATACTATTTTTTGTAACAGTCGTCTTTATTCCCATTTTATTTAGTATTTTTGATCCCCATAACAATCTTGGACTTTCTTTTTGATTGAGTTCGGCTAAATTTTTAAAAGTTGAGACTCCGTTTGCTTTAGCAGCTACTAAAAAAATGAGTAAAAACTCATCAATAGCTGAAGAATTTAATCTAATTGGTGAGTTAATAGGTTTAATCGACTCTTTACTTTTGATAATCAAATCCGCAACATTCTCACCTCTGTAAATCTTTTTATTTATAATTCTAATTGATGCCCCCATAAGCTTAAGAATTTGTAACATACCTGTTCTGGTATTATTAATATTTACATTTTTAATCTTCAATTTAGAATCTTTTGATAATGTGGTTAAAACAACAAAAAATGCACATGAACTTATGTCAGATGGCATTTTGTAATTAAAAGGTTTAATGTTTTTGCCTCCAGTAATTTTAATATAATCGTAACTTTTGCTTTTTTTTATATTTATTAGTAATTTTAAATTTTTGAATAATATTTCTGAATGATTTCTGGATTTTTTTGCTTTTATTATTGTTGTTCCTTTTGTGTTCAGTGCTGCCAACATCACACTACTCTTGCACTGAGCCGAGCCTTTTAACTCATTATATTTTATTGGTTTAGGAAATTTAGTTCCTATTACACTTATAGGCAACTTACCTGAGTTCGATGTAAATTTTGCTCCAAATTTTTTTAATGGATCTGTTATTCTTTGAAAATCTCGCTTAGATAAACTTTGATCTCCTTTGATAAGAATCTTTTTTTTCGAATGAATTAAGAGTCCTAAAATAAGTCTTCCTAAAGTGCCTGAGTTTCCTGCATCTAAAACGATGTTATTTTTATATTTGAAACCATTCATACCATTTCCAATTATCTCACAAGAATTTTTTGATAGTTTGTATTTAATACCAAGTTTTTTAAGACATTTTAGAGTACTAATAACATCTTCTGATTTTAAAATATTAAAACAAGTGGATTTCCCTTTTGCCTGTGAGGCTAATAACGCCCATCTAATTGATAGACTTTTATCACCTTCGACAATCAAAGATTTAGTGAATGGTTTTATAGCCCTGACGATTTTTATATAATTTTTCACAGTAAGATTTTAACTTATCTTAAATGACTCACCAAAGTAAGCATTCCTTGCATCAATATTCTGTATTAGATTTGTTGGAGTTCCATGGGCAACCACCTTACCATTGTGAATTATTGCAGCTGTATCTACACAAGCTAATAAATCTCTTGCTTGGTGATCACAAAGAATAATTGAAATATTATTATTACTTTGCAAGTTAACAATTATTTCTTGCAAAGTTTTAATTGTCATGACGTCAAGAGCAGCAAAAGGCTCATCTAATAATAGAATTTTTGGATCCGATATTAGCGCTATAGCAATCACTAACTTTTTCTTTTGACCACCTGAAAGAAGGTTTGCTTTAATATCTCTTACAGCATCCAATTCAAATTTAGATATTAATGAATCTATTTTTTCATTTCTAAAACTTACATTCTCTATCGCAATTTCTGCGATAGCTTTTAGATTTTCAAAAACAGTAAGATCATGAAAAAAACCACCATGCTGAGGTACAAATCCAATTTTAAATTTTATTGTTCTTTGGTAAATTGGATATTCGTTTACAATTTGTGAATTTATAAAAATTGATCCATAGTCAGGCGATATTAACCCTGTTATTAAATTAAAAATTGTAGATTTACCAACTCCGTTTGGTCCTAATAATCCTAAGATTTGGCCATTATTTAATGATAAATTTAAATTATCTAAAATAATTTTTCTCCCAAATTTTAAGGAAATTTTCTCAAGATTAAGTATCGATTTTTTTTTCTTAAATGATTTAATTCTAAATTTTTTAATATTACTCATTTTATTTTTTTGATGTAATTTCTACCTTGTCCTTTGAATCATTCATAAAAATTTCGATGTTTTTTGTAACAAGATCAATTTTAATATTATCGGTTTTCATAAGTCCCTGCATTCCTTCATATATAATATTATCACTAATTGTCACAATATTTTCCTCAAAATTCAAAAGTAATTTTTCAGATTTTATTTGTTCATTTAAGTAAGATATATTCACATTTTTTTCAAATTTAGTATTATAATTTGAATTATTATAAATAGCTTTATCCGCAATAATTTTTAGAATTGAGCCTTTTTCATCTTGAAATGTGGCTTTGACTGCTTGCATCAAAACTATTTCTTCACCGTCAAGATATGTAATTTCACTCAAATCAGAGTTAATTATATATCTTGTATTATTATCAAATTTTACATCGTATCTTAAATTTTTTATGAGATTGTTAGGACTATCACTTGTGGTTAGTTCTTTTTGACTCTCATCAATTTTAGGAACTTCCCTGTTTACAAAATATTTATTATAAGAAAAAAGACAAATAAGTATAACTAAGATAAAAAGTAATACCTGAATAATAATTTTTTTTTTCAAAGATTTATCTCGAATTTTTTAAAAGATGATGAATGTGCAGAACTCCTATAATTTTTCTTTTATTACCTTTACTATAAACTAAGGCACTTGTAATTTTTTTTTTATTCATTTGAATTAAAATATCAGAAGCTAGAGTATTTTCTTCAACGGAAAAAGGATTTTTTGACATAAACGACTTTATTTTTAAATCTTCTATTTTCCTTCTTTTTTGTAAAAGTCTTTTTAAATCCCCATCTGTGAAAATTCCACTGGTTAAGCCTTTATTGTTTATTAAAGCTACAAAGCCAAGTTTTTTCGAATTAAGAGTTTTCAGTGCATTCTTTATTTTTTGATTTTCATTTACAAAAGGTATCTTTTTTTTTGTTAACATTATATCTCCAGCAGTTTTAAGCTTTGCACTTAAGGCTCCACTTGGGTGAAATTTCTTAAAATCAAGTTTACCAAATTTTTTCTTTCTCATTAAAGCAATAGCTAGGGCATCACCGATTGATAATTGCATTGTTGTACTTGATGTAGGAACTATACCGTATCCTGACTCAGTCACCTCAGGTATCAATAACTTTATATTTGATGACTTATATAAAATTGAATTTTTGTTAGATACAATACCTATTAAAAGAATTTTATTTTTTTTTGAGTATTCAATTATATTATTTAATTCAGATGTATTACCAGAATTACTTATTAAGATTAAAATATCGCTCTTAGTAATTTTGCCCAAGTCACCATGTGAACAATCTGAGGCTGAAATTGAAAATGAAGGCGTACCTACTGATGATAATGTTGCAGATATTTTTGATGCAATTATTCCACTTTTACCCACACCACATATAATAATCTTTGATTTACATCTGATTATGGCTTTGACTGTTTTCTCAAAGGACTCATTTAGTGAATACTTTAGTTTTTCTAAAGCTCTAATTTGTAAATCAATAACATTTTTTCCAATTTTTTTAATTTCATTTTTCATTTTTAGTGAGACCAAATATCATCCTTAAAAAGTGCAAGATCAAGATCAACTCTTGTTTTTAAAAATTTTAAACATTCTTGATACAATTCAACTCTTTTTTCTCTTATTAGTATTGTTTCTAATTCATTATGAATTCTATGGAGATAAACCACATCATTTGCACAATATTTCTGTTGAGCGCTAGAGAGCTCTCCTCCAAAATCGGAACTTTGAAATTGTTTACTTATGTCGATATTTATAAATTCTTTTATTAATGTTTTTAAAGAATGATTATCTGAATATGATCTCGCAAGTTTAGACGCAATTTTTGTATCTAGAATATTATTGGTATCTGTTTTTAAATAATATTTAATGTGTGCAATATCAGCTCTTCCAAAATGAAAAATTTTAGTAATTTTTTCATCAGCTAAAATCTTTTTTAAATTTGGTGCCTCATAATTATTTCGGTCTAACTGAATTATATGTGCATCATTTTTACCTGAGGAAATTTGAATTAAACAAAGAGGATCTCTTCGGACATTAAGACCCATAAATTCACCATCAACAGCTATAATATTGCCTAAATTTAAATTATCTGGTAGATCTTTTTTATGTAGTTGAATTTCAATACTCATACATTTGTAATTATATATATATGAAAGCAAAAAATTGTCTAATTTTTGGTGGTAGCGGCCAAATCGGCAGACACCTCATTAGAAAGTTAACAAAAAACAACTATAAAGTCACTGTCGTTACGAGAAATATTCATCAAAAAAGCTACATTATTAAGACCCAAGCAAATGCGGGATATATAGATGTTGTAGAAGCAAATATTTTTGAAGAAACAAAAATAAGAAAACTTTTTGAAAATGCAGATATTTGTATCAATTTAATTGGTGTATTGTTTGAAAAAAAAAGGGGAGTTACATTTAAAAATATTCATTCAATATTTCCCTCAATTCTTGCAAATCTTTGCAAGGAGTATAATTTAAAAAAATTTGTTCACTTATCTGCTTTAGGAATAAATGAAGCTATCGACTCAGAGTACGCGAAGAGTAAACTAGAAGGTGAAAAAAAAATTTTAGAACATTTTCCTTTATCTACAATTTTAAGACCTTCGATCGTTTATTCAGTAGATGATAACTTTACAACTACTTTTATGTCAATGTTAAGTAAACTTCCACTTTTTCCCTTATATTATTCTGGAAAAACAAAGTTTATGCCAATACATTGCTCAGATTTAACAGATGTAATTTTTCATATTATCTTAAACAATATAGATGCAAAAATAGTTGAGTGTGTAGGACCTGAGGAGCTAACTTTTAAAGAAATATTAGAAAATTTATTAAAATCGATTAACAAAAAAAGAATCTTAATTCCATTTCCATTATTCTTTGCAAAGTTGTCCGCAAAATTTTTTCAACTGTTTCCCTCACCTATTCTCACAGAGGATCAGTTAAGACTTCTAAGGTATGATAATATTAATTCTGGAAAATATAAAACAAATTCTGATATTGGAATACCAAGTAAAAAAATTTTTATTGAGGAAATAAATAAATATAGTTTTATGTGGAGAGATGGAGGTCAGTTTTCGACAGAAAAATACTCCTCTAAAAACGAAAATAATTAGTATTTTCGATTAAGCTGACTTTATTTTTTTACCTATAAATTCCGGAACATCATCTTTTTCAACCACGTCCTCTTTTTTACCTTTTGGTTGATAAGCATACAACAAATGGAGTTTGCAATATGAAAAATCCTTAAGAGATGATCTTCCACAAAAATAAAAAGATTTTTCATCTGGATGACCAATTGGCCACTTACAAGAATTTTCATCTAATTCTTCTAGTTGTTTTGGATTCTCTGGTTCGAAATCTTTTTCTATGATTAATGATTTAAATTTACTTCTACGACCTCTTTTTGTTTTTGTATTTTTTTCATTTACAGAGTTGTTAAAGCTTTCATTAGATGTTGCTGTCCTAGTTTTAATTTTCGCAGATAGATTTAATCTATGGGCTTTTCCTATAACAGCGTTTCTGCTTATTCCGCCAATTATTTCTGCTATTTGGCTTGCGGTACTACCTTTCCCCCAAAGTTCTTTCAATTTTTCTACTTTTTCGTCAGTCCAACTCATTTTTACTACATACTGTGTATTAAGTTATTAATAACACAATATACTGATATTAAATAAAAAAAAACAAGGATATTTTACCAGTTATGCACATAATTTATTTGAAAGATTAATATTTAATATTCAATCGCAACTTGTATTAAATTTTTTTGTTTATATTAATTAAAAAAGAAAAAATGAGTTATTTAGCAAAAAATTATAACAGAAAAAAAATTTCCTTTAAGTATGGTAAGGGAAGTTATTTGTATTCTACAGATGGAAAAAAGTATCTCGATTTTGTAATGGGCATAAGTGTAAATTCCTTGGGTCACGCTCATCCAAGATTAATAAAAACTATCAAAAATCAATCAAAAAAACTTTGGCATGTTTCAAATGCTTTTCAAATTCCTGAAGGAGAAATGTTGGCAAAAAAACTATGTCAAAAAACATTTGCAGATTACGTAATGTTTCAAAACAGTGGAGCTGAAGCTACAGAAGCAGCGATTAAAGTAGCTAGAAGATATTTCTTTTCAATTGGCAAACCACTTAAAAATAGAATTTTATGCATTAAAAATTCTTTTCATGGTCGAACGATTGCAGCTATTTTTGCAAGTGGCAGTAAAAAAATGACAGAGGGATTTGGACCAAAAATACCAGGCTTCGATCATTTTACTTTTGGTGATCACAAATCTTTGAAAAAAAAAATTAATAAAAATACAGCAGCTATAATGGTTGAGCCAATTATGGGAGAGGGTGGAATAAAAGTAATACCCGATTGGTGTTTAAAAGACTTAAGAAGATTATGTAACAAAAAAAAAATATTGTTGATTTTAGACGAGGTACAGTGTGGAATTTCTCGTTCAGGTGATTTTTTTGCCTTTGAAAAATCAAAAGTGAAACCTGATATAGTGCCAATTGCAAAAGGGATAGGAGGTGGATTCCCTATCGGCGCAGTTCTTATGAACAAAAAAGTTGCTAAAGGAATGACACCTGGAACTCATGGTTCTACTTTTGGAGGAAATCCTTTAGCTATGGCTGTTGGAAATACTGTAATGGATATAGTTTCCACCAAAAAGTTTCTTAATAATGTAAAAAACTCATCAAGATATTTTTTAAAAGAACTTAATCGTATTAAAGAAAGATATCCCAATATAATTAAAGGTGTGAGAGGAAGAGGATTGTTAATTGGAATACAGCTTTATAAGGATCAGACTAATTTTATCAAAAAATTAATGGATAATAAATTGCTCACTATACGTGCAGCTGAAAACGTTGTTCGTATATTGCCACCGTTAAATGTTAAAAAAATTGAGATAGACCAAGCCTTGAAAATTATAAATAAAGTTTGCTCAGGATACAAATAAATGAGACATTTCATAAATCTAGAGGATATACCTGTAACAGATTTAAGAAGAATCATTATTGATGCGAAGAAAAGAAAAAATTTAAGAAAAAATTTAAACAATCTTGATGTTGATAAAAAAGCTCCTTTAAAAGGAAAACTATTAATACAAATGTTTGAAGAATCTAGTCTAAGGACAAGAATAAGTTTTTACTTAGCAATAAAACAATTGGGTGGAAGCACATTAACACTTAGACCAGATGAATTGCACTTATCAAAAGGAGGCGAAAGTATTGAAGATACAGCCAAAATTTTATCAAATTTCGGAAATGCCTTTATGCTTAGATCAAATAGTGATGAAAAGTTAAAAGAATTTAGAAAATATTTGTCGATACCTATTATAAATGGATTAAGTCCCTCATCACATCCTACTCAAATATTATCAGATATTTTTACTATAGAAGAAATTAAAAAAAAACCAATATCAAATTTAAATATCACTTGGATTGGAGATTGCAATAATGTCTTAAATTCTTTAATTGCTGCATCTATAAAGTTTTCCTTTAAACTAAATATTGGGTGTCCAAAAAATTATCAGCCAAATAAAAAAATTTTAAGTTATATTAAAAATAATAGAAATAAAATTTCAATTTACTACGATGCAAAAAAAGCAGCCACAGAAGCCGACGTTATCTTTTCAGATAAAGTAATTTCAATGAATGATAAAGTAAATAAAATAAAAAAATTAAAGAGTTTTCAAAAATTTAAAGTTGATGAACGTTTAATGGCTTGCACAAATAAAAATTGCATATTTTTACATTGTTTACCTAGAGGAACTGAGGTTGATGAAAAGGTATTTTCAAGCAAGCAATCTATGGTATGGCATCAAGCCATTAATAGAGTTCACGTTCAAAAAAGTATTCTACTATACTGTTTTGGAAAATTAAGGTAAAGGCAAAGGATTGTCTGAACTTTGATTCAAATATTTGATTACAGATGCCCTATCAGCTTCACGACGTAAACCAGCATAAGCCATTTTTGTGCCACGTATCCATTTTGCAGGTTTAATCAAAAAACCATTTAGTTCTTCAAATGTCCATTCTTTACCATAAGCAACTAAAGCTTTTGAGTATTTATAATCAGCCACACCTCCAATTTTTCTACCGACCACATTATAGAGTGCAGGTCCGATGTTATTTTTTCCACCCTTAATTATTGAATGGCAAGCTGCACATTTTTTAAAAATTTTTTCTCCAGATACCGCATCACCCATTGCCATTAAAGCAGCAATGTCAACTTTCTCATCTTCTATATTTTCTTTTGTAACTGAAGCTGTAGTTACTTGGTCAACCTCAACAACATAACCAGGCTTTTCTGGTTTTTTTACATGAAAGATCGAGTCTGACAATTTACCTATGCCGATTATTAAAAGAGCCACCAATAGAATTGCAGCAATAATTTTGTTTATTTCAAAAGAATCCATTTTATTAAATTTTATTTTGAACGTATAACACTATAAATAATAAATTGCTTATATTTAAATGTACATTTTGCCTCTGTTTATAATCAAAATTTAAATTAATTAAATAATGAAAACTTTAATAATAATTCCGTCTAGATTGTCAGCATCAAGATTGCCAGGCAAACCATTACTTAAAATTAATGGTTTATCAATGATTTCGCATGTTGCTAAGATAGCAGAGGAAGCAAATATAGGTGAAGTTTATGTAGCTGCAGAGGATCAAGAGATAGTAAATGACGTAAAAACTAACGGTGGCCAAGCAATTTTAACTAGTAATGAGCATAAAACAGGTACCGATAGAATTTACGAAGCTTTAAAAAAATTAAATAAGCATGATATTGATCTTGTAATGAATCTTCAAGGAGATGAGCCCTTAATGAATATCAAGGATATAAGAAACTTGTATGATCAAATGAATAAAACGAAGTTTAAGATGGGCACTTTAGCTTCAAAAATTTTAGACAAAGAATTATATGATAAAGAAAGTGTTGTTAAAGTAATCACTAAAGAAAAATTAGATTATGAAAAATTTCCCAAAGCAATAGGTTTTACAAGAAAACATACAGCCCAAAACGTAAATGCTTATCATCACCTGGGAGTATATTGTTATCAAATAGAAACTCTTGAACGTTTCGTTTCTTTAAAACAGTCACAAAATGAAATTAAAAATAAGTTAGAACAACTTAGAGCTCTAGATAATAATATTAATATAAATGTTGCCTTAGCTAAATCCTCACCAATTGGGGTAGACACTGAAGAAGATTTTGTAGCCATAAAAAAAATTATGGAATATAAAAACTGATGAAAAAAATTTATTTTCAAGGAACATTCGGTGCATATTCTCATCTAGCAGCTTTGTCGATTAATCCTAAAGCAGAAATAGTTCCATGCAAAACTTTTGACGAATGTTTTTCAAAAGCGTTAGAAGACCCAGAGTCAAAAATAATAATCCCAGAGTCGAATAGAATTACGGGAAATATTGGTATTGAATATTTAATTTTTAAATACAGATTGAACATTTATTCAGAATATTTTCAAAAAATTGAGCATAATTTATTAGCAATCAAAGGATCAACAATGTCTGATATTGAGCATGTTTATTCTCATGCTCAAGCATTGTCACAATGTTCAAAATTTATAAAATCAAATAATTTTATAGAACATGTAAGAGCTGATACCGCTGGTTCAGCTGAAATGGTCTCCAAAAGTAAAGATAAAAAAATGTCTGCAATTGCATCAAAGTTAAGTGCCAAAACTTATAACTTAGAAGTGATCAAAGAAAATATTGAAAATGAAAGTGGTAATTTAACAAGATTTTTAGTTATGGGAAAAAATATTTTTCAACCAAAGTATGGAAAGAAAAAATACATAACATCATTTTTGTTTAAACTAAAAAGTAAACCAGCGGCCCTCTACCAATCTCTAGGCGGGTTTGCCATCAATGGTGTAAATTTAACAAAATTACAGAGTTATCCTGAAAAAAATACCTTTGACTCCTTTTTTTTCTTATGTGATTTGGATGGTCATATTGAAGATCCTAAAGTACAAAAATCTTTAGAAGAATTGGGATTACATTGTCAAGATTTTCACGTTCTAGGTGTCTTTGAAGCAGATGAATTAAGAGAGAAATAATTTTTAATCTTTTCTTGTGGATTAGAAATTATTACTGCTATAATACTCTATGGAGGCTAGAGGTGGGTGCTGCTTGAACCCGACCAGATCTTAACGGAAGCAGTCGTAAAGACAGTTA
>MDTG01284097.1_pt1 | contig 11890 bp, 10 predicted proteins | sample 811421 | NCBI WGS metagenome assembly MDTG01 (sample SAMN05326645, study PRJNA326480) | marine metagenome | isolation source: seawater | place: Pacific Ocean: South East | collected 2011 | reverse complement strand
TTTTTTGCATGAAAGTCACCGACCCATATTTCATCTGGAAAAATATATTTTTTATTTTGACTCTTAAATCGATCTAAATAATTAACCCAATGATCTAAGAAAGCAACAGACTTTTTTTTTAATTTTTTTGCTTTGCTTAATACATTTAACTCAAAATTACTTGACCATCCTGTACTGCATAAAACCCAATCAGATTTTGAAAGAGCATAATCTAATTTATCAAATTTTACATTTGGGCAATTTTTTTTAAAAATTTTTTTTGCTGGGCCATCTACAACTACAAATGCTTTGGGTTTTTTATATTTAAGCCAATTACTTAGTATCTCAGCACCTCCTGCATCGTAACTTGCGATCAAAACTTTTTTTTTCAACTATTTCCTTTTCTATTTACTTGTTCATTTAATTTTAAATATTTTGGATTTTTTCTTAAAAATTTAACAATATCTAAGCAACTAAAATAGGGGTTTTTTTTATATAAATTTTCTATAATAATTTTTATTAGTTCGTAATCTCCTATTTCATCTAAAGTAATTCCTAAAGAGGGCCAATGAATTTCTGGAGGTGCAACTAAATGAATTTGTTTAAATATTTTTGGATTATTTCTTATATGTAAGCTAACATGCTCTCTATCCAGTAAATCATTTGTCATGGAAGCAGATTTTTTAAGTGTTTTTAAACTAAAAACCTGAGTATCCATTCCATCTGGGTATGACCTAATAACTGCGTTACTAACATAGTCAACATCGTGAATTTTATACATTCTGATACACTGTTCAATTATTTGTGGATCAATTAGAGGACAATCTCCAGTTATTTCAACGATTGTACTTGCATCAACACTGTCCGCAGCCTCAATTACTCTTTGCATAACATCTTTTTCATCACCTCTAAAAATGTTTATTCCTAAATCTTTAACAGCACTTATCAATACGTCATCTTCTTCATTAACTGTTGTAGCAAGAACTATTTTGTCAATGGAATTCACTTTTTTTAACCTCAAAACCAAGTGCTCTATCATAGTTTTTTGAAAAACTTTTAAAAGTGGCTTACCTGGTAGGCGGCTTGAGGTCATTCTTGCCTCGATGGTTGCAACAATTTTATCCATTTATTTAATTTATTGATAGATAATTTTAAAGCAAATAAAATATCTAATAATTTTTTAGTAAATTCAAATTAACAAATATTTATATATATGTGTGCTAAATAAAAAAACCAATAACTTTTTTAAAATACTCAATTAAAAAAATTAAATTTTGTAGGAACTATTATTAAAATTTTGATAATTTTTTATTTAACATAAAATTTATTTTTTGTAATACAGTTGACCATTTTTTTTTATAGTCCTGTCTTATCAATCTGACACTTGGATACCAAGGTGTCGAATGCTCATTTGTATACCATCTCCACGACGAACAAGGATGTGGAAGAATTATCCATGTTTCTACTCCTATAGCGCCAGCCAAATGTGCAATTGATGTATCGGTAGTTATTACTAGGTCCATTTGTCTTATTATTAAATAAGTTTTCAATAAATTTCTTGTATGACCTAATTGTTTAATCAGTAAATCTTTACTAAGTTTGTTATTATTTTTCTCTAGTGAATATAATTTTATGTTTTTATTTATTAAAAATTCAAAATATTTTATATTTATACTTCTGTTATTTTCACCTATCTGCCCTGGATTTTTCCCAGTACTCCAATGAATACCAATTTTAAACTTATCATTTGTAATTTCCTCTTTGATTTCTGATAATAAGTTTACAGGAAGCTTTAAATCTAAATATCTCTCATTAGGTAAGTCCCAAAGTCCAAAATCAAGTAAATAAGGAAGTGATTGAATTGAAATTTTAATTTTGCTTTTACAATCCTCTGTTTTAAGGCAGATTTGATCAATATATTCTAAACGTTCTAAAATTTCACATAATGGTAAATACTTTTTTGTTACTATTACAGAAATATGAGAATTAAATTTTTCTTTAACAATTTTAACAAACCTTAAAAACTGAATATTATCACCCAGACCACCCGCTAAAAATATACATATATCAGATACAATACCTTTATCAAAATCTTCCCTATATTTTATATCCTCTTTAATAGCATACTTTTTAAAACCTTCTCTATAATTAACCTTTCTAAAATCTTCATGCCCTACCTTGATATTAAATGTTGCAGGTTTAGCTTCATACCAACTTACATGATCTAAAGCTTTTCTGCTGAGAAAAAATCTATAAATCTTTTGGATTAAAATGTAAAAAAATAATTTTAATTTTTTAATGTAAATCATAAAATAAAAAAATTTAATAATTATAAATTTATTAATTCATTTTAATTGTACTTAATTATGGTTTGCGTATAGCTCCCATGTATTGTTTTCCTTTTACTTTAACAACACAAAAAGGAGCACCAGTATTTTTTACAAATTCTGCAAAACATAGATTATCAGCAATATCATCTGATATAAATAACCCACCACTTCGTAATGATTTCCACAAAATTGGATATGCAAATGAACGCCCTTCAATACTTTTATCAGAGTCGTAATGACAAAGATCAATTTGACCACCAATTAATTTTAGAGCCTTTGGTAACCCAGTAATATCAGGTCTATCAATAATTTTCCAATTTTTATGATATCGCTCTGGTACTACAATTCCTACAAAATTATCGTTATTACGTTTTGGATAAGACATATCAACACTACATAACTGGCAATCATTATTTTCTAAAAAACCAGCTAATATTGCTAAACTCGACCAACCATATGCTACACCTGTTTCCACTACATGTTTGGCATTTAAAATTCTAACTGCATTATAAATAAAATCAATATGGCCTGGTCCTCCCATAGAACCATCATACTTTGCAGCTAATTTTTTAGCTTCTTCTAGAAGACTTTTATCAAGACCAATTATATCTCCTTTCATTCCAAGTGCTTCCCAGGCTTCTGCATAATCTAGAGCATTTTTTTCTGCCCAAGAAATTGCAAGATTAGATTGTATTTGTTTGTTATAACCTTGATTAATTTTTCTTTTTGCTAGTTCAAGATATTGCACCCAATATCTTGGTCTAGAAATAAACCATAATGTAGTTTTAATCTTACTTATTATTGACATTTTTACTCATTTTCTTTTTTTAATTCTATTGCATTAAACTAAAATTCTAAAATTGGGTGTAAAGGTTTAGAGTTCTTTATAATGATTGAGTCTGCCCAAATTGAGCTATCAGATCTGGCTGTTTTAATCTTTTGTAAATTTAAATTTGTTATTTTGGTATATTTCTCATAGTACATTCCAGTTTGTAAAAAAAAATTTCTATGTCCATGAGACTGTTTAAAACTAAAAACATTGTTTTTTTTTTGATGATGATTTTCATATGCAAAAGAGAAATTTGGCGAATAATCTCTAAAAAAAATAGCTCCATTAGTTTTTAATAACCAATCTGTTATTGCAAAAACTTGAATTATACTTTCTCTTGGCATCCAAGATAAAACATCTTCAAAGATTATTAAATCAAAATTATTTTTAAATTTATTGTTTAAATTGAAAAATTTTGATTTGGTAAAAATTGTATTTTCTATATTTTTTAAATTAAAAAATTTTTTACATAAGTTACTAGCCTTTGATGATGCTTCTACACCATATACTTTGCAAGAATAATTTTTTTTTAAATGTGCCAAGAGATCACCAATAAAACAACCTACCTCCAAAACTTTTATATTTTTAAGTGAAATATTTTCTTCAAGTTGAGATAATATTAGTTTTTTACTTGATCGAAGTTTTCCATCATAATTTTTTCCTTCGGAAGCTCTCCATCTATCAAAAAAAGCATTTGATTCCTTTTTTAAATAAAAATCATCTTGTAACATTGTTAATCTTTTTCTTAATATAGCTTATATTTTTCTCTGAAAAAACCCACGTCTTAGCCATGTTCATTGGTCCAAAATGCTCTTGAATATTAAAATTAGGAAAAGATTCAGACCATAATTTTACTTTATTAATTGCTGACAAAATTGTTTTGCTATCTGGAAAAAAAAGAGTTCTTGAAGCGTTTAAACCCAATATACCTATAAATTTAAATTTATGTTTTAAAAAAATTGCAGGTATATATTTTTCTATCTCTTTACTGATTTCGTTAATATTATAATTTGTATCTGATATAATTTCTAATTGAAATTTTGTACTCTCACTTTCATTTTTATTATTTACTTTGCTAATTCTTGACAATTTACTGAAATTAACATCTGCACATAACATTTCACTAAATTCTAAAGAACTACCCAAATCTTCAAGTTCAACTATTGCATTTATTAGAGTTTTTTTATTTTTTATTAAAGTACTAAAACCTTCTTGAGAAACATTTTTTAAAACACTGACCGGTGAATTACAAAAAAATACCATATTGTCTTTAGTTAATTGTACTTTATCTTTATTATTTTTTTTAAGAAAATAATTAATTCCGGAATTATTTATTTCAACATTGGTTTCTAAATTAATGTTTACTCCCAATGATATTAATTCATCAAAAAAAGGCTTTTGTATATCTCTAAAAAGATATGTATCTGGAAAACCAAATTCAGGATTAATTTTTTTTAATCTAACATCATTTCTGAACAAATATCCTTCATCAGATGCTTTTATATTAAAATTCGTTGGGAAAAACCATGGAATTAAATAATGATAAGAGTCTTCTGGATTTTTTGAATATCTTAATGAAATTGTATTTAAAATTTCTTTATAATCATCAGATATATATTTAAAAAAATCTTCAAAATTTTCTAAAAATTTCTCAGGTATTTTATGAAAATATTTTTTTAAATTAGGAGGATATTCCTCTAAACTTGATGTGTAATCAACAATATGACCACTAATTAATATTTTTCTTATATTTTTTTTTTTACTAAAGGTATCTTAAGTTGACTGCTGAAAAAATTAAAAATTTCGTTAGCCCTAGGTAATTCAATTCCATGAAATCCATTATTATAAAAATCATCCCCAATTTTTATTGGATCAGCTGAAGAAATTATATGATCAGAACTATCAATTAAATCTACATTTAACTGAGGAAATTTTTTTTTAATTTTCCACGCAGTTAAACAACCATAAAAACCTGCTCCAATAATTGTAACTTTGTTTTTTTCCATTTAGAATAAATAAAATGAATATATTTTAATTTTTGTTCTTATAATCTTTTTTTTTAAAATTATACTTATTTTTAACTGTTATTTATAAAATAATTACAAAAAACTAATGAATTTTAATATTAATTACTTCTTTAAGTATTTTTTAAGCTAAAGTCTAAATTCAATATCTTTTTTTTTAAAAGCATACCGAAGATCATATATTACATGTTTCATTTTTGCTAAACTTTTAATTTTTTTTAATCCATATTGTTTAAATTTTTTATGATTAACTGCAATAATTATACCATCATAAGTATTTGGTCTTAATTTTTTAATCATTTTTATTTTTTTATTATTAATTTTTTTTTGATCATTAATATATGGGTCATGGACATTAATTATACATCCTAATTTTTTTAGCTTGTTAATCACATTTATAACTTTGCTATTTCTGATATCAGGACAGTTTTCTTTAAATGTTACGCCTAACACTAATATTTTTGATTTATTTAATCTAATTAGTTTTTTCCTCATTTTTTTTGAAAACTGATCAACTACATAATTATCCATTTTGTCATTTAGCGCTCTACCAGCAAGTATTATTTCTGGTTTATATCCAACCATTTTAGCCTTATAAGTTAAATAATATGGATCCACGCCTATACAATGTCCACCAACTAAACCTGGATAAAATTTTTGAAAATTCCACTTAGTTCCAGCAGCATTAATTACTTCCTCGGTGTCAATATTCATTTTTTTAAAAATAATTGCTAGCTCATTTACCAATGCAATATTTAAATCCCTTTGGGTGTTCTCTATCACTTTTGCTGCTTCAGCTACCTTTATACTTTCTGCCTTGTAAGTTCCAGCAGTAATGATTTCTTTATACAACAAATCAACAATACCAGCTGTTTTGTGATTTGAGCCTGAGGTTATTTTAATAATCTTTTTTAATTTACGTGAATTATCTCCAGGATTTATTCTTTCTGGGGAATAGCCACAAAAAAAGTCTTTATTATATTTAAGTTTCGAGAATTTTTCCAAAATAGGAACACAAATATCTTCAGTTGCACCTGGAAATACTGTTGATTCGTAAATTACTATATCCCCATGTTTTAATGCTTTACCAATTGTTTCGCTACTTTTGATTAATGGACCTAAGTTAGGTTTTTTGTTGATTTTTATAGGTGTAGGAACAGTAACAATAAAGCAATTACAATTTTTGAGATCTTTTTTTCTATTAGTAAATTTTAATAATTTTGCACGATCAATATCTTTTTTTTTGGTTTCAAGTGTTTCATCTTTACCATTTTTTAAATCTAATATTCTTTTGCTACTAATATCATAGCCTAAAACAAATCTTTTTTTTCCAAATTCGATTGCTAAAGGTAAACCAACATATCCAAGACCAATAATAGCAAGTTTCAAACTTTTTATACTTTTAAAATGATTCTTAACCATTCTTGTAATAATTCAAATACCATTTAACAAAATTTTTTATACCAATTTGAATAGATGTTTTGGGTTTGTATTTAAAATCTTTAACTAAATCTTGAACATCGGCAAAGGTTTTTTCAACATCTCCAGGTTGTAATTTTAAAAATTTTTTTTTTGCTTTTTTCCCAAGAGCTTTTTCTAAAAGAATTATATAATCCATTAAATTAACAGGATTGTTACTTCCTATATTGTATAATCTCCATGGAGCAATACTGGTTCCAGGGTCTGGCTTCTTACTATTCCATTTTGGATTTTTTTTTGCTTTAGACTTAATAACTTTTATTACACCATCAACTATATCATCAATATATGTAAAATCTCTTTGATGTTTTCCATAGTTATAAACTTCTATTTTTTTTCCTTTTAAAATAGATTTAGTAAATTTAAATAAAGCCATATCAGGCCTTCCCCATGGACCATAAACTGTAAAAAATCTTAAACCAGTTGTTGGCAAATTAAATAAGTGACTATAAGCGTGAGATATTAACTCATTTGATTTTTTTGTTGCCGCATATAGTGAAATAGGATGATCAACATTATCATGAATAGAAAATGGCATAGATGTATTTGAACCATAAACACTTGAGCTACTGGCATATACAAAATGCTTAATTTTATATTTTTTAGAAGCCTCAAGTAAATTCACAAAACCAACTATATTACTATCAATATAAACCATTGGTTTTTCTATGGAATATCTTACTCCTGCCTGAGCAGCCATATTTACTACACAATCAGGTTTGAACTTTTTGAATATTTTATCAATTTCTTTTTTTTCTCCTAAATCAACTCTATAATGAGAATAATTTTTAAATTTAATTAGCCTTTTATATCTATCTTCTTTAAGTTTAGGATCATAATAATTGTTATGATTATCAATTCCTAAAATTATATTTTTGCTCTTAAGCAATTTTAAAGCTAAAGCGGAACCAATAAATCCAGCAGATCCAGTAATTACCAATTTCATAGAATAATTTTATTTAATTTAATTATAGTTTAAAAATATTATTATAAATATATATCATAAATTGAATTATTTTTTGATTTAATATTAAATTCTGACATTGTTTTAAGTTTTTTACTCTTCAATGCCTAAAAAACATGATCATAGAATTTAATCGTTAACATGAATTGCAATCAAATTAGATCGTAAATTTTTTTTCCAATTAACCAAATTTAATCTACGATAATCGAATAAATCAATTTCAAATACATCATATTTATTCTCAATAAAAAAATTTTCTAATTCCTGTTTCGTTTTGTTAGGTTCATTAAAATATTGATCATCGTGTTCAAAAATAATTGTGGGCTTATACTTATTTATTATGTTCTTTGAGCCTTGAATAACATGCCACTCAAGTCCTTGAACATCTATTTTAATTAAAGATATTTTTTTTTTTGAGTTTTCAAAAAAGTCATCAACTTTTATAACATCAACTTCAATTGATTTAGCCTTTAAAATATCGCTATTTTTAAATAATGAACTTAATCCATGATTTGCCTCTTCTTGCTGTGAAACAAAAAAAGGTAATCTCTCTTTTTTAGATCCTGCAGCCATATTATATAAAAAGATATTAGAACAATTGTTTTGTATTTTATTAATCTTTAATGTTTCAAAAATTTTTGGGTTTGGTTCAAAAGCGTGAACTTCTGAATCTGGATTATGAAACGCTATTGGCAGGGCAGTAGTTCCAATATTGGCGCCAATATCAAGATATGCTGAACCAGGCAAAAATTTTTGTAATAAGTGAAAGTTAATATTTTTTGAATAGCTTTTATTATACAAAATCTCTTTTTCTATGAAACCTCTATTATTCAGTCTCATATAAATATTTTTGTCAAATATTTTCCAACAGTAGGTTAAATTACTCGGATCTTTATATTTTTTTAACAATCTACTTTTTGATAAATATCGCGACCTAATTAGAGGAATAATAGCCCTTAATATAAATTGTTTAAATTTATTTAACATTTTTTATTTAAATAATTTTTAATTTTATTTATTACTTTGTTTTGTTCCTTTAAACTTAATTCAATAAAAATAGGAATTGAGACTGTATTTCTATAAAATTTTTCAGCTCCAGGAAAATTATTTTTATTTTCTCTGCAAACTTTAAATCTATATATTGGTATATAATGTTGTTGCGCTAAAATATTATTTTTTACAAAATATTTCATAAAATCATCTTTATTTTTTTTTAATTTAATAAATTTAATATTTATGAAGAATAAATGATAAGCTGGTTTAATAATTTTAGAATAATTTGGAGTAGTTAACAGAGAATTAAAATTTTTTAAATCTAATTTATATTTATCATATATTTTTTTTCTTTTTTTCAAAAAAAAATTAATTTTACTTAATTGTGATAAGCCAAGTGAACAATTTATGTCTGAAAGTCGATAATTATAACCATGTTCTAAAATATCATATTGCCAATACTTCTTTTTATTTTTAAAAATCCCATGATTTCTGAACAGCTGAATATTTTTAGCAATTTTTAAACTATTTGTAGTAATTACACCCCCCTCACCAGAAGTTATTGTTTTAAGTGGGTGTAAAGAAAAAGTAGAAATATCAGCGTGTTTACAAGAACCAATATTTATAAAATTTTTTTTAAATTTATATTTAGAGCCCAATGCGTGACAAGCATCTTCAATTATAAAAAACTTATATTTTTTTTTTAAATTAAAAAAGTTTTTAGAATTTTCTGGGAATCCACCATTATACATTACGACTAAAGCTTTAATTTTTTTAAGTTTATTTTTTTTAATACAATCTAAGATTTTATTTGGAGTCACTTGGCCAGTAAATTCATCAACATCCACCAAATAAATCTTCAATTGCATTAGTTTTGCCATATTATAAGACGCAATAAAATTAACTGCTGGCATCAAAATTACATCATTTTTTTTTAAACCAATTGACAATAAAGCTAAATGAATCGCGGAAGTTCCACTGTTGCAAACATAACTGTACTTACAATTAAGATATTTTTTTAATTTATATTCAAATTTTTTTACATATGGACCTGTTGTTATAAGATCATTTGATAATGAATTTGATACAAATTTTTTGTCCTTCTTATCTATAAATTGTCTCCCATAAGGAATATATTTCTTCATTTAATTTATTCTATTTATTGGTTTAAAGCATATTCTTGATTTTAGAATCTTCTTGATATTTTTCTGTGATATATCTTTAAAAACTTTTTCTAATATCTTAATATATTTTTGAATATTTTTTTTAGTATGAAAAATATTAATATAAATCATATTTGTAGCCAAAATTTTATTTTTAAGCATTTCCTGAGTAAGAAATGTTTTTCTTTTTATATGATTTTTGGAAAACTGAAATGATGGTATAGCATCTGTTCCCATTACTTTAATTGGAATATTATATTTTTTTGATAAATTTAACCAAATAGACTTTATAAATTTTCCATTTTTCTCAATTTTTTTGAAAATTTTGAGCCTTTCAAATTCTTTAATAGATGCTATAGCAGCTGTATATCCAATTCTTTCTCCCCAAAAAGTACTGCTTATAAATGTATTTTCTGCTTTTTTCATGATTTTTTTTTTTCCAATTATAGCATTGATAGCGTAGCCACTTCCTAAAGCTTTTCCAAATATCGCCATATCTGGGTTTACATTAAACTTCAAATGTATGCCTCCCATATTTTCTCTATAGCCTGAAGTACATTCGTCGAAAATTAAAATTATATTTTTTTTATCACAAATATTTCTAACTTTATTTAAAAAATTATTTTCAGGTTTTATATTTCGCATTACTTCCATTTTAATAATTCCAATATTTTTTTTTTTTATTAAATTTAAAAGATAAGAAAAATTATTATATGGAAATGGGAATGAAGTATTTTTTAAACTTTCTGGCAACCCATCAAAATTTAAACCTGGCATTAAATGTTCATCTAAATTATTTTTTGAATTTATATTTGAAGACAAATACCAATCATGCCATCCATGATAACCACAGAAGGCAACATTTTTTTTCTTGGTATTGGATCTAGCTATCCTTATTGCTAATGCATTTGCCTCTCCACCACTTCTTGTAAATTTAGCCATTGACGCCCATCGATGATGACTAATAACCAGTTTTGACAAATAAACTTCCTCTGGACAGTTCAAACTTGTCATATTTCCTTTACTAACACTTTTTAAGATTGAGTTATTTACTGCTTGATTATTATATCCAAGGATGGAGGTCCCGACCGCACAAAACATATCCAAGTACTTATTTCCTTTTAAATCCCAAACTTCTGATTTTTTAGCTTTAGAAAAATAGGCTGGCCATTTATTTGGCAAATGTAATTCAGATCTTTTGGAAAATAAAGTTGTACCGCCTGGAATAATAGTTTTAGCATATTTGTACAAACTAGGACCGTTTTTTAATTTCATATTATTTCCAATTTCTTGGATCTATAAGTTTTAGATCATTTATTTCAAAATTTTTAATTTTTTTTTTTTTAATTTTTTTAAAATTTAATATTTCTTTCAAATTTTCCAGACTGTTGACACCAACAATTATCTTATCAAAATCATAATTTAAAATATCACTAAAACAATATTCAATCGCTGAAATATTATTCTTTTCCAGGTATTTAAACCAATATGAAAATAAATTTTGCCACTTTTTAAAATATTTTTTTTGATATATTGATTTATTAACCAATATACCCTGTAAAAATATAGATCTAACATAAATTTCTTTGCCTTGATATTTAAGTTTATCAAACCAACCAGAATTAATTATTCTTTTGTCTAAAATATTATAGGGACATTGCAAAACGTCAAAATTATAATTTTCACTTAGATATTCTAAAGAATTAGTATCATATATAGAAAATCCAATTTTATTAAAATATTTTTTTTTCAATATTTCTAAATTTTTAAAAATTTTTATTCCATCTTTTTTAAATAATATTTTTATGTCATGAAAGAAAATTACATCCACTTTATTCATATTTAAGTTTTTTAAATGATTATCTATTTTTTTTTGACAAAATTCTAATGATGTCCAGTTGGTATTTGGAGTAATTTTTGTTAAAAATTTAAATTTTTTATAATTTTGAAAAATTTTGTTTTTTTTTAAATAAGCTTCTGCTGTGTCAATAGTATCTATATTGTTTTTTAACGAAAAATTAAGAATTTTTTTTATCTCGTTTTTTTTAACTCTGATTGGAGATGCTCCATATATTTGTGAAAAATTTGCTGATCCAATTACGAGTCTTTTTTGAAAATTATATGTTTTC
>MDTG01243709.1_pt1 | contig 11890 bp, 16 predicted proteins | sample 811421 | NCBI WGS metagenome assembly MDTG01 (sample SAMN05326645, study PRJNA326480) | marine metagenome | isolation source: seawater | place: Pacific Ocean: South East | collected 2011 | reverse complement strand
TTGATATACTAATTCCTTTCCTAATCCACTTGAGGCTCCTACTACACACAAATTGTAAGCCAATGAATTTACGCCAGATATTATGGTAAATATAAATAAAAATATCATTATTATTATTATTTATTTTATATTTTTTATATATTTTTAGAATACTTATTTCTTAAAATATATACTTATTATAACAACAAATATGAGCTATGATATTATTATTGTAGGAGGAGGTATTTCGGGTATATATCTTATGTATCAACTTATTGAAAAGCACAAACATTTAAAGGTTTTATTGCTGGAATCGAATCAAAGATTTGGCGGTAGAGTGCATACACACTATGAAAAAATAGACGGTAATGATTACGTCGTTGATTTGGGAGCAGGAAGACTTGGATTTCACCATAATCACATTATGGAACTAGTTAAAAAACTTAATTTAGAAAAGGATATTTATCCTATATCTAATACTAGTGATTATATCGAGGACGGAATCAATAAGACCAAACAAAAAAATGGTATTATGAAGAAATTATATGATTTTTTAAACTTGAAGAAAATTAAATCTTTATCGAATTCTTTTATGCAAAGATTTACGTTTAAAGAATTTTTAGAGAAATATCTCTCCAAGTCGTTAGTTCAAAAAATGATTCAAATGTTTGAGTATACCTCGGATTTTACTTTATTAAATGCCTATGATTCTTCTCGTCTTTTTAAAAGTGATTACAAACAAACTAATAAATATTTTGTTCTTAAAAATGGTATTCAAAGTATTACGGATACTATGATTTCTCGTATTAAAAAGCATCCTTCTTATCCTCGTAAGTTTAGTTTAAAAAATGGTTCTATGGTTACGGATATTCAATATTGTACGGATTCTTCACTTTATCAAATTACTTATACAAAAACCTCTAGTAATAAATCTCTCCAGCTTTACACAAAGAAAGTTGTTTGTGCTTTACCTAGAAAGAGTTTATCGAAGTTTGACATCTTTAATCCCTATCATAAAGAGATTGACTCCGTTCAAGACGTGGATTTACTACGAATATATGAAATATATCAAGAACCTTGGTTTAAAAATATACCTAAGACTATTACAAATAATCAATTACAATATATTATTCCTATTAATCCAGAATCTGGACTTATTATGAGTAGTTATACAGACCTTAAAAATTCAAAATATTGGTTGAAATTATATACCGAAAAAACGGAAGATCAATTCAAAAAAATATTACATGCAAAACTAAAATCTACTTTTAAAACCTCTATTCCTGATAGTAAATGGTTGAAATTCAGTTATTGGGATATGGGTGTAGCTGTTTGGAAAAAAGGAACGGACAGCAACTATCTCTCGGAAAAAATACTCCATCTTATGCCTAATTTATATATATGTGGCGAAAATTATTCTACTTATCAGGCTTGGTGCGAAGGAGCTCTTGTCACATCCAAGAAAGTATTTGAGAAAATAACATGTGATTTTACGGGTACCAAAAAAAAATACCGTGGTGGTAAAGGAAAAAAAACCAAGAAAAAACAAAAAAAACTTAAGCGAATCACAATGGATGAGGTTAAAAAACATAATACAAAGGACGATGCATGGATTGTTATCGATAAAAAGGTATATAATATTACTTCTTGGATTTCAAAACATCCTGGAGGTATGGTTATTATGAAAGGAGTTGGAAAAGATGCCACCAACCTTTTCAGAAGTATCGGACATCCTTCTTTTGTTGAACGAAAACTACTTCCAAAATTTTTACTTGGAGAGATTTAACAAATACTTATTGTGAAATAAATTATAAAAACCCCTCACCAACCTTTTGAGAACTATCCAACAACCTTCTTTTCTTGGACCAAAACCACTTTTTAAAATTTTACTTGGACAGATTTAACAAATACTTATTTTTTCTGATATTTACCTTTGCTCAGTAAAATTTTCTTCTAATACACCATCAGTTAAATCTAACATGTGTTGTCTTTCTTCCGTAGTAAAGGAGTTTGTTTGCAAGGCTTTTAGCAAACGCTCGTAAACACCCAGACGTTCGGCCACACGCTCACTCGATGGACGGTCCATAGCTGTCACGTCAACCGTAGGTTGAGCTGCCATATTTTCTATATGTCTTGCTGTATCCACCGCCGCCCATCTGTCTGCAAATCTTTGTCGCGCAGGTCCACTCCAATGGCCGAAACCGTGGCTCTGGCTAAGATCGGCAATACTCATAGGCCCTCTTCTTTCTCTATCTACTAAATTCGTTGTTACATAATCGCTTTCTCCCTCTATAAAATACCCATTAAACAAAGCATCCCTTTCTCCCATCAAAAAACGCTCTATGGTATCTCGTACATCATTCGTCACATATAACCTAAACACCGGGTTTACCCGGCGCGTGTCTCTTTTTATACGTTTTCCACTAGAAGCTTTTCTTCTTCTTTTCATTATTTTTCTACGCGATTTTCCACCCGATTTTCTACGCGATTTTCTACGTCTATAACTGATTTTTTTATTTTTTGAAAATTTCATATATATATTATATAGATAAATAATTTATTTTACAAATACTTATTTTAATTACATCTTAAATACCATATCTTTTCTTTGCATAAATCCATCGACCTTACTGCGTTTTCCAAGGAATTTAAAATACTTTTCAGCCAACTTAAATCTAGAAGTAATATTTTTCGCTTTTTTGTATTTTGTTTTTCGGTATTTATACATGGCCTCTAGTCTTACTTTTAAAATCATTCCTACTTGCCATATTCTTTTATGCGGATATTTTTTCGTTTTATATAATCTCTCTAGCTTTTGTATTGTTTCTTTCACATCTTCTACAGTTGTATACTTTATCTTTATGGTATCCCTTGGATTTTTATCAATATATACATCAAAACTTTTTTTGGGATTATTGGGATTATATAAAAATTCTTTTCTTGTTTTCTTATTTTTTATTGCTAATTTCTTTTTTGTTTTCTTTTTAGCCATATAATATATATATATATATTATATGGTTCATTTAAGTAACCCTACTATGATCGCTATAATGCTTTTCTATTCTTTTCTTACCTTTTTCTTAGGACCTATCATTACTAGACAATTTCTAGGAGAACATCCAGACCAATGTGTAGCAGGATTCTTGTTAGGATTTACCGTAAGCGTATTACTATGGATGAAATACGGACGCCATATGGCTAAAAAAAAATAAATTATCTTAACATTATAATATATGAATAATAGTAAAAAAAGAAAATCTTTTATGTCTGGTCCTCCCTCCCTCTCTCCTAAGGAGAGAGAATACTTTATCATGACTCAAGCTGATGGAAAAAGACGTGTTAAATTTCCTCAAGATTTTTATAAAGGCGTTAAAGGTGATGTATTTGTCTATGACAAGCAAAATTTTGCTAGAACACCTCACGATCTAGAAGCAGCTAAGACCATGTTACAAGTGAAATATGGAAATAAAGGTACGCGTAAAAAAAATAAAAAAAAAAGAAAAAATAAAAAAAAAGGAGGAACAAGTAAAAAAGCGAAAAAGAGGTGGTCTCGTAAATATAAAAAAAGTATTAATTGTAGGAAACCTAAAGGATTTTCTCAAAAGCAATATTGTAAATATGGTAGAAAGTGAGCTATTATTTAAATTTCTAAATGAGTTAAAGCTCGCATCACCTGTCCTTTATAACATTTTTCTGTGACAACCCCCGTATTATACTGCCCTCTTTCATCGGTTTCTTCTCGCATCAAACATTCAATCATATGGAAAGTTATCGGATTTGCCGGAACTATACTACCTTCCAAATAAGTCTCATCATCTTCCCATAAAACCATTTGCGCCAAAGGATGACATTTCAAAAACGCATAATTTTTTTTGTATTTTTTCATCGGTTTCTTGTCAACCAAATTGGTATAGGTTATGTCATATACATAATCTTCACCGGATTTTTCACATTTTATACTTATATGCACATCACATGATGCGGGTACCTCGCCGCATCCCGTATATGTTTCATTAAAAGTAATTGTATTTTCCATTCGCGTAAAACGCCCATAAGGAGTCCCGCAGTCCTCGGATAAAGTTGCGTGAATTTTAGACATATTTCTTATCTCTTATTATAAGTATTTTAATCATTTCAATTTTATAAATGAATATATAAATTTTATTTATTCATGTATTTTTTTATTTTATTCTTTTTTTCGATTAAATTAGCTGATATTGTTTTACTAGCTCTTCCGCCATGTATCCTAGAGTACCAAGCATCGCTAGGCGACCATTCGACAACTCGCGATTTAGTCGCTCATTAGAATATGTTTCATTTGGAAGTTTAAACACATTACCCGGTTGATAATCATCCTCTAGCTTAAAATAATTTCCTTTCTCTACAAAAGGATTTTTCCAACCCGCACCCATTCGCGCAAATTCATAGGAACCTACTCCAAACCAAAAGGGAAACTGCTGCTCCCACGTTAGATCATATAGAAAATTAATCGCCAATTTATCTTGCACCATATCTAGCCCGACCAATCCCAAAAACGACAACATCGCTACTCGACCATGATGCAACTCTGCCTCTCGAACATACTTTAGTTCCTTCTCCGACAAAGTACTCGCCAAATTTGCTGGATCGAAATAACCAACCGGTCCAATATCACCTTGATAATTAAAAGATTTTACACTTGGCTTTACTTGCGAAATAAATCCCGATGATTGTGATACCATAAACGCAAACAATGTTGCCACTACTGAACGCATATATTTTATATACTTTATTTCTTTCTAGGTCTTTTTTATTTATATTCTATAAGTTTTAAAACATATTATATAATATATATTAATGACTTCTATTTTTATAGATGGAACTATTTACGATATAACTGATTTTGCCAAAATACATCCTGGAGGATCAGTTATCCACTATTACGCCAATTCTGATGCAACCGCGGCATTTAATGAATTTCATTTTCGCTCTACTTATGCCAAAGTCATTTTAAAATCATTACCCAAACTAAAAAATATTCCTATTCATTATCCAGAAAACAAAGAATTATTAAATGATTTTTATTTACTTAAACAAAAATTAACGGCACTTGGATTTTTTAAACCATCCCTACTTCATATTACCATGAGAATCGCTGAAATTATTTTTATTTTTTTTACCGCATCTTTTTTATTTTATTTAAAAAAAAATACTTTTCTAGCCTGTTTTTTATTTGGAATTGCGGAAGGTCGTTCGGGATGGCTTATGCATGAAGCCGGTCATTACAGCCTTACGGGAAACATTAAAATAGATCGACGCATACAAACTCTATTTTATTGTCTAGGATGCGGCATGTCTGCTAGTTATTGGAGAAATCAACACAATAAACATCATGCTACACCACAAAAATTAAATCATGATGTAGACCTTGACACACTTCCTTTAGTTGCGTTTCATAAAAATATAGCCCTTACTATCCAGAATCCCATCCTTAAAATATGGATATCTTATCAAGCATTTCTTTTCTTTCCGGTTATTACGACTATTGTTGTTTTTTTCTGGCAGTTCTATCTTCATCCACGATTTTCTATTAGAACCAAAAATTATAAAGAAGTCGCCTTACTTACCGCAAGAATATTCGCATGGACTCTATTCTCTAATCTACTACAATGGAATATTCGCAAAAGTATTTTAATTTATCTTTTAAAAACTATAGTTGCTGCTAATTATATTTTTGTAAATTTCGCGGTTTCTCATACTCATCGTGATATTGTTCCCGAAAATAAATATCAGGATTGGATTTCCTATTCGGCGTCCCATACTACAAATTGTCATCCTTCTTTTTTATGTAATTGGTGGATGAGTTATCTTAATTTCCAGATAGAACATCATCTTTTTCCTTCTCTTCCGCAATTTAGAGCTCCGGCGGTTGCTCCACATGTTAAAGCTTTGTTTCAAAAACACGGTATTACCTATGACTCTAGACCTTACATTACGTCCTTGGCCGATACTTTTTACAATCTATATCAGGTTTCTTCTATTTGACTTTTTCTATTTACCTAACGTCTTTAATCTAGTTACCATCGCATCTACATTATCTTTTATTGTTGGATAATGTGTATAAGTTACTATATTTTTATCACACCAATCCTTTACAATCGGGGCTATATAAGGATAATACCAATGAGCTATTCTTGGAAATAAATGATGTTCTATCTGATAATTTAATCCTCCATTCATATAACATAATAATTTACCACCTACATTACAAGATGCTTCTATTTGATTTATCGCAAATTTTGAATTATCTACTTTTCTATACATCTCTACTCCTTCGAAATTATGAGACAACGCAAAGAAAAAAGCTAAATAAAACCCCGTTACACTTATCGTTATACACCATTTTAATATAAGTATTTTTAAACTATCTTTAAACAATACATATGGTAATACAAAAAAACGAACTAAAAATAATATATTCATTCTCTGCTCTCGTTTTCGCCATTTATCTACTGTTTTAGGTAAATTATAAGTTAATCCATACTTATTTGTATATAACTCCAAAGGAGTTGTTAATACAATTAAATATCCAAACAAACTTTCCAACATAAATATGTATTTATCCTGATAATAATGATACCATTTTTTTTTACTATCTTCTTCATAAAATCTTAATACACCACTTCCTTGAATATCTGGATCCATATAAATACTATTTGTATACTGATGATGATTCACTATATGCTCATACATCCACATTAACGCACTCCCACCTATGTAATTTTGAGAATAACCCAACCATTCATTTACCGCGCTATATCTACTAAAAGACCCATGATTCGCATCATGCTGCACATTTAATCCTATCCAAGCGTACAATATACCCATTATAAACGCAGTCAAATAACTTCTACGACCCTTGTAAAGAGAACTCCACTCCACATATAACGTTAATCCTATCAGTAAAAAAGTTTTTATCCACTGCTCTATCGGCGCATATCCCGTTGAATTAAAATACTTTTTTAAATACTCTTTTACTTCTCTGTGTAATTTTAGATATTCATTATCTATTACTATTTTTGTATTATTATCTATTATTTCTCTTTTTATATATTTTTTCATCGTATTATGTGGAAAGGTACGCCCATGGTAACTTTGAAAAGCGTTCGTCGCATCACCATCCGCAAATATACTTATCATCTTTTCTCCTCCTGGATGACTCTTCACAAAATCCGACAGATCATATGTTTTATTTTCTATCGTTATTTCACACATATTATATATATTTTCATTTAATTTTTCTATTTATTTGAATTTTTTAAAGATAATAATGCTTCTATTACTGTTTGTTCTTCAAAATTATAATTCGGTAATGACATTCCACCGTTCGGTGATACATGACTTGATACCGGTGTTGGCGGCGAATCTGGTGGCGACTCTACCGGACTATTCGGTCTTATACTCCTTCTAAACTTGGGAGGTAATGGCGGCGGAGGAGGCAGAATATCCTCCTCTTTTATCACTTCGGAAATCGATACCGAATTCACCCGCTCTATCTCCGTAAATCTTAACGGACACGACGATGATTCACCTGAACTCACCGAACGACATAAATTGTTTACATAACTCATTCCACGAGAACAAGTTAAATAATCCGACCCTATTGTTAAAGAAGTATCTTGTGAAAATCCATAACTATTACCACTTTTTATCGCATCCTGATTTGCTCCTAAAAATATCGCTATTAAACCATTCTCTCTTAATTTTTTTAGTTTTATATTTAAATCTCCCTCTTTATGTTTTGAATTATTATCCTTACCATCCGTCAACACCACTAACATTCGCTTTATTTTCGGATTTAAATTTTTTACTTCTTTTGACAATGATTTTTCATAGTTATTTACATACTTTTCTTGTGATTCTATTCGCTCTAAAACCGTGTCTATCAAACGAGTCGAACCCCGGGGATTCATCATAGAACACCACATCTCATCTGATATTTCTTTTAATTTTATTACATCTATATTCTCATAATATGTCTCTGATATATCATCAAAGCTCGTTATACTCATTTGTATATCTCCACCCGTTTTTTTTGAGATATTTATTTGATCTTCTATTAATTCTTTCAGCTTCACAGTAGGAGTATTTTTCATGGTATGCATCGAACCCGAACGATCTGATACTACTTCTATATGCACTAATAACGGGATCTTACTATTTTCCATCTTTTATCTAACATAAAGATATTTATTTAAATTTCAATTTTATTTATTATTAAATCTAATTAATAACATACCTTTATTCATACTATGAACCTTTATCGTGCGCTTCCCGACGATTGCTTAAATATTATTTTTTTATTTATGCACGAATTACTTGATTTTCACAATCTTTATCTTTCCTGTTCTTTTTTTTCAAAAGGATTTTCTAAAAATTTCATTAAAACGAAATTTATAGATAAATATGGCTTTATTTCCCAAAATTTTCCACCTATCATTATTGAACTCGCCGGTGGTATTCAAGAAATGATTTTCTATCCTATTTTTAATGATTACTGTAAGCTATTTAATGTATCACCCTATCTTCTAGAGTTTACTCAACATATTTCATTAGACCAAATGAAATATCCTATTATGATTGGAAAACAAGACGGTAAATCATTTATTTCTTTTGTTATTAAATGTGTTAAAAAAAATATATATAAAAGCACTATTCAACAATCCAATAGCCAGGAAATTACTTACTATGTTTTATCTATTTATCAAAGATACGCATACTTCGAAGCTCCTTGGTATTCTACCGAAAAAAATATTTTTTCTAATGATTTAAGATATTTTAATTATAAAAATGGGCCCATCGCCGGACTTCGAAAAGGAACCTTCACTATTTTAGACGACACATTTCATCAAAATCTTTTACGCATTATTTGGAATGAAATTTCTACTATATATAGCCAAGACCTATTAATCACTTTTATAAAAGAATTTACTATTCACGGAATCATACCTAATCGCTATAATCCTTTAACTATTTCTCCCCATTATAAAATATAATTATTTTTATAATAATGTAAAATCATAATTATATTTATAGTAAAACATGCCACATCGTTCAATTATCCGTATAAATAGATATCAATCCAGAAGAGGCGGTCATAAGATTATTTCTCTTATTTGTTTATATATTATATTATCTATTATCTTTAGTGACAGTAATAAGCGGGTCTATTTTATTATTTCTTTTTCTATTGTTTTTAGTGCGGTTTGTTTTTATATATGCATCGTCCGTAATCAGACTATTATTGATACACAAGACATCAGTGATATTGATAGCTCCATTGAAGATTCAACGGATTATATTAGCGATGATGATATTATTAATATACATTATACACATTCTCCTCAAATGTGTGAAATGATTACGGCTGTTCCTATATCTCCATCTAACATACATCACTCATCCGATATAACTATTTTTGCCACACCAATTGAAGAATAACTATTATATTTATTGTCTTTTAAATATAATAAAGAATTGTTTCACCATTATATTAAATATGCCGAAGATTGATTTTGAACCAAAACTCGATTTCGAACAAGTTCTTATACGTCCTAAAAGAAGTGAATTAAATAGTAGAAATGAAGTCGAATTAAAACGAACTTTTCATTTTAAAAGTGGATCCCAGTGGACTGGAGTACCTGTCATCGCAGCTAATATGTCTACTACCGGAACCTTTGAATTATATCAAGAACTTTCAAAACATTTTATGCTTACGGCTTTACATAAATTTTATAAACTAGAAGATTTTAAAAAATATATTGAAAAAAATGGGGATCTTAATCCCGAATATTTTATGATTTCTACCGGAATTAGTGATGCTGATTTTCAGAATTTAACTCAAATTGTTACCAATATTCACACCAAATGGATATGCATCGACATTGCTAATGGATATATCAGTAAATTTCTTGAATTCTGCAAAAAAGTACGCAAACAATTTCCTAATCATATCATCGTCGCCGGTAATGTTGCAACTCGTGAAATGGTTGAAACCTTACTTATTGAAGCCGACGTTGATATCGTTAAGGTTGGTATCGGTCCTGGAAGTGTATGCACTACCAGAAAAAAAACCGGTGTTGGTATGCCTCAACTTAGTTGTGTTCTTGAATGCGCTGACGCCGCACACGGTGTCGGTAAGTATATCGTTAGCGATGGAGGTATCACTTGTCCAGGAGATATGTCTAAGGCCTTTTGTGGTGGAGCCGATTTTGTTATGATGGGTGGTTCTTTCGCGGGACATGATGAAAATCCTGGAGATATTATTACCAAAGATAATGGAAAAAAATATAAAATTTTTTATGGTATGAGCTCAGAACACGCTATGGTGCAATTCTATGGAAAAAAAAACGATTATCGCTCCAGTGAAGGTAAAGTCGTAGAAGTTCCTTACAAAGGACCCATTCATAATACTATTCTTGATTATCTTGGAGGCGTTAGGAGCACTTGCACATATATCGGCGCTAAATATATTAAACATATGCCTAAATGCACCACTTTCGTATTAGTTTCTAAACAATTAAATCAAATCTACAGCTAAAATATTTTTGATAATTTATACAATATATCATATAAATTTCCCAAATTTATATCTTTTATACTTAGTCTATGATTCGGAGACCAATCTACTATCCCACTCGCATAATATACCCCTTCTATACTTTCTATCATACCTTCTTTTTTCTTTATAAAATACTTTTCCTCTACATTATTTTTTACATAACATATCTCATAGCTTCTTCTTCGTTTATCAGTTATTTTTAACAATATCGTTACTTCTTGTAAAATACGCGTTTTTGAATTTTCTAATTCTTCTACTATATTTTTCGCACTTATTATCTTTACGGATGGCACTACTATATTTAAATCGTAGCATCCTTTTATAAATCTTTTATACTCTAAAGGTATTTCTGGTATATCCAATAATTTTAAATCTTCCTTTGTTACTATACCTATCTTATTTTCACAAAATATTTTTACGGGTACGTAAAAGATACGAGAATTACGATTATATCTTGAACGCATTACCCATTTTATTTTCTTCGGTTCTTCTATTAAATTACTATGCACATTTGCTAATTCCTTATGAAATAACATGCTTACCTCCCTTAATTTTATTTTCTCTTTTAAATTTAAATATTCATATATCACTAGTAATATATCAAAATACCCGAAAAAACTTTTCTCATTTAATTTTTTATTTAAAGATATTATCTTTCTTCGATGCATGTTTTTATATTAACTATAATAATACATTAAAATTCAATTTTATTATTATAAATATAAAACATCTAGATTTTCTTTTAAATACTTTGCCAGTCTTGATGATTTGTTTTGATACCATTCTGTCATATTACTCGATTTACAAATGTTTAACCACCGACGTGTTGGATAATTATTTAAACTTTCCCCACTATTTATTAAAAATACGATATATATCAACCCTATCTTCATTATATACTTATCATAGGTTTTACTATTTAATATAATTATTAAATTATATTAAACAAATTTACTATATTTCATATATTATGGTTGAGAGTTATTTTCCAGACCAAAAAAAAAAACTCATGGATTTTTTACATCAACTCAAGAAGAAACCTTTTTTCGAACATCCAAAACAGGTTTGCATGACCTACGCAACACATCTTAAGCTTTCCTTATATTTTTCTTACATATTAGGCAAAGGTTCTATTAAAGCATTTATACACGGCTTTATTCCTGATACTTATATTACATCGACCACTGACCTAATCCAAGAAGTTGATTTACTTTTGAAAAATAATGGATGTGATAGAGAAACAAAAACACACGAACCAAATAAATCTGATTAATTACCATAAATATTTATGGCTTAGTATTTTCGCTGTGT
>MDTG01097160.1_pt1 | contig 11890 bp, 9 predicted proteins | sample 811421 | NCBI WGS metagenome assembly MDTG01 (sample SAMN05326645, study PRJNA326480) | marine metagenome | isolation source: seawater | place: Pacific Ocean: South East | collected 2011 | reverse complement strand
TGTAATTAAAGATCAATTTACAATTGAAAATGGATTAATGACACCAACTTTAAAGTTAAAAAGATATAAAATTATTCAAAAATATAAAAAAAATTTTGAAAGTTTATATTAAAAAATAATTTAAAATTAAATTTAAAATCAATTATTATTCGCATTTTATCTTGCTTTTTAAGTATTATTATTTTTTTTTTAAAAACGTTTTTTAATAAAAAAAAATTAACTAAATTAAATATTTGACATAACTATTTAAAAAAAATAAAAATATTAAAACAATCGAATCACAAAGATTCGAAATTAAAAAGGGAGCTAAAGATGGCTAAAAGAAGAAAAAAAGCTGCTAAAAAGAAAAAGAAAGCTAAAGGAAAAAAAAGAAGAAGAAGAAGATAGTTTAGATTTCTTTTTTTTAAATATTACGCTTCTCATGACATTTGTTGTGAGAAGCGTTTTTTTTTATTCTAATTCTTGAGTATTTTCCGCAATTTTTTCTGTAGAAGTTGTTACAGGTTTTGCAATTTGGCTTTCCAAGTTTCTTTTAAGAGCTTTATCTAGTTTTTTCTGTGCATCCTCTAAAGGTAAATCCATAACTATTTGAAATTCAGTCAATATTCTATCATATGCTTTTTCAAATAATTGTCTTTCACTGTAAGATTGATCTATCATTAAATCTTCACCTTTGTTTAAATCTCTAACGACCTCAGCTAACTCATATATTTTACCTGAAGAAATTTTATTTTCGTACTCTTGAGCTCTCCTGCTCCACATAGATCTTTTAATTTTTGGTTTACTTTTTAATATACTAATACATTTATTGACTTGATTAATTGAAGCAAGCGGTCTTAAATTTGATTGTTTATTGACTGGAACCATTCCGCTAGCTTTATCTTTTTCGAATTTTAATACATAAGTCTCCACATCAATTCCACCAATATTTATTTTTTTAAATTCAGTTATCTGTCCGACGCCATGTTTTGGATATACAACATAATCTTTAATTTTATAATTACGTTTTTCAGTAGCTTGAGTTTTAATTTTTTTTATTTCTGGCTTTTGTTCGTTAGATTTAGATATTCTTGCTGAATCTGTTTTATTTTCCTCTACAGAAGTCTCTTTTTTATTTTTAATTATTTTGGTAGGTTTTTTTAAAATTTTCTTTAGATTTTTTTTTGATTTTTTTACAGCTACTTTTTTAACTTTACTAACTTTTTTTGTAACTTTTTTATCCTTTAACTTCTTATTTTTTTTAAAGGTTTTCTTTAAAATATTTTTCAAATTTATTTTCTTCATTTTTAAATTTTTCGTTATCTAATGGAGGTTCTTTTTTCGCTGAAATATTTGGCCAGATTTCCGAATATTTTGTGTTTATTTCTAGCCATTTATCGCTACCATTTTCTGTGTCCGGAACAATGGCATCGATTGGACACTCTGGTTCGCAGACGCCACAATCTATACACTCATCTGGTTTAATTACAAGCATATTTTTTCCCTCATAAAAACAATCGACTGGGCAAACCTCTACACAATCCATTAATTTACATTTAATACATTTTTCGTTAACTAAATAGGTCATTTGTTTATGTCAGACTTTATTTTATTTTTTAAATCTCCAATTAATTTATTATCTAAATATAATAGACCAGCCAGTCTTCTTATTAAATTTGCTTCGTACATATCAGATTGTCCATCTGAATAGATTATTTTTAGCAAGGATTCAAATATTTTAATCTTAATATTTTTATCAACACTTTTAATTTTTCGCGTAAAATTTAAAATTTGATTAGAATCTGACTCTATTTTTTCTGCAGAAATTAAAATTTTATCTAAATCTTCAGTATTTGAACCCAATTCTTCAAGTGTTTTTTTTATAATGTCTTTCTCTTTTGTAGTATAGTTTTCATCTATTTTAGCTGCATGTACTAGTAATGCGGCTATATCTAGCTCTGAATTATTATTATCAGTTTTCTTTTCTTTTAAAAAATTAAACATTATTTAAAATCTATATGTTTTAAAACATTAAAAGGATTATCTCTTTTATTATTAAATTCAAAATTTTTCTTTATATTTTTTGATCTTATATACTTAAAGTATATATTTTCTTTTTTCTCAAATGATTTATAATTCATTTTTTCAATTAATTTTAAAAAATTTTCCTTACTACAACCCAATAAATTTAGCATTTCAGGAGTTAGCTTTATTTCATTTTTATTTTCATTATTCGAATTCATAATCATGATAAATAATCTTTCAAGAATATCTATCCTTACAAAATAATTACCGAATTTTTCAAATCCACAAAGCAACATGAAATTTTGATTATTTGAAGATGTATTTTCTAAAAAATTTAAACCAAATTTAGGTGGTTTAAGATTAAAATATTTTTGATGAAAGTTTTTCCATAAAGCAATTCTTAGTGATACTGCACTAGGTTTAAAGAGTTTAAATAAAAATATATGATATCTTCCAAATTTTACTCCAATTTTTCTTAAAATTTTTCTTTCCTCTTGACCAAGTTTATTTAAGTATTCAACTATCTTTTCCCTTTTAAGCACACCATTATTTTCATATAGTTGGTAAGATAAGGCTCTTATGGTAGGATTTGATAAATCAATATTTTTTAAATCAATCAAACTTTTTAGATCCTCTTGAATCTTTTTATTTATCCAATCTAAAATATAATTTGAAAGTTTAGTTTGATCTTTACTTTCTACCATATCATCAACAATTAAATTGATATCTGGATTTAAATAATTTTTACCAGGTGAAAGCTTTGCTATTGGAAATTTTCCCCAATAAACTTTAAAATCATCCTTTAATTCTATTAAACCGGTTTTTATAATTTGTTGAATTCTATTTAATATTTCAGGACCCACATTCTGTCTTGCTGCCTTTTTAAGAGACTTAATGTCAGTGTCTAATGCACCAACTTTAAAATCTAAATCTAGTTTTAACCCTTTTAATTGACCAATGAATTGATTATTTATCATTACCTTTTCATTATCTAAAATTTTTGTTTCAAAGTTAATGTCTTGTTTTAAGCCTCTTGCAAGTACGCTGGCTCTTTTATCAATAAAACTTTTAGTAAGCTCTTCATGCAAACGATCAGACAACTTATCTTCTAAAGATTTTGTTCTTTCAATCCAATAATCTTGATTTTCAACCCAATTTGACTTATTTGAAACATAAGACCAAGTTCTAACATTTGCAATTCTGTTAGAAATAGAATCCAAATTTCCATCCATTTTATTCAGCAATGATAATTGTTGTTTCATATATTGACTCGGAATTTTACCATTTTTTTTATTTAAAAAATTAAATACTTTAGTTACTATTTCTATGTGATGACCATATGTTTTTTTTACAAAATCTGGAATTTGACAACATTCCCATAATAGTCTTAGTTGGTTTTCATCATATTTTAATCCTGAATTTATTTCGCCTTTTAAAAATAATTTTAAAACTTTTTCATCCTCACATTCATGAATTCGTCTTAACCATTCCTCATTTGGTTTTTCTTCCAAAGATTTGATTAAATTTTTTACATTTAAAAAATTAATATTAGTATTTCTCCAAAAAATTGTTTTAATTTCATCAAACTTATGGCCCTCAAGTAAATCTACCTCATCCGAACTAATTTCTTTGCAATCTCCAGTTATACCAAAGCAACCATCATTTAAATACCTTCCAGCTCTACCTGATATTTGTCCTATTTCTGATATGTTAAGTTTTCTTAATTTTTTTCCATCAAATTTTTTTAAGTTAGAAAAATATACGTTATCTAAATCCATGTTTATACCCATTCCTATAGCATCAGTTGCTACTAGATAATCCACATCACCTGACTGATATAAATCTACTTGAGAATTTCTTGTTTTTGGGCTTAATGAACCCATTACTATTGCAGCACCACCCTTTTGTCTTCTTATTAACTCCGCAATTGCATAAACTTCCTCATTAGAAAAAGCTATAATTGCACTTTTTCTTTCAATTCTAGAAATTTTTTTATGCCCACTGTAAGTTAGTTTTGAAAGTCTTTCTTTATTAATAAATTCTAAATCACCATCAAGTTTAGATATAATATTTTTTATTGTATTAGAGCCCATAAACATTGTTAGTTTTTCACCTCTAAGATTTAATAATCTGTCTGTAAATATATGTCCTCTCTCATGATCAGAACACATTTGAATTTCATCAATACCAACAAACTCTAAATTTTTATCTAATGGCATTGACTCCACAGTACAAAGATAATATTTCGCATTTGAAGGAATAATTTTTTCTTCACCAGTTATCAATGCAACTTTGCTAACATCAACTTTTTTAATGACTTTATCGTAAACTTCTCTTGCAAGTAACCTAAGTGGAAACCCAATCATGCCAGATTGAAAAGATAGCATCCTCTCGATTGCCTGATAAGTTTTTCCAGTATTTGTGGGACCCAAAACTGCTGTTATTTTATTTTTTGTCATTTCTATCTTTGGTATATTGTTTTTTTTTTCTACTATATGTTGTTGTGCTAAAAGAACAAAGATAGTCTAAAACTAGTCCGAATCATTAAGTAAAAAGTTCTCATTTGGTATTTTTGTAAGAAGAACAGTAACATAAAATCAAATAATTCAATATATTTTATTTATGAATAAAAAATTATGGGAAGCGTCAAGTAATTTAAAGAAAAACTCTAATTTATACAGATTTGAAAAGTTTTTGTCTAAAAGGTCAAATTATAAAGTTACAAAAAATTACTCAAAATTACTTGAATGGACTATAAAAAATAAAAAATTTTTTTGGTCCTCAATATGGGATTTTTGCAAAGTAAAAGGTATTAAAACAAATAAATTTTTATTTCAAAAAGAACTTATTAAAAATAAATTTTTTATTAATTCAAAAATAAATTTTGCTGAAAACCTACTTTCAAAAAATGAAAATTCAAAAGCAATTACATTTATAAGTGAAAACGGTTATAAAAATATTAGAACATGGAAAGAATTAAATGAAAACGTAAGTAAACTAATAAATCTATTTAAAAAATTAAATATAAAAAAAGGAGATAGGATTGCTGCATATTTACCAAATATTACAGAGACAGTAGAAAGTTTTTTAGCAACAGCTTCTTTAGGGGCGATATGGTCTTCTTGTTCTCCAGATTTTGGTGCAAATGGCGTAATCGAAAGGTTTGCTCAAATCAAACCTAAAGTTTTAATTATTTCTGACAGGTACTATTATAATGGAAAGGAGATAAATATAATTGAAAGATTACCAATAATTTTAAAAAAAATTAAATCAATTAATAAAGTTATAATAGTAAACTATCCTGGCAAAAAATATCTAAAATTCAAAAAGATTAAAAATATTAAATATTATTTTTGGAATGAAATTTATAAAATTAAACCAATAAAAATTTTATTTAACAAGTTTGATTTTGATCATGAATTAGCAATTTTGTATTCAAGTGGAACAACTGGAAAGCCAAAATGTATATGCCATATAGCTGGCGGTGTTTTACTTCAACATTTGAAAGAACATCAATTACATTGCGAAATAAAGCCAAAAGATAATGTTTTTTATTTCACCACTTGTGGTTGGATGATGTGGAATTGGTTAGTTAGTGCTTTAGCATCTCAAGCTTCAATAGTATTATTTGATGGTTTTCCTATGTATAAGGAAAAAGATTTATTAATAAGAATAGCTGAAAAAGAAAAAATTAGTCTTTTTGGGGTAAGTGCTAAATATTTAGACTCATTGAGAAAATTAAATATTAATATCAAGTCAAAATATAAATTACAAAAATTAAAAACTATTTGCTCAACTGGATCTCCTTTATCAAAAGATTGTTTCAATTATATATATAAAAAAATTAAAAAAAATTTACACCTTTCATCGATTTCAGGAGGAACAGATATCGTTTCATGTTTTGTGCTTGGAAATATTTATAGTCCAGTAATTAATGGACAAATTCAAAATAATGGTCTTGGAATGGATGTTGGAGTTTATAATATTTATGGAAAAAAAATTAAAAATAGAAAAGGAGAGTTAATTTGCAAAAATGCATTTCCATCAATGCCAAAAAAGTTCTGGAATGATAAAAATAATATTAAGTACAAAAAAGCATATTTTCAAAAGTTTAAAGGAGTTTGGCATCATGGCGATTATGCTGAAAGAAAAGATAATGGAGGATACATAATTTATGGACGTTCGGATGCAACATTAAATCCTGGAGGAGTTAGATTGGGAACATCTGAAATTTATTCTGTAGTTGAAAAATTTGACGAAATTAAAGAGTCTATAGTTGTAGGGCAAAATTGGGATAACGATATTAGAATTATTTTATTTGTTGTAATTGATAAAAAATTTGAATTGAGTGATTATTTAATAGAAAAAATAAAAAAAGCTATAAGATTAAATGCTTCACCACGGCACGTTCCATCAAAAATTATAAAAGTTTCTGATATTCCTAGAACAAAAAATGGAAAGATTGTAGAATTAGCTGTGAAAAATATAATTGAAGGAAATAAAATAAAAAATATTCAGGCTTTAGCAAATCCAGAAGTACTTAAGGAATATAAAGATTTGAGCGAATTAAAAAATTAAATGATTAAAGAAATAGTAAAAAATTTAAAACCTTCATCAACTCTAAGAATTAACGAGTTATCCAAAGACCTTGAATTACAAGGAAAAGAAATATTTAAATTTGGGTTTGGACAATCTCCTTTTAAAGTTCCAGAAGATGTAATTTTGGAACTAAAAAAAAATGCTCATCATAACAAGTATCTTCCAATGCAAGGACTCCCAGAATTAAGAAATGCAATTGCTCAGTTTGAATCAAAAAAAAAACAAAATAAATATGATGAGTCTAATATTATTATTGGACCAGGATCAAAAGAACTCATGTTTTTATTGCATATACTTTTTGATGGCGAAGTATTATTGCCAGCCCCAAGTTGGGTTTCATATAAACCTCAAGCAATTTTAGGAAGAAATAAATATCATTTTATTGAAACTTCTAGAGAAAGAAATTGGTTTCCATCTGCAGAAAGTATAGAAAATATTGTTTCAAAAAATAAAAATAAAAATTATTTACTTTTTTTAAATTCTCCAAATAATCCATGTGGACTTGTTTGTAAAAACCTTCAAGAAATAAGTGAAGTTGTGAAAAAGTATAAAATTTTAGTACTATCAGATGAAATCTATTCTGATTTGACCTTTGAATCAGATTTTCAATCTATATCTGATTTTTGTCCTGACCAAACAATCGTCAGCAATGGATTAAGCAAATGGTGTGGTGCAGGCGGATGGAGACTGGGATATTTTGTTATACCAAACCAATTTATTAAATTAAGAGAATCTTTAAAAGTTTTAGCTAGCGAAACTTTTACATCTGTTAGTGCACCAATACAATATGCTGCAATTGCTGCTTTTAAAAATGATCATACAGAATACTTAAATATTTCAAAAAATATTTTAAAAAGTGTAGGGAATTATGTTTATGAAAATTTAAGATCAAATAAAGTTTTAATTAGCAAACCACAAGGGGGTTTTTATTTAATGCCAGAATTTATGGATAAAAAATTCAAAACTTCTGAAGATATGTGTAAAGATATGTTGAACAAAGCTGGGGTTGCAGCACTACCAGGATCAGACTTTGGTTTTTCAGAAAAAAAAATGTATGCAAGAATAAGTTTTACTGATTTTAATGGTGATGAATTTATGAAAAATATTCCTAAAAATTTAAGTATAGATGACAATTTATTAAATGAATTTGCACCAAAAATAGTAGAAGGCACAAAAAGATTAAAAGCCTGGGTTGAATCAACTTAATTTTTTTATAGACTCGACCACAAAGTTTTGATTAGAATTGTTCTAAATAATAATAGTAGAGGAGAAATAATATGAGAAAAATAATTACTTCCTTATCGAGCGCTCTATTGCTTTTTGTAGCTACGTTGTCTTTTTCTACAGTTGCAAAATCTGCAGAGTTTTTCACGATAGGAACCGGTGGACCGACTGGCGTATACTTTCAAACTGGAAATGCTATTTGCAAAATGTTGCATAAATATGCGACTAGTGCGGAACATGGAAGAAAAAAAGGTGCAACTGATAAAGCATATAGATGTACAGCGCCTTCAACTGGAGGGTCTAATTATAACATTGGCCAAATAAAAGATGGTGAGTTTCAATTTGGTGTAGCACAATCAGACTGGCAGTTTCATGCTTATAATGGTTCAAGCAAATGGGAAGGAAAAAAATTTGGTAATTTAAGAGCTGTTTTTTCAGTTCATAATGAACCTTTCCAAATTTGGGCTAGAAAAAAAGCTAGAGTAAAAGACTTTAAAGGACTTGAAGGAAAAGTTGTTAATATAGGTAATCCAGGTTCAGGTCAAAGAGGAACTATGGAAGAGCTTATGAAAGCAATGGGTGTTAGTAATAGTTATTTTAAATCAGTAACTGAATTAACATCATCTGAGCAAGTTAAAGCACTTTGTGATGGAAAAATAGATGCTTTTGGTTATTCAGTTGGATTTCCAAATGGAGCTATGGAACAAGCAGCAACTTGCGGGGCTAAAGCTTTACCAATTAATTTAGTAGGTGGACCAGTTCAAGGTCTTATTGATGGTGCAGATTATTATGCTGCAGCAACAATACCTAAAGGAACTTACACAGGACAAAAGAAAGATGTTACAACTTTTGGTGTAAAAGCTACAGTTGTTACAAGTGCCGATGTTCCTGAAGAGCTTGTTTATTTAGTTACAAAAGCTGTTTTTGAAAACTTTGATGATTTTAGAAAACAACATCCTGCTTTTGGACCATTAGAAAAGAAAAATATGATAGCTGATGGTTTATCTGCTCCATTACATCCAGGTGCAGTTAAATACTATAAAGAAGCTGGGTTAATGTAATCCAAATACTTAATTTAATTTAAAAGGCCCAATATATTTATTGGGCCTTTTTTTTGTAGTAAAGTATCATCTTATATATAAATGAATAAAGATATAGATACAAAAATTGAAAGTAAAATTCACGAAGATTTATCACCTACTAGGAATCTTGGAGGTCTTCATTTAAAAATTGTTGCTGCTATAGCAATAATTTGGTCTTTATTTCAATTATGGTATGCATCCCCCTTTCCTTTTTGGTTTAATATTGGAATGTTTAAAGGTTTACCCGCTAGAGCTATTCATTTAGGATTTGCATTATTATTAGCTTTTCTAATATTTCCTTTTTCCAAATCCAAAAAAATTTCAATATTTGATATTTTTATAAGTATAGTAGGAACTTTTTGCTGTCTTTATATTTATTTTTTTTATGATCAATTAGTAGATAGAGGAGGCATTCTATTAAAAATTAATTTAGGTGAAAATTTTATTCTTCCAATAGAATTAATTATTGGAATATGTGGAATTTTAATTCTACTTGAAGCAACTAGAAGGGTAATTGGAATACCTTTAGTTATTATTGCAGTCTGTTTCTTGCTATTCTCTTATTTTGGAAAATATGCACCAGAAATGATTTCACATGGAGGTCTTTCTTTAAAGAGATTAGTAGGATTTCAATGGTTTGATCAAGAAGCAATATTTGGAATTCCAATAGGTGTTTCTGTTGATTTTATATTTTTGTTTGTTTTGTTTGGTGCGCTTCTAGAAACTGCTGGAGGAGGTCAATATTTTTTAGATTTAGCTTTTGCTATGGTAGGAAAAATGAGAGGTGGCCCAGCTAAAGCAGCAATTTTAGGATCAGGAATGACAGGCATGATATCAGGCTCATCGGTAGCGAATACAGTTACCACAGGCACTTTTACAATCCCGATCATGAAAAAAACTGGCTTTTCAAAAGAAAAAGCAGGAGCAATTGAAGTCTCTTCTTCGGTTAATGGGCAAATAATGCCTCCAGTAATGGGAGCAGCAGCTTTTGTTATGGCAAGTTTTATAGGAGTCACATACTTCGAGGTAGTTAAACACGCATTTTTACCAGCAGTGATATCTTACATTGCATTGTTTTATATTTCACACCTAGAGGCATTAAAATTAAATCTAAAAGGAATGGATGAAAAGGAAGTACCAAATTTAAAAAAAACTTTTCTTTCAGGTTTACATTTTTTAATTCCGATTTTTGTTTTGATTTATTTGCTAGTTTATCTAAGACTTACTGCTTCATATTCAATATTCTATGCAACTATTGCATTAATTTCTGTAAATTTAATAAACATATTAATTAAACAATCAAATTTTAGAGATGGATTAAAAACTTGGTTTAATCAAACAGTCGTAGGTTTTGAAAAAGGCGCTATAAACATGGTGGCAGTTGGTATTGCAATTGCAACAGCAGGAGTTATTGTAGGAGCTGTAGGCTCAACAGGATTAAGTACAAATTTAATTATTGTTATAGAGTCTGTTGCAAAAGATAATGTCATAATTCTAATATTATTAACTATAATTCTATGTTTATTGCTTGGTATGGGACTTCCAACTACGGCAAATTATGTAGTTGTTGCATCACTTATGTCAATGGTTTTAGTTGATGTAGGTAACGCATCTGGATTTATTTTTCCAATTATAGCAGTTCATTTGTTTGTATTTTATTTTGGCTTGATGGCAGATGTAACACCACCCGTTGGACTAGCATCATACGCAGCTGCAGGCATTTCAGGAGGAGATCCTCTTAGAACTGGAGTACAGGCATTCTGGTATAGTTTAAGAACTGGTATTCTCCCAATTGTTTTTTTATTCAACCACGAGATTTTATTAATAGGAATTGAAAATATTTGGCATGCGTTACTAGTAATTGTGACTTCTTTAATAGGAATATTAATTTTCACATCAGCTACACAAGGATGGTTTTTCAATAAACTCAGATGGTACGAAACTATTATTTTTTTAGTTGTATCAATTTCTTTTTTATCTCCAGAATTTATTTTAAATAAATTTTATCCTAAATTTGAATATAAAGATTTAAATAAAATTAACTTAGTTAAGTTAGAAAAAAGTAGAGATGTTCATATAAAAATTACTCGATTTAGTGAATATGGCGAAAGGTATAAATTGTTTGTAATAAATAAAAATACATTTGACCAAAAATTTAATTTGGAAAAATATGGGCTAACTTTAATCAAAAAAGATAATCAAATTATAGTTGATAATTTAAAATGGAATGGTTTGGCAAAAAAATCTGGTTTTGAAATTGACGACTCTATTACTGAGTTAAAAGTAGAAAATCTAGATAGACCAAGCAAAAATTATGTTTACCCAATTGCTTTTATTTTGTTTGCAATTTTTGGATATTTAAATTTTAGAAGAAAACCAAATTAAGCAAATTCTTTATTTGTTTTTTTCCAGACTCCTGAAGCAGTAGCAATTATTTTTTTATTACTTTTTAGTTTACAAACCAAAAAAACTAAAGACCTAGTAACTTTTTGTATATAAACATTTCCTATAATTTCATCACCTAATTTGGTTGAATCTATAAATTTTATATCTAATGAAATTGTTACACATACTTTATTATTTGTAACTCTATGAGCTCCCGTTCCTGCACCTGCATCTATAATTGAGGCTATATATCCTCCATGGGTTATACCAGCTCTATTTAAATGTTTTTTATTTATTTTAGTTTTAAATTCATAATTTTTGTTTGAAATTTTACGAAAAAATAAACCACCATTATGTTTCATAAAACCTGGTTTTAAGCTGATCTGTTGAAATTTTTTATTCATTTAAATTAATAATGTGATCAATAACAATACAAATATAACTAATAAAAAAAAGTAAATTACAGATTTTTGTAGAGAAACTTTCATCTTTCCTTTCTTGGTGGGCCGCGAAGGACTTGAACCCTCAACCTCAGAGTCCGTAGCTCTGCGCTCTATCCAATTGAGCTAGCAGCCCATATGATTTAATATAGATGA
>MDTG01139642.1_pt1 | contig 11891 bp, 13 predicted proteins | sample 811421 | NCBI WGS metagenome assembly MDTG01 (sample SAMN05326645, study PRJNA326480) | marine metagenome | isolation source: seawater | place: Pacific Ocean: South East | collected 2011 | reverse complement strand
TTCTCTAATTTAAGATTCACTCTCTTAAATAAAATTCTTTTATTTCGTTTTAAAGTTACTGATTTTAATTCTAAAAGCATAAACTATATATAGTTATAAATTCTTCTTTCAAAATTTATTAAATTTTATAAAGTAAAACCATGATAAAATCTCATAATCACTTTAATAGTATAGATGAAATTAAAGTTTCTGGAAACACTTATAAATTCTATAACCTGATTAAATCGGACCTAAATAAAAATGGAGAAATAGAGAAACTCCCAGTTTCATACAAAATTCTTCTTGAGAATTTAATAAGAAATCACGATGTACAAATTTCAAACTATTCTGATATTCAAAATATAATAAATCTCAAGGTTGGGCGAGAAATTCAATTTAAACCATCAAGAGTACTAATGCAGGACTATACAGGAGTTCCAGCTGTAGCAGATTTAGCTGCAATGAGAGATTCTTTAAAAAAAATGAAGAAAGATCCAAAAAAAATTAATCCTCTGGTTCCAGTGAGTTTAGTGGTAGATCATTCTATAATTGTTGACAAATTTGGTGATAAGAATGCTCTTTCAAATAACACTGAATTGGAATTCAAACGAAATACGGAAAGATATCAATTACTCAAATGGGCTCAATCATCATTTAAAAATTTTAAAGTATTTCCTCCTGGATCAGGTATATGCCACCAAATAAATATTGAGTACTTAGCTGATGTAGTTGGGAATGAGGTTAATAATTTATTCTTTGATACGGTCGTCGGGACAGATAGTCATACCACTATGGTGAATGCTCTTTCTGTTCTTGGATGGGGTGTAGGAGGAATTGAGGCTGAAGCTGTAATGCTAGGGCAGTCAATTTCCATGTTAATACCCGAGGTCGTTGGAGTAAAGTTGAAAGGGAGTTTAAGAGAGGGAATAACTGCTACAGATTTAGTGTTAACCATAACAGAAAAATTAAGGAAATTTGGTGTTGTAGGAAAATTTGTAGAGTTTTTTGGACCAGGCTTAGGTCATTTAACTCTATCTGAAAGATCAACGATTTCAAATATGTCTCCGGAATATGGTGCTACTTGTGGTTTGTTTCCTGTAGATGATGAAACTATTGATTACTTAAAGTTAACTGGAAGAAATGAAAAACAGCTAAAAATTGTAAGAAAATATCACGAGTTACAACACACATGGGGCTCTGATCCAAAAATTACATTGAGTTACAACGATGTTATTGAAATAGATTTAACAAAGATAAGAAGTTCATTGGCTGGACCAAAACGACCTCAAGATAGGATTAATTTAGAAGATATTTCAAAAACTTTCAAAAAAACCTTAAAATTCAAAAATCATGAGATTGACCAGCAATTTATGTCTGAAAAACTTAGTCATGGTTCAGTCTGTATAGCAGCAATAACAAGTTGCACTAACACATCAAACCCTTCGGTTTTAATCGGAGCAGGACTTATGGCTAAAAAGGCTAGAAATTTTGGGATTCAAATACCAAAGTGGGTAAAGACTTCATTTGCACCTGGAAGCAAAGTAGTTGCAGAATATCTTGAAAACGCTGAGCTAATGCATCCACTTAACGAACTTGGATTTAATATAGTTGGCTTTGGTTGTACAACATGTATTGGTAACTCGGGTTCATTAGATAAACAAATAGAAAAAGAAATAAAAAGAAATGATTTGAATGTATGTAGTGTTATTTCAGGAAATCGAAATTTTGAGGGAAGAATCCATCCCCTTGTTAAATCAAATTTTTTAGCTTCACCTTTATTAGTAGTTGCTTTTGCAATTTTTGGGAACATAAATATAAATTTTTACAAAGAACCACTTTTTACTTCCAGAAAAAAAAAAGTTTTTTTAAAAGATATTTGGCCTTCGAACCAAGAAATAAATCAGATGTTAAAATTAGTTTTAAGCAAAGATATTTTTGAGAAAAAATATTCAAATATTTTTTCAGGAGACGAAAATTGGAAAAAAATTAAAACTACAAATTCAGAAACATATAATTGGTCAATGTCCTCAACATACATCAAAAAGCCACCTTTTTTTGATTTTAAGCGTAAAAAAAATGAATCTATGAATAAGCTAAGACCACTTATGATCTTAGGAGATTCTGTAACTACTGATCATATTTCACCTGCTGGAAGTATAGACGAAGATAGTAGAGCGGGTAAATACTTATCTAAAAGACAAATAAGTAAAGACGATTTCAATTCGTACGGAGCTAGGAGAGGGAACCATGAGGTTATGATAAGAGGAACTTTTGCTAATGTGAGGATAAAAAATAAAATGATAAATCAAGAAGGAGGGTTTAGTATTCATTATCCTACTAGAGAAATAAACAATGTTTTTGATGTTGCTGAAAAATACAAAAAAGAAGCAACACCGCTTATCGTGATTGCTGGCAAAGAATACGGAACAGGTTCTTCTAGAGATTGGGCTGCAAAAGGAACTAAGTTACTTGGTGTAAAGGTAGTATTAGCCGAGACTTTTGAAAGAATTCATCGTTCAAATTTAGTAGGTATGGGTGTTTTACCTCTTCAAATTCTAGATAAAAGTTTGAATAATTTAAAACTAAAAGGCAATGAACTTTTTGATATCGGAGATTGGAATAAATTTAAATGTCAACCTAAATTTGAAACTAAAATATTTTTTAGAAATGAGAATAACGAAATTACATATTTAAAAGTTTTGTCTAGAATCGATACTTTGCATGAACTAGAATATTTTAAAGAAGATGGCATACTTCCATATGTGATAAAAAAACTTAGTTAAACTATGTCAAAGAAAATTTGTGCTATCTTAGGTCCCACTAATACTGGTAAAACTTTTTTTGCTATTGAGAAAATGTTAAAGCATAATACTGGTTTGATGGGTTTTCCATTAAGATTATTAGCAAGAGAAAATTTTGAAAAAATTGGGAAAAAGATTGGATTTTCAAAGGTAGCCCTAGTAACTGGAGAGGAAAAGATAATCCCAAACACTGCAAAATTCTTTTTTTGTACAGTAGAATCAATGCCAGAAGATAAAATTTTTGATTTTTTAGCTGTTGATGAAGTGCAATTATCATCAAACCAAGAAAGAGGTTATTTTTTTACAGATAAAATCTTAAATTCGAGGGGAAGAAGTTTAACCATGTTTATAGGTTCTGAAGCCATTGAGAGTATTTTAAAAGTGTTATTTGAGAATATAGAAATTTTTAAAAAACCAAGATTATCGAAATTAAATTTTTATGGATATAAGAATTTAATAAGATTACCTCCTCGGTCAGCTGTAATAGCTTTTTCTCAATTTGAAGTTTATTCAATCGCAGAGAAATTAAAAAAATTTAAAGGAGGCGCATCAGTCGTAACAGGAGCATTATCACCCGAAGCTAGAAATGCTCAAGTAAAAATTTTTGAAAATGGGGAAGTCGATTATTTAGTTGCTACTGATGCCATTGGTTTAGGACTAAATTTATCAATAAAATATATTTTCTTTTCTAGTATTATAAAGTTTGATGGAATTAAAAAAAGATATCTTACTTATGATGAAATTGCTCAAATTGCAGGAAGAGCTGGAAGATACAAAACTGATGGATTTTTTGGAATTACCCAAAATTTAAAGACATTTGATCCCGACTTAATAAAATTTGTTGAAGAATACAAATTCAATATAATAGAAAAAATTTTTTGGAGAAATTCAAAATTAAACTTTCGCTCAATTAAATCTCTAATTCAAAGTATTAAAAAAAAACCAGATAAAAAAATATTTATTTTAAAAAAAGATGGACACGACAACATGAATTTAAATCTTTTAATCCAAAATAATGAGATAAAAAAGAAGATATGCACTCAAAAACAGCTGAAACTTCTTTGGGAAATCTGTGGAATACCAGATTACACAAATATTCTTGATGAGTTTCACTCTAAGCTTTTAATTCAAATTTCGGAATACATGCTCAGTAATGATAGAAATATTCCAAAAGAATGGTTTGAAAAACAATTTAAACAGACTGAAAAATTCACGGATAAAATCGAGATTATTAACATGAAAATCGCTCAAATCAGAATTTGGTCATTTATTTCGAATAAAAACAATTGGGTTTTAGATTCGATTAAATACAGAGATAGGATAAAAAAAATTGAGATCTATTTATCTAATAGACTTCACAAATTACTTGTAAATAAGTTTATTGAAATAACAGGTAAAAGTTTTAAACACTCAAATATTTTGAAAAATAATCAGTTTTGCAAACTAAATAAAAGAAATGAACTTGTTGTAAATGAACAGGTTCTCGGATATTTGGATGGATTTAGATTTAAAATTAAATATAATGAAAATTTTAATTTAAAAAACTCACATGTTTACAAAAATATTACAAGTTCTTTAAATGAGATTTCACAAAGTGTTTTCAGAGAATTTATTAATAGTCACAATAAAGAAATAGCTTTTGATATCAAAGCAAATATATTTTGGAAAAATCAGGTAATTGCAAAGTTTTTAAAAGGAGAAAAAGTATCAAAACCAAAAATTAGGATTTTTCATGATGAAATTTTTGGTAAGAATAATGTAGAACTAATTAAAAATAAGTTATTTAAAGTTCTATCTGACAAACTGACTAAAAATACAAATTTCATTTATCAACTAGAAAAGTTTTCAAATAATAAGGACTTTAGTCCATCTTTTAGAGCAATTTGTTTTGGATTGTATGAAAATTTGGGGCATTGCTTAAAATCAGAATATCAGAATTCATATTACAAGCTCAGTGTACAGGAAATTAATCAATTAAAACGAATAAAGTTCACTACTGGTAGTAAATTTTTTTATATAAATATATGCAACCAACTTTCGTTTCTTATCTCTCAAATGCTTTTAGGCACTTACTATAAAACAGCGATAAATGTAACCTCCAAAAAAAAACTTATTGTTCCAAGCTTATTTTTCAGTCATGAAGTTTACCAAAAGCTCAGACGACAGGGCTATTATAGGCTTAAAGTTTTAAAAAAAAATTATCTAATTCATTATTTTTTATGTGAGAAAATTACTAAAGCAATTTTCACAGCAAAAAAAAGAAATAATTTTTTTTCTGGTTCAATAATTAAAGAATGTAACAATGATACCAAATTTTTAAACTACTGTTTTGAAAATCCAAGCCTCTTGAAAAATTTTTAATTTAGAATATTTCAAAATAAAAGTTGTTGAATTTAAAAAAACAAATTGTTATGTATAAATCAACTTAATAAAGATATGCCTTATATTGTAAAAGACCCTTGTGTTAAATGTAAATATATGGATTGCGTTGAAGTTTGTCCCGTAGATTGTTTTTATGAAGGTGAAAATTTCTTGGTCATCCATCCAGACGAATGTATAGATTGTGGTGTTTGCGAGCCAGAATGTCCTGCTGAGGCTATTAGTGATGATACATGTGATGACGCACAAAAATGGCTGGATGTAAATAGAGAATATGCAGAGAAATGGCCTAACATATCATCGATGGGCACCCCTCCTGAAGATAGAGATAAATGGAAGGATGTTAAAGATAAATTTGAATCACATTTTAGTCCTAACCCGGGTAAAGGAACCTAAAAAAATATTTCATTGTTGTATAAAATTAAACTTTATTGGAGAAAATTTTGAAAAAAGAAACATCTACATTAAGTCTTGAGATTGGTGATCTAGTTGTCTATCCAACTTACGGTGTTGGTCAAATCGAAGAATTTGATACCCATCACATCGATGGGACAGATCACGACTTTGTTCTAATAAATTTTAAACAAGATAAAATGAAATTGAGAATCCCTATGAACAAAACTGCCAACTCAGGTCTTAGAAAATTGAGTAATAAAAACAGATTATCGAAAGCACTAGAAGTTTTGAAAGAATCACCTAATTTAAAAAAGGATATGTGGATCAAAAGAGCAAAAGAGTATGAGAAAAATATTAATAGCGGAGATCCAGTTTTAATTGCCGAAGTTGTAAGAGATCTTCACAAAAATGATGACTTACTTGAACAACAATCTTATTCTGAAAGACAGATTTACCTAACAGCTTTAAATAGATTGAGCAATGAATATGCTGCTGTTGAAAATATTGATAAAAAAATTGCCAAAAAAAAATTGGAAGAATTACTTAACAACTAAAAAGATTTATTCTCTATAATTTTGAATTTCTCAATATTATTATCTTTCTTTTGGTTTAGACCGTTAAGTGTTCTAAAGATGTCTCTCGAGAATTTTTTTTGAATGCTTTGACCGAAATTTTTCTCTTTGTTCTTTTCCAAAAACTCTTTTGTTTTTATTGATATAGTATTGGGCTTAATTCTACTTGCCTCTGATTTAGTGATAAACTTAAAACTTTTAACGATATTTTGAAAGTATTGGTAAGTCGTTTTATACTCCTCAAATTTTGAAATAAATATAAATCTGTAAATTATACTATCTGAGTCTTGCAATAAAAATAAATTTATTTTCTCTTTACCTTTTGTAAAGATAATCTCTGAGGTTTTAAAATTATTTATAATGGAATAATTAACTGACGAATTTTTAGGAAGTTTTTTCCAATTTCTTGCGTATTGTTTTATACTTAATTTGTTTTTATTCATGTCCATATCAAATATTATTCTTGCTCCTTGTGAATCATACCCAATTAAGTTTTTGGGATAATTAAGAAAATAAAAACTTTCAGGAATATTAAAAGAAATTTTAAGTATAGGATGAATAAATTTCTGATTATAAATAACACCCTCTTTAAGATTACTACCGTAGATCATACCCTCAATTCTTTTTAAAAATATTTCTCTTCCGGTAATGGGATTTGTGGTTTCGAATTTTTTATTTTGTTCAATAAGTTTCTTAACACGATTTGATGAAGATGGATGAGTAGATAAAAGTTCTGGGATACTACCTTTTTTTATATTAGCTATTCTCTTTGACAATGAGGAGTACTCTTCCATGATGCTCAAAAAGTTGACCATTTCCGTAACGTTGAATCCAGCTCTTTTCATATATTTTATTGCTAATAAATCTGCTTCATACTCGTGTTTTCTGGAGTATGATAACGAATATAGACCTGCCGATTGATTAATAATGTTTTGTAATGGAATATTGTTTGTTAGTGTCCCCAAGATATTTACCAAAACACTAGTACTGATATTTCTGGTATACCTTCTTGCAGTATGTCTTGCAGAAATATGTCCAATTTCATGAGCAATTACCCCTGCTAATTGCGCCTCATTCTGACATAGAGAAATTAGTCCGCGGGTTACATATACAAAGCCTCCTGGCAAGGCAAATGCATTTGCAATTTGAGTATCCAAGACTGTGAAGGTAAACTTAGAACCAGCAAGTTCAGATGTAGCTAACAAAAATTCGCCCAATGATATAACATAATTATTTATTTTTTTATCAGAATAAACACCTCCAAACTCTTTAATTATTTGTTTATGCTCTTTTGCTCCTAAGGTGTATTCTTCTTTTTCACTCATTAATAGAAACTCTTCTTCACCAGTGGCAGGATTTGTTTGGCAGCTTGACAAAAATATTAATGAGAGAAAAAAAAATAATTTTAGGAGATTAATTTGTAAAAGTTGTATATTTTTCATATGTACATTATTAAATTACTAGTTAATTAGTCTTATTATGAGAATTATTCGCTGTATCATTTTTTTTTTAATAATCATATTTTTTAAAGATGTATCAAGTAAAAACGAAAATGCAAGGTTTTCCGCAGGAGCAGGAATTTATAATTTTATGGAAAACGGTAAATCAAGGTGTAGAAATCCCATTGTTGACGGAACTTGTACAACAGCTGATCTGGAGGCTCACAAATCTGCATCTATTGCCTATAATTTAGAATATTTTTCCAAAAAAAAGGTTTTAAAATATATCAATCCTTTTATTGGATTCTTAGGTACCACGCAAGAAGCATATTATGGTTATTTTGGATTAAGTGGTGACTTGTATTTCCTAAAATGTAAATGTATTGTAATAACACCGAGTTTAGCAGCCGGTTGGTATTTGGATGGAGAGGACATAAAATTGGGAAATAGAGTACAATTTAGAAGTGGCGGGGATATTACATATAAATTTAGGAATAAGGTTAGAATAGGTCTAGGTATATTTCATATATCGAATGCCAACTTAGGTGACGAAAACCCGGGCTCAGAACAGATAATTTTAAAATATCAGATACCATTAAAATAAAATGATAATTATGAAAGTGTTTATTTGTCTACTCGTATTTTTTACTAATGTTTTTGCAAAAGACAATCAGACAAGACTTTCTTTTGGAGTTGGACAGTTTAATTTTATGGAAGATGGCACACCACCGCATAAGAATACCTCAGAAATGTTAAACATGGAAATCCATAGTGGGAAAAAAATATTTAATCTTATAAAACCCTTTGCTGGTTTTCTTGGAACAAGCGCAAACGCATATTATGCATACGGTGGTTTTGGAATTGATGGATACTACACAAAAAAAAAAAATATAATTTTAACTCCAAGCGTGGCGTGTGGATATTATAAAGACGGAAGTGAAATTAAAGCTGGAAATCCATTGGAATTTTATATTGGGATTGACCTATTTTATAGATTTAAGAATAATGTGAGAATAGGAATGGGAATATTTCATATATCCAATGCAGACAGTGGATATAGGAATCCAGGATCTGAAACTTTATTGCTAAAGTATCAGTTTCCAATAAATTGAACTTTTTTAGTGGTCTTATAGTTAAACTGGATATAACGAATCCCTCCTAAGGATTAATTTCTGGTTCGAGTCCAGATAAGATCACCATTTTTGAGGTAAACATGAAACAAAAGTTACAAGATTTTTTTCAGTCCCAGATAACTGAACATCAATTAGTAGTAAAAAGAATTAGAAGTAACCTTGAACAAAATTTTTTAAACGTGGTAGATATCTGTTATAAATCAATAAAAAAAAAAAAAAAAGTTATTTTTTTTGGAAATGGAGGAAGTGCTTCGGATGCGCAACATCTGTCAACAGAATTAACTGTTAGATTTTCTAAAAATAGAAAATCTATTCCAGCAATATCATTAGCAACCGATACATCTACATTAACAGCAATAGGCAATGATTTTGGTTTTGAGTATTTGTTTTCGAGACAACTTGAAGCTATTGGGACTTCTGGTGATACTGTAATTGGAATTTCTACATCTGGTAAAAGTAAAAACATAATAAAAGGCTTGGAATATGCTAAAAATAATATGATGAAGTCCGTAATATTCACGGGACAAAACATTGAATTAGTTAAAGATATTACAGATGAAATAATATCTATACCTGCAAAGAATACATCTCGAATTCAAGAAGGTCATATTCTTCTGGGTCAAATGTTATGTAATGCTTTAGAACATAAACTTGGTCTAGCAGAGCTCGTAAAGGAACAGAAAAAATAAAAAATGATTAGAAAAAAATTAATTTTATTATATATGATTTTTTTTGTGATTTCATGTGAGAGAAATTCTGAAAACCTGATTGGAAATTCAGGTGAAACAGTTTTTTATGAGATTACTTTTCGAGACAAAGAAAATCAAGAGAGTACTTACAGACAAAGTTATCATTTTTTACCGATGTATGAAAACTTTCTACCGGTAGTAAAAAATAACGGAGAAATTATTGTGTACTCTCAAAATCAGAATGGCATCTTAAAAAAGAGTTTGAATAAAGAACAAATTCTTGACTATAACGATCTAATTAAGGATGATGAATCAAATCTCATTCTTGCCTTTCCAATATCGGAGGGAACTGAATGGATCACAGAGGACATAACCTCAATAAAGTTAAAATTAGGATTTGATAGAATATATAATACTAATTTACCATTTGAATTAAAAAATAAAATTGTAAAAACAAATGAAACTTTATTAATAAATGGAAAAAGAGTTAGAAATTGTATTAAAATTTCAAGTTATGGTCAGACTAGCTTTTTACCAGGTCCGCCTTTAAAAAAAATTAACATAGAAATTACGTCACATACTTGGTTTGCAAAGGATTTAGGACTTATAAAATATGAAAGAGAGGAAAAATCAGATTCGGCAACTACTGGTAATATATTTTATACAAAGACTATGCTATTTAACTAAAAAATCTAAAATCTTTCTGAAATTTTGATAGCTGTCAAGGTTAACTGTTCAACGAATTTTTTGAAAACTCTTATTTTTAAATCATTTGTTTTTGTATTTTCCGCACCAGATTTTTGATGTTCAGCCTCTTCTTCCATAAATAATTTTATTTTATTCAAGAGTTGCTTATCATCTTTCACCTCTTTTTTTTTCATCTGCTCTTTATAGTGTTCTACTATTATTGTTTCAACAGCATCTGTACACGCCATTACATAATCTCTACCTAAGATGGCAGTTAATGCACCTAGGGAAAATCCTCCTATTTCCCAAAGTGGAGTCATTAATGTTGGACGTATTCTTTTTGAAAGCATTTTCTTTTCAAAAAAATCTAAATGCTTTTGCTCCTGCTTAGCAATAGTTTCTAATTGTTTTACAAGTTTTTTATCACGAGAAAATTTTATCTGACCTGCATAAATTTTTTGTGCGCCAAACTCACCGGCATGATCAACTCTAATGATTCTTTCGTAATTTTTATTTTTAACCATGTGTTTTCCTGAAGTAAAATATACTTATAATGGAATTAACTAAAGAGTACAACACATTATAACCAGCCATCGATAAGCCATAAAAAGACAAGATTATTTCATCACATTTTGTAATAGGAACATCTTCTAGAAAGTTTCTAAGTTCATCTACACTTTCAAAATTACTCGATGGATTTGAGCACGCACTTTTATAAGTCCACCAGTTTTGTTCTACTCCAAAATGGAAACCAGAAACAATAAAACTTGAAAAATACACAACAGTAATCATGAAGATTAAAGGTTTATGATTAATTGTTAAAAGATAATTTAAAGAACAAATTAAGATTATTACAAAGTAAGGAACTCTTTGATAAATACAAAGTTCACAAGGAGGATAATTTTTAATATACTGGTAATACAAAGCAAAAAGTAGTGCGATTATAGACGAAAGAAAAATATAAAAAATAAAATAGTTTTCGATTTTTTTTTTAAACATTTAAGTTACCTAATTATCAAATATAATAAAATAAAAATTGCAATTAAAAATACTATGTTATTTATGTGTTTTCTTAGATATCTATCAATACTTTCTCCATATTTAAAAAGTAAAAATCCGATTAATGAAAACCTAAGCCCTCTTGAAATTAAAGAAAATAGAATAAAAATTAAAATATTAAGTTCTAAAATCCCACAAGAAATAGCTGCAATTTTGAAAGGAAAAGGGGTAAATCCTCCTATTAGAACAAACAGCCATCCATAACTATTAAATATATTTTTAAAATTATTAAAGTTTATCTCAAAACTGGGATATAGAATATAAAAATATTGAGAAACTGTCTCCCAAAAAAAAAAATCCAATTATATAGCCTAAGACCCCCCCTGCTACTGAAAATATGACAGCAACAAGAATTAAGAATAAAGCTTTGCTTTTGTCGGCAATTATCATAGGTATTAAAAACAAATCAGTCGGAATTGGAAATATAATTGATTCAAAAAAAGAAATTATTGAGATTACTTTCCAGGATTTTTTATTAGAAGAAAGTTTGATAGTCTTGTCATATATTGATTGGATATTATTTTTCAACATATTATTATTAACATATAGTATAAATGGTTTAATGATATATACATACAACTTTAGTAAACAGAAGACTGTATTATACAGTATTTTAAATCTTCTGAATAAAAAATTGTATAAAATTTTTATATTTAATCAAAGCCCCTATGGCGGAATTGGTAGACGCGACGGATTCAAAATCCGTTGAACTTCGGTTCATGTCCGTTCGAGTCGGACTAGGGGTACCATAAAATTA
>MDTG01245850.1_pt1 | contig 11892 bp, 14 predicted proteins | sample 811421 | NCBI WGS metagenome assembly MDTG01 (sample SAMN05326645, study PRJNA326480) | marine metagenome | isolation source: seawater | place: Pacific Ocean: South East | collected 2011 | reverse complement strand
TTAAATCTAATGACACAAATTTTAAAGGAGTTGGTCAACCATTAAGAATAGCTTTAACTGGATCTAGATTTGGGCCAGGCATTTACGATATTATAATTTCTCTTGGCAAAGAAGAGGTAACCAAAAGATTATGTAACAAGATATTTATTTAATATCTTTGCACTCTCTTCACTTGATGATGTTTTAGATCTTATTTGATCAAGCGTACGAGAACAATCTTCAATTTGTTTTTTTGCTAAATTTGGATTTTTTAAAAAATATTTTACTGATTTCAATATTTCTCTTGGGTTGCATTCACTTTGAAGAAGCTCAGGTATAATTTCTTTATTATTTATAATATTAATTATATTTGCAAACCTGACCTTAACTAAAAATTTCATAATTAAGAAATTAATGAAATTAATTTTATATATTATAATTGATGGAACTTTAGCATTACAAATTTCAAGTGATACTGTACCTGATTTTGCAACAGCAAAAATTGAATTTAATAAAATTACAGACTTGATATCTTTATCTGAAACAACTTCTATATTTTCTAAACGCAAATCATCTAACTTTCTACGAATAAAATTTTTATTTTCATCAGTTGAATGAAAAATAAAAGTATATTCATTAAATGTTTCATTCATTAATTTAACAAAATCAATTAGAATTGGAAAAAGTGTTTTTAATTCAGATGATCTACTGCCAGGGAAAAGAGAAATGATTTTTTTTCCTTTTGAGATATTTGATATATCAATTTTTGAATTGTTTTTCTCTAATAAAGGATGACCTACAAAAGTATTTTTAATGCTTTCTCTATCAAAAAATTTTTTTTCAAAATCAAATAGTAGTAAAAAATGATCAACAAATTTTTTAAACTTTTTAACTCTATTTTCTCTCCAGATCCAAACTTGTGGTGCTACATAGTGAATAATCTTGATATTTGATTTTTTTTTTTTAACTTTTTCGGAGACTCTTAGTGTAAAGTCAGGACTATCTACACTAAAAATTATATCTGGGTCAAATTTAAGAATTTGACTTACAGTGTAATCAATTTTTTTTTTAATCTTTAAAATATTCAAAATTACACTAGTAAAACCAATATAGGTGATTTCATTTATATCAAAAATTGATTCAACTCCTAACTTGGAAAGATTTGATCCTCCTACTGAAAGGTAATCAATTTTATCATTATATTGATTAAGTTTTGCAACCACTGTTGATGCCAATTTATCACCTGAGGCTTCACCAGTTAAAATAAATATTTTTTTTTTCATATTATATTTATAAAAATTTTATTTTTATTTGCGAATTTAATAGATTTTTCTTTATCAATAAAAATATTCTGCTTAGCTTTTAGCACAATCCCATTAATACCAGCTTTTTTACAGTCTTTTAAAGTATCAAGGCCTATGGTTGGTAAATCTGCTCTTAAATCTTGTTTTTTCTTGGGAAACTTTATTAATATTCCATGACTTTTTTTATCTTTTTTTAAAGATTGAATCATTTTTTTTGTACCCTTTGTAGTTTCTCTTAAAATAATCTTTTTATTTCTTACAACCAAACCTTGTACATGATTATAAGCATTAATCTTTCTTAAATTATCTATTCCAATTTTAATATTTATGAGGTTTAATTTTGAAGGTTTTGTTTTTGTATAATTGCCTTTTGATAATGTTAATTCAGGGTTATAAAAATTAGATTTAATTACTTTAATCTTATTTTCATTTAGAATTTTTATCAGTTCTTTTAAGATTGCGGCATCACCAAGCTTTGCTGCTTTTATGATTCTGGGTATATAATAAATACCCTTTACATCTAGTCTTAAATTTGAAATTTTTGGCTTATCAATTTTACCAGCAAATATCACCTTTCTACATTTTTTTTCATTGATCAGATTAAGTATCTGTCCAAATCTACCTATATTAATTGAATGCGAATTTTTATCTTTTTTGAAAATATTTTTTTTTGTTAAATCTATAATTAGATATCTTAACTTTCTTTTTTTTAATTTATTTAAAATTTTTTTTGGGAAATCTGTTTTTCCAAAAAATAAACCTATCATTTTATTTAAAATAAGGCTTGCAAATTGGTCTTTTTTTATCCTTATCTATAAAGTCTATTATTTCCTGAACAAAAATATTATCTTTAAAATTTCCATTTAACTTAGATAAGTTTTCATTTAAGTTTTCAGTTTTAAATATTTCTTTATATGCATCTGATAAACATATTATATCTTTATTAGAAACTTTTTTTCTTCTAAGGCCAATAATGTTTATTCCATCTAAGTAATTTCTATTTCCCAATGAAACTCCATAAGGAATTACATCTCTAGATACACCTGTCATCCCACCTATCATGGCCATTTTGCCAATTCTTGTGAATTGTTGAACTCCACAATTCCCCCCTATTATGACTTGATCTCCTACTTCAGCATGCCCTGCAATTGCAGCACTATTAGCAATGACAACATTATTTCCAATTATACAATCGTGGGCTATGTGGACACCAATCATTAATAGAGAATTGTCTCCAATTCTTGTTAGTCCACCTCCTCCAACTGTTCCTGTATTTATTGTTGTATATTCTCTTATTGTATTTCCATCGCCAATTATAAGCTCAGTTTTTTCTCCTTTATACTTAAGATCTTGTGGATTATTTCCAATTGAAGCAAATGGATAAATCTCATTATTTTTGCCAATTTTTGTTCGACCTATAATACTAACATGAGATTGAATTTTTGTACCCTCTTGAATCTCTACATCAGGTCCAATGACAGTGTAAGGACCTATCTCAACATTTTTATTAATTTTTGATTTTATATCAATTATTGCTGTTTTATGAATCATCTATTTTCTTTAATAAAATCTCTTAATTTTTTTGCTGGGTAACCCATTACTTTAGAATTATCCTCAATATTTTTTATTACTCCACTACCACCACCAATATGAACATTATTTCCAATTTTTAAGTGACCAGAAATACCAGCTTGACCACCTATAGTTACATTGTCTCCTAATGAAGAGCTTCCTGCCATTCCAACTTGTCCAGCAATAATACAATTATTTCCAATCTCATTATTATGAGCAATATGAATTTGATTATCTAAAAAAACATTTTTACCTATGACAGTATTTGAAAGCGATCCTCTATCAATAGTTGATCCACAACCAATTTCAGAGTTATCATCAATTATGACTATACCAACATGAGGATATCTGTAATTTTTTTTCTTATTTGGAAAAAAACCAAAACCTTTTTTTCCAATAACACATCCATCTAAAATACTCACATTATTCTTAATAATTGTATTTCTAATTATAACGTTTGAGCCAATAGAACAATTAGATCCGATATTAACGTTTTTTTCTATTATTGTATTATGTCCAATAGAACAGTTCTTACCAATTTTCACATTTTTTCCTATTAAAACATTTTTTCCATATTTACATTTTTTTCTAAATGAAGTTTTAGTAATTTCTTTTACAGAATTATCAAAATCATCAGTTATAGAATTGGGATAAAATTCATTTGTTATATTGGCAATATTTAACAAAACGTTATCAACTATTATTTTTTTGCAAGATTTAGGTAAGTGATGAGCTAGATTATTTAATGTTAAGCAATAAGATGCTTTAGTAGAAGACGCTAAACTTATATAGTTACTTGAATGAAAAAAAGTTAAATCTTTTTTTGTTGCTGATGCTAGATTTTTTATATCAAAAATTTTATCTTTTTTAAAATTTTCATTATTAGATATTGATACTCTTTTAAGTAAAATATCTATTTTAAACGGTCCAACATTTTTAAAAAAAGGATTTATCATTAATCAGCTATTTAACAAAAATTCTGATAAATCTATTATCAATAAATATTACTAATTATTTTCTATCTACTACTGTAGCTGACCACATAGCATCTGCCATTCTTTTACCTTCAACTAAAGCTTCTCCTTTATACTTCCAAACACGTCCATGCGATCTAACTGCTTCGATCTTTAATTCTAATTTACAATCAGGTATAACTGGGTTTCTAAATCTTGCTTTTTCTACACTCATCAAAAACACAAGTTTATTTTCGTATTCTTTTTTATCTATGCCGTGAGCTGTTAATGCTGCAGCTGCTTGACCAAATGCTTCTACTATTAGAACACCAGGCATTACTGGTTGACCAGGGAAATGACCCATTACATAAAAACCATCTTTTTTAACATTCATAATTGCAGTAGCTGAGTGTAATTTCTTAATATCTCTTAGCTCATCTATTAATAACATTGGTTCACGATGAGGTAATAATTCAATGATTTGAGATTTAGTTAAATTCATCTTTATTTTATTACCAACTTTTTTATTTTTTTATCAAATAAATCTAATATATTTTTTGATATATCTAAACTAGTTTTACCAATCAAAATGTCTTTTTTTTTTAAAATAATACTTATCTCATTATTTTTTGAATATTCTTCCAAGATTGGTCTTAAATTTATGAAAAACTCTGATCTCGCTTTGATTTGAAATTTTGTTAAATCATCATTCTTTTTTTTTAATGATTGATTCATTTTTTTTATGTTTTTTTCTAATTCAATAATTTTTTTTTTAAATTCTTCTTTTGCGAGAACATTTTTTTGAGCGATTAATTTATTTCTTTTTATATCAATTTCTTCTTTAAACTTTTTAAATTCATCATTATTTTTTACTCTTTTGTTTTTAACTTCTTTATTGATTTTTTTACCAGCTTGAGAATTATCAAAAACTGCATTTAGATCTATAAATGCAATATTATCTTGAGCATTTAAAAGATTGTTACTATTTGTAAAAAAAAAGATAACGATAAAAAATATTAAATGCTTTTTAATCACTAAAAAGTTGTCCCCAAATTAAATCTAAAGCTCTCAGTTTTATCAGTAGATTTTTTTGTAATTGGAAAAGTATACGAAAAAGATAGAGGTCCTACTGGTGTTAATAGATCCAGAGAAAAGCCAGTTGAACTTCTAATAAAATTTGAGTCATCTATAGCATCACTATAATCAACTCCCCATATATTAGCTGCATCAATGAAGTAAGAAATATCAACATTTTCCACAGTAGTTAAAATACCAGGAATATTTGTTGAGAGATTTACAGTTGAAACATAATTTCCACCAACAAAGTCAGAGCTATCTACTGGGCCAACCTTACCTTTTTCAAAACCTCTAAGTCTATTATATGGAACAACAGCTCTTTTTGAAATTCTTACATCTGAGTCATTTAATGAATTTACAGCTTTAAAATAAAAACTTGCCTTACCAACCATGTTTGAGGTGGAGTTAAGTGTATGATATTTTGATGCTACAAATACGTTCGCAATCTCACTTGTATCTGAAATTAAAGGAACTGTTTGATAAAACGAAGTTTTGTGACCAGAAGAAGGATTAAAAGTAGAATTTCTTAAATCATAATCGACTCCATAATTAAAATAAAAATCTCCATAAGAGCCCTCTTGTTTTTTTAAAGAATTAGAGGCTGTATTATTGGTCTCAAGTTTTTCAAAAGAAATATCAACTTCAGGATTAAAATAAAAATTTTCATATTGTTCAAATTTTGTTCCAACTGAAAATCCAGTTTTAGAAACTTTATATCCCGAGTCTGCTAAGTTATCTGTTGTAGTTGCTTCTAGGGATGTAAAAAGAGTATTTTCACTGTAATTAAAATTTGGTTTTGAGTAAATAAACCTACCTTTTAAACTTTCCTCTGAAATTTCAAAATTCGTATCAAGATTAATTCCCTTACCTAAAAAATTTTTTTCTTGGATACCTCCCGCAATAGTCGATCCAGAAGTTCCATATCCAGCTCCAGCAGATATTTGACCTGTTGGTTTTTCTTCAACTGTAATATTTATGACTTTTAGGTTTTTGTTTGATCCATCTACAATTTTAGATTTAACATTTCTAAAAAAATCTAAAGATCTTATTTGATCAACTGATTTATTATATAAAACCTCATTTAAAGGGTCGCCTTCATCAACAATTAATTTATTTCTTAAAACTTCTTCAATGGTGTTAAAATTTCCAAAAAAATTTATTTTTTCTACATAAAATTTTTCGCTATCAACAATCTTAAAATTAAAATTTATTTTATTTTGCTCAGTAATCGTTTCTTCAACTTTTGCATTTATGAAATCATATAATTTAAGTGTGGCTATGTTTTCTATTTCATTTAAAATAAGGCTTACTCTATCTAAAGAATATTTTTTATTTTTGATCTTTTTAAAGATCTTTTCAATCTTAGTAAAATCTTTTTTTTCATAATCTTCAGGAAGAATCAAATTTAAATCATTAAAAAAAAATTTATTTCCAGCGTTTATATTAAAAACTAGTTTAAACGATCCTTTTTCGTTTAGTTCAGCAAATGACTCTAATATTTCTACATTGTAATAACCTTCATTTTTATAAAAATTTTTCAAAAGTCTTTTATCTAAATTAATTATACTTTGATTAAGATAAATTTTGTTAGAGATAAATTTCCAGAATTTATTTTCTTCTGAAGCTATTACTTCTAGTAATTTTTTATCTTTGATCTTCTTATCTCCAATAAATAAAATTTCCTTTATAGTGGCCCTTTCACCTTGAGTGACATCAATTTTTAATCTAATTGAATTAAGTTTTTCATTCTTAACTAATGAAGGATTTACCTCTACAAAATAAAAACCTAATGATTTATGAAAATTTTTGATTGAGTCAATATCTTTATTTAAAAGTTTTTCAGTAAAAGACATTCTGTCTTTAAGCTTTATCTGTTCTAACATCTTTTTTTTAAAATCCTTGTTTTTAATTCCTATTATTTCCACAGCTTCTATAATAGGGTTTTCAATAATTTTAATACCTAGTATTTCATCTTTAATATTAAGTGAAATATCCTCAAAAAAATTTGTTTCATAAAGTTTTTTTAAAACCTCATTTAATTCAGTGTTATTATATTTCTTATTTAGTTTTATTTGACCCAATACTATTATCGTGTCTTTTGAAATTCTTTTATTACCAGAAACATTGACGTCTTTAATTAGATCAGCACAAGCAGATGAAATTGAAAGGATTAGAATTATAGTTAATTTTGATAAAACTTTGTTCATAAATTATGTTTTATATAGCAGAAATAATACGTTTATATAACTAAAGAGTCCATTTTGGAACTTACATAATCTCTTAAAAGATAAATTTCTTCAACTTTTCTTGGATTAATTTTCTTTAAATTTCTAAATTCTTTTAAATTTGAAATCTTAATAATTAAATTAATTAAATCATTGTAATTAATCTCTCTATTTAAAAATTTATGTACTAAATAATCATTTACAGTTATCAACATTGTTTCGAACAAAGATGATTTATTTGGTAATTTTTTTAAAAGTTTAACCAATGGAAACTCTTTTTGGTTGACTTTTTTTAGTTCTAAATTGTTTAAAATTTCAAGATCTAATTTATACGACGTAATATACTTTTTTTGGGAAGAATAAATAGAATTATATATGGGTATTTTCATATCGGGTTCATGAGCAATAATTTTTGTTAGACCATTTTTCAATTTGATAATTGCATGAATATAAGATTTTGGATGTGTCAAGATTATAATCTTTTTATAATCTATATCGAAAATATTTTTTGCTTCTATTACTTCAAAAACCTTATTCATTAATGTTGCGGAGTCTATTGTAATTTTTTTTCCCATGTTCCAATTTGGATGTTTAAGTGCGTCCTCTAATTTAATTTTATTAAGTTTTTTTTTAGGAAAATTTAAAAAAGGCCCTCCTGATGCAGTTATAAAAATTTTATCTATTAGCTCATTTTTTAAGTTTTTGGTAACCGAAAATATTGAAAAATGCTCGGAGTCAATTGGTATAAAGTTTGTTTTATATTTTTTAAGACTCTTTTTAATTAAACTCCAACCACATATTAAAGCCTCTTTATTAACAACTGCCAAATTTTTTGAGTATTTTGTTAACTTTAAAGTAGGTTTTAATCCGTCTAGTCCTGAAACAGCTATCATAGAATAATAGATATTTGCTTTATTTACGATCTTATCAATATCATCAAATTTATTGAAAATTTTAATCTTTGATTTCTTAAATTTTTCTTTAGCTTTAAGGTACTGATTGTAATCATTTATAATAATATTTTTTACAGCAAATTTTTTCGCTTGTTTAAATAATTTGTTAAAATTTTTGTTGCTAGATAATAAAATAATTTTAAAATCTTTTTTTTTTAAATTGATAATCTTAAGAGTATTTTGTCCTATCGAACCCGTAGAACCTAAAATAACAATTTTTTTTTTCATATATTAAAATATTGTGATGAATTAACTAAATAAAAAACTGGAAATGCAAAAACCATTCCATCAATTCTATCAAGTAAACCACCATGGCCAGGAATTATTTTTCCAGTATTTTTAATTTTAGACTTTCTTTTAAAGTATGAAACCACTATGTCACCAAGTTGGCTTGTGGTTGATATAAGTATAAATAGTGAAATTAATTGAAATATAGTTAATGAATACTCGATATAATTTATAATGATCATTAAACTTATAAAAGATAAAAAATAACCACCTATTGCACCAGCATAAGTTTTATTAGGACTTATTTTAGTTAGTTTCGGTCCTTTAAAAACTTTACCAAAAATATAGCCACCAATATCCGTAGATACACATATTGTAATTACTAAAAAAGTTCCGATTAATTCTAAAGAAAGCTGGTAAAAAGTGTAAAAAGAAAAAAATAAAAAAATAAATCCATAAATTTTATGAAGTATTTTTTTAGTCATCAAATGCCATTCGTGACATGCTATAATTAAACAGATCAGCGAAAATGAAAGAAGCATTAAGTATCCGTTCATTATAAAATACAAAGCTAATGGTATAAGTATTATTGAACTTAATATTCTTTTAGTCAGCTCTTTGTTCATTAAATTTTCCCAAAGTTTCTTTTAATCTTTTTGTAATCAGCAATAATTTTATTATAGTCATTTTTATTAAACTCAGGCCACAATTTTTTTTCAAAAAAAATCTCGGAGTAAGCTAATTGCCAAAGTAAAAAATTACTTAATCTTTTGGTGTTACCTGTTCTTATTAGTAAATCAGGATTAGGTATTTTTTTGGTTTGTAAATATTTATTTACATTATTTTCATTAATTTTCTCGTTATTTTTTTTTATATCTCTAAAAGCGTTAATAAGCTCTAATTTAGACCCATAATTTAGAGCTAAATTAATTTGAAGTTTACTATTTTTAAATGTTTTTTTTTCAGATTCATTTAAAAGTTTATTTAATTTTTTGGAAAATCTTCTTATACCTATTATCTTCAGCTTTATATTTTGTTTATTAAGATCTTCTACTTTGTTTAATAAAAAATTTTCTAATAGCCTAAAAAGAAAATTTATTTCCTTTTTTGGTCTTCTCCAATTTTCTGTAGAAAAAGCAAATAACGTTAAGAATTTTATTTTGTGTTTAATAGACTCTTTGATAATTTTTTCAACTGTTGATAAGCCAGCTTTATGACCTGCATTTCTAGATTTTTTATACTTTAAACCCCACCGTCCATTACCATCCATGATAATAGCTACATGATTAAGAGGGTTCATATTGTCATTATTTCTTTTTCTTTTAAAGAAACTTTTTCATCTACAGTTTGAATATGTTTATCTGTTATTTGCTGCACATTTTTTTCAAAAGATTTTTCATCGTCTTCTCCTATCTCTTTTGATTTTAAAATTTTTTTTAGTTCTTCATTTGCATCTCGACGAATATTTCTAATTGCAATTTTACATTTTTCACCCATTGATTTAATCAATTTTTTAAGTTCTATTCTTCTTTCTTCATTTAATTCGGGCACTGGCAGTCTAATCAGTTGTCCATCTATTTGAGGATTAAGCCCTAATTCTGACTTTTTAATTGTAGAGTCAATCAATGCCACATTATTTTGGTCCCAAACCTGAATATTAATCATTCTAGCTTCAGGTGTCGTTATACTTGCTATTTGATTGATGGGCATTTGTTGACCATAAACATCAACTTTGATAATATCTAGCATGGAAGCATTTGCTCTTCCTGTTCTCAGCGAGGACAATTCTTTTGAAAAAACTTCAATAGCTTTATCCATCTTAAGACCATAGGATTTTTCATCAAACATTTATTCACCAATTTTAATTCTACTAAACTCCTTGATCTTTAAATCACTAACAGCAAGCTCTTTTAATATGTCTTGTACTTTTTTTTTAGGCTCCATTACCCATGCTTGAGTCAAAAGAGCATTTTCTTCTTTGAATTTGTTCATTTTACCTTGGCTAATTTTTTTTGCAATTTCATCAGGTTTACCTAAATTTTTAAGTTCTTCTGTAACTAATTGTTGCTCTTTATCAATAATCGATTTGTCAATTAAACTTGATTCTAGCGCTAATGGATTGGAAGCAGCTATATGCATTGATAATTGTTTTCCAAAAGTTTTCACTGTTTCAGAATTATCATTTGTTTCTAATGATACAACAACAGCAAGCTTTGCTAAATTATCTTTTACAACTGTATGTAAATATTTGTAATTTTTAGAAGTAGAATTAGTAATTGTTTTAGTTTGTCCTATAGTTATTTTTTCTCCAATCTTGGCTATTAAGGCTACTAGGTTATCTTTAACTAAGTCACCATTTTTCATTTTAGACTTATTAAGATCATCAATATTAGAATTCATTTCATTGTTTAACTCACTCAATTCTTTAACAAAGGATATAAAATCATCATTTTTTGCTACAAAGTCTGTTTCACAATTTACCTCTATGATTGATGTTTTTTTTTTCATCGCCACTTACAGCTACTACACCTTCTTTTGCATCTCTAGACATTTTTTTTGAAGCTTTAGAAATTCCTTTCACTCTTAAAATTTCTACAGCTTTATCTAAGTCTCCATGAGATTCTTTAATAGCTAAATTGCAATCTTTAAAACCTGCTCCAGTTACATCTCTAAGTTTTTTAACTTTTTCTATTTCGCTCATCTTAATTTAATTTAACCTCATCCTTTTTTTTTGAGAATTTTTTTTCAAGCTTTTCCCTATCTTTTTCAGCAACTGTTTTATCCTTTAATTTATCATCTTCTTTTTTTTCTGAAACTTTCTTAGTTTCAATAGAAGGAATATTTTTTTTTGCCGCAATAATTGTTTCTTTTATTAAATTACAATAAAGATCTATAGATCTTCTAGCATCATCATTTCCAGGTATAGGAAAATCAATACCATCTGGATTAGAATTACTATCTAATATTGCTATAATTGGTATACCTAATTTAACAGACTCTTGAATAGCTAAAGACTCATAATTAGTATCAATTATAAATACTAAATCTGGAACTTTTTTCATTTCAGCAATTCCTCCTAAGGATCTTTGAAGTTTATCCTTTTTTACACTCATCTTTAAAAGTTCTTTTTTAGTAAAGCCTCTGTTTTCAGAAACTAAGTCTGTCTGAATTTTTTTTAATTTTTTGATAGAATTTGAAATTGTTCCCCAATTTGTAAGCATACCACCAAGCCATCTATAATTTACAAAATATTGCTCGGTTTCTTTAGCTACTTCTGCTATTGCTTCTGAAGCTTGTTTTTTTGTAGATACAAATAAAACTTTCCCATTATTAGAAACTGTTGAATAAATTTTTTCTAATGCAATTTTAGTAAGTTCCAATGTTTGTGTTAGATCAATAATGTGGATTGAGTCTCTTTTTCCAAAGATATATTTTTTCATCTTTGGGTTCCATCTAAGAGTTTTGTGGCCTAAATGTACGCCTGCTTCTAATAGTTGTTGAATTGTTAAATTAGGTATGTTCATATTTATTCCCGGTTAAGCCACCACAGTTACTTCCAATTAAGGACCGGAGGTATAAAACCAACAACTGTGTGCGTGTT
>MDTG01034805.1_pt1 | contig 11892 bp, 9 predicted proteins | sample 811421 | NCBI WGS metagenome assembly MDTG01 (sample SAMN05326645, study PRJNA326480) | marine metagenome | isolation source: seawater | place: Pacific Ocean: South East | collected 2011 | reverse complement strand
TTATCATTTTCCTTAAAAATAAATGGATAAGATAAATGATAATCTAAATCAAGAGCATCCTTTATATCAACAATTTTATTATCAATAATTTTTCCGCATGAAATTTTTCCTTTTTTTGAATTATATGAATAATTTTCAAAAAAAACATAAACGATATTTGAATATTCAAACAAAAATGGATCTGCCCAAAATTCATTTTTTGGAGGTATAACAGGCTTTAATTTAAACAACGCAGAATCCATAAAATCACCCTTACCTATAAATAAACTCCAACAATTATATCTTACTCCAAAAAATTTTGATTTAAATTTTTTAATTAGATGTCTAATTATATGTGAGTAAAATCCAATCATGTATAATAAGATATTAGAAAAATCAGGTGTTTTATATAAAACATTATAATATGTCATTGATTTTCTTGTGCTGTATTCTTTATTTATTAATTTGTTTATGTTTTTAAATAAAATTGATACAGAATCTTCGTACACTTTTTTTTCATTCAAAAAATGTGAGAAAGTTCTATTTGAAAATCCTTTGTCTATAATTAAACCACCATCTAACTCAGGTGTAAGTTGCTGCAGAGTTATACCTATGTTTGGAGCATTCAATACAACTTCCCAAAATCCAGGTGGCCCCCCTCTATTGACTGAGTTGTCACCATGATGAAAAGACCAAATTCCATATTTTGCAGCATATAATATATCCCCTCTAATTATATTAAATTCATGTCTTAAAATAATATCTAAATTATATTTTTTAATAGTTTGACTTTCCTCTTTACTAAACACATCCAAAAAGCCTTTCCTCTCAGGATATAAGTTTATTTTTTCAACTTTTTTTAAAAGATTTATTATAATTTGATTATCAGCAGATTTATTACTTCTAAAAAGAAATTTTTCAACTTTATATTGAATATTATAAAATAATTTTCCTAAAATATTTTTAGAGAAAATTAAACGATTTATTCTATTTTTAAATGAGCGTGGATTATCATTACGAGTTCTTCCATCAAGAATTATTAAAGAGAGTTTAAGTTCATTATCATCAAATATTTTTTTGATAATTCTAAGCTCATAATTTTCAAGATTTTGAAAGTTTTTTAGAAGAATACCAATTTTAATCATAAACTGCCGTCAACACAATTTTTTAATACACCTTTTACATCATAAATAACAGAGTTATCTTTTCTGTAGGAATTTAAATCTAATTTCAAAAAAGTATCGTGCGCTACAGTTAAAACAATAGCATCAAACTTTTCATTTGGTATTTTTTTTGAGGAGACTAAATCATATTCGTTAATTAGTTCTTCAGGATCTGCCCAAGGATCACAAACGGTAATGTTAGTTCCAAATTCTTTTAATGAACTCACAACATCTATTACTTTTGTATTTCTAACATCTGGACAATTTTCTTTAAACGTAATCCCTAAAATCAGAATGTTCGAACCATTAACTGAAATATTTTTTCTTATCATACATTTTACAATCTCTGATGCTACATAATCTCCCATTCCATCATTAAGTCTTCTTCCAGCCAATATAATTTCAGGGTGGTATCCATTCTCTTGAGCTTTCTGTGCTAAATAGTAAGGGTCAACACCTATACAGTGCCCTCCTACCAATCCAGGTTTGAATGGAAGAAAATTCCATTTTGTACCTGCAGCCTTTAATACATCATTTGTGTTAATTTTAAGAAGATTAAATATTTTTGCAAGTTCATTTACAAAAGCAATATTTATATCTCTTTGTGAATTTTCAATTACTTTAGAAGCCTCAGCAACCTTAATATTTGGTGCCAAATGAGTTCCGGCTTTAATTACTGATTTATACAGGTCATTTATCTTTTTTCCTGATTTTGGAGTTGATCCTGATGTAACCTTCACAATTTTTTCGACTGTATGTTGTTTATCTCCAGGATTAATTCTTTCTGGTGAATAACCTACAAAGAAATCTTTATTAAACTTTAGTCGAGAATATTCCTCCAAAACAGGAACACAATCTTCCTCTGTAGCACCAGGGTATACGGTTGATTCGTAAATTACAATATCATCTTTCTTTAACACTGATCCAACAATTTCACTCGCTTTTAAAAGTGGCGTTAAAATTGGTCTATTGTTTTTATCAACTGGTGTTGGAACCGTTATAATATAGTAATTACTATCTTTGATTTTATCCAGAGAATCAGTACAATATAATCCAACTGAATCTGAACTTTCATTAACTAAGACAGAATTTAGTGTTTCGTTATCAATCTCTAATGTTGAATCTATTCCAGATTTTAACTCTTCAATTCTTTTACTATTTATATCAAATCCAACCACTGAATATTTAGTTGCAAAAAGTCTAGCAAGAGGCAAGCCAACATATCCTAAACCAATTATTGTTAATTTATTATTTCTCATTAGCTATAAATTTTTCCAATACCATTTGACAGCTTCTTTTAGCCCTTTTTGTAAATTAAACTGCGGATTATAATTTAATTTTTTTTTAGCCTTCTTTACACTAGCGTGTGAATGAGGAATATCTCCTTCTCTAAAGGGCCCATAAATAACCTTAATGTTGGATATACTTGAATCATATTTTGATAAATACTTTTTCAAATATTTGACTAAATCATTTAATGTATTACGCTCACCAAAAGCAACATTATATATTGTATTTATTGCTTTTTTATCATTTGTGATTAAAGCTAAAAGATTAGCTTGTATAACATTATCTATATAAGTAAAATCCCTAGAATATTGACCATCTCCATTAATTGTAGGTGATTCTCCTTTAATTAATTTGGAAACAAATTTTGGTATAACAGCAGCGTAAGCACCATTAGGATCTTGCTTCCTTCCAAACACGTTAAAGTATCGAAGACCAATGGTCTCTAAACCATAAGTTTTTGAAAAAATATCAGCATACAACTCGTTTACATATTTTGTTATTGCATATGGAGATAAAGGTTTTCCAATAATTTCTTCAACCTTAGGCATTGATTCTGAATCACCATAAGTTGAAGAACTTGCAGCAAAAACAAATCTTTTTACTCCATTATCTCTTGATGCTACTAACATATTCAAAAAGCCATTTACATTAACATCATTTGATGTAATTGGATCTTTGATTGACCTAGGAACAGAACCTAATGCTGCTTGATGCAAAACATAATCTACATCCTTAGTTGAATGAATACAAACTTCTAATTTTCTTATATCACCCTCAATTAAAGTAAAATTTTTATTATTTATAATACATTCTAAATTTTTTCTTTTTCCAGTAGCAAAATTATCAAGACAAACTACTTTATTTCCTTTTTCAATTAAAATTTCACATAAGTTAGAACCAATAAAGCCAGCACCACCAGTTACAAGAACATTTTTATTTTTAAATTCAATATTCATTGAGTTTTCTTATCAATAATGAGTGTAATTATTTTACTTTTTTAAAGTTAACGGCTCTTCCCTCTTGTTCTTCCCAATCTTTTTCTGGTCTAACATAAAGGTTTGTTTTCCAACCTCCCTCAATCGAGTTCATTGAAATATTATATTTCTTTGCAAAACTAAGTAAAGCATTAACATCTTTAGGGAAGCAAGTTCCACCATAACCAAGTTTTCCATCATGACCAGGAACATTAAGATGGCTATCACCAACTCTTCCGTCTGATGCAAAACCATGTAAAGCATCAACCCAATTTCCACCAATTTTATCACACAATAATTTAAATTCGTTCATAATACTAACTTTTGTAGCAAAAAAAGTGTTATTCATGTACTTAATTAGCTCTGCAGTTTTGGCGTCTGTCTTTACAATGTTTTTATTTTTAAATCTACTTAGGAAAAGTTTTTCAACCTGATTAACTAAATTTCTTTCACCTCCCAAAACAATTCTAGATTGGGTTAATATATCTAATTTAGCATTTCTTTCAGTCAAAAATTCAGGTGAAAAAATAAGTTTTAAGTTTTTATATTTTTTAATCAAATTCTCAGTAGTTCCAGGTATAACAGTAGATTTTAAAATATATATAGGTCCTTGATTACAATCTCTAAATACATTTTCGACATATGAAATGTCCTGTGAACCATCTTCTTTCATCGGGGTTGGAACACATACGAACACAAAATCGCAAGCATGAATATCATCGAATTTATGAGTAGATTTTAATGGATCTATGTCGTATATATAAGTGTTTGAAACTGTAGAGAAAGCAAATGCCTGTGCTTCTCCAACAAAACCATTTCCAATAATTCCAACTTTAAATTTTTCCATATCTAATACCTATAATAATCAGGCTTAAAAGGTCCATTCTTATTTACACCAATATACTTAGCTTGTTCATCGTCCAAATTAGTTAAATTAACTCCCATTCTATCTAAATGTAACCTAGCTACTTTTTCATCCAAATGCTTTGGCAACAAGTAAACCTTATTTTCATAATTCTGTGAATTATTCCATAATTCTATTTGAGCTAGTACTTGATTAGTAAATGAATTACTCATTACAAAACTTGGATGACCTGTTGCACAACCTAAATTAACCAATCTTCCCTCAGCCAAAACAATAATTACTTTATCATTTATATTATACATATCAACTTGAGGTTTAATTTCAACCTTAGTATTACCATAATTACTATTAAGCCAATACATATCAATTTCATTATCAAAATGACCAATATTACAAACAATTGTATTTGATTTCATATTTAAGAAATGTTCTTTTCGAACTATACTTTTATTTCCTGTAGCAGTCACAACTATATCACAAATATCAATTATGCTTTCTAATTTATTAACTTCAAAACCATCCATGGATGCTTGAAGTGCACAAATTGGATCTATCTCAGTCACATAAACAATTGCTCCTGCTGCCTTAAAAGATGCAGCAGTTCCTTTACCTACATCTCCATAACCACAAACAACAACCTTTTTACCTGCAATCATAGTATCTGTTGCTCGTCTTACAGCATCAACTGCACTTTCCTTACATCCATACTTATTATCAAATTTTGATTTTGTAACAGAATCATTAACATTTATGGCAGGAAGAGGTAATTTGCCATTATTAAGTCTTTCATATAGTCTATGCACACCTGTTGTTGTTTCCTCACTCAGACCTTTAATTCCTTTCACAAGTTCAGGATATTGATCAAGAACCATGTTTGTTAAATCACCTCCGTCATCTAAAATCATATTGAGAGGTTTTTTATCATCTCCAAAAAATAATGTTTGTTTAATACACCAGATAAATTCTTCCTCTGACATACCTTTCCATGCATAAACAGAGATTCCTTTAGCGGCAATAGCGGCGGCGGCATGATCCTGAGTAGAAAAAATATTGCATGAACTCCATGTGACATCAGCTCCTAAGTCTCTCAAAGTTTCAATTAAGACAGCAGTTTGAATTGTCATGTGTAAACATCCTGCTATTCGAGCTCCTTTCAAAGGTTTATGTGTTGCATATTCTTTCCTCAAAGCCATTAAGCCTGGCATTTCACTTTCAGCAAGGGTAATCTCTTTTCTTCCCCAATCTGCTAAAGAAATATCTTTAACCTTGTATTTAACAAAATCACTCATCTATTTTAAATATTTTTTTTATGGAATCAATGATATCTAATTTTTCCCAAGAAAATAACTCAACATCTTTTTGAATTAACCCATTGTATGGACTTTTAAAAGTTTTAGTTAGTTTTTTTGGCAATCTACCAAAATGACCATAAGAAGCAGTTTCTTTAAAAACTGGATCTCTTAATTTTAAAGTTTTTTGAATATTATAAGGGGACAAATCAAAGTTTTTGCTAATTATATCTCCAATCTGAGAGTCACTTAATTTAACATTTGAAGTGAAAAATGTATTTACATTAATTGAAATTGGTTTAGAAATACCAATTGCATAACTTAATTGGATCTGCAACTCATCTGCAATTCCAGCTGCAACTAAATTTTTAGCAAGATAACGAGCCATATATGCCGCAGACCTATCCACCTTAGTAGAGTCCTTACCAGAAAATGCACCACCTCCGTGTGAACCCTTTCCTCCATAAGTATCAACGATAATTTTTCTTCCGGTAAGACCTGTATCTCCATGTGGACCCCCAATTACAAAATCACCAGCAGGATTGATTAAGAATTTGGTGTTTTCAAAGAGATTTTTTTTGTGTGAATCATATGATTTTAAAAAAATAGAAATTAAATTATACAAATCATTTCTTAACTTTTCAATACTTAAATTATTATCAAATGGATCATGTTGAGTTGAAACTAATATGGAGTCAATGCCAATTATTTGGTTAGAGTCAGAGTATTTGGCAGTAACTTGTACCTTCGCATCAGGTCTTAAGTAACTCAACACTCTTTTAGATTTTCTTTCAGATTCTAAAAATTCCATAATTCTGTGAGACAAATCAAGTGTTATCGGAATGTAGTTTTTAGTTTCATTACAAGCATAACCAAACATAATTCCTTGATCACCAGCACCTAATTCCTTTGGGTCTTTTTTTGTAATACCATCATTAATATTTTTGGATTGCTCATGAATTAATGAGATGATACCACATGAATCACCTGAGAATTGATAATCTCCTTTATTATAACCAATTTCATTAATGGTATTTCTAACTATAGATTGAATATCTAAATATGTAGAACTAGTCACTTCACCCGAAATAATCACCTGCCCTGTAGTAACCATTGTCTCACAAGCAACTCGGGAGGAATTATCAAATGAAAGGAAATAATCGAGAAGAGTATCACTTATTATATCTGCGATTTTGTCTGGATGACCACTAGAAACTGATTCTGAAGTAAATAAGTAGGGCATTAGTATAGCTTCGCTAAAAGAGTTACATTTGAACTCAAACACAAAACTAATACTATTACCTTATATTTTCAATATTTTAGCACTTTATTTAAGAAATGAATGAAACAATTTTAATAACGGGATGTGCTGGATTTATAGGATCAAATATGTGCACTTATTTATTAAAAAAAAATTATAGTGTAATTGGTGTAGATAATTTTTTAACTGGAAAAAAAGAAAACCTGTTGCCATTTGCAAACAATAAAAAATTTGATTTTATTAAACAAGATATTTGTAATGAAATAAAAATAAATAGTAAAATCAATTCGATTTTACACTTTGCCTCAACTGCGAGTCCGTCTGATTATCTTAAATATCCTATAAAAACGTTAAGAATTGGCTCTCTTGGAACAGAAAATATTTTGAAATTAGGATTGGAACATAATGCTAGAGTTTTAGTTGCTTCAACTTCTGAAATTTATGGTGATCCATTGGAACATCCCCAGTCAGAAAGTTACTTTGGTAACGTTAATCCAATTGGACCAAGAGGGGTATATGATGAAGCAAAGAGATATTTAGAAGCGTTAACAATGGCATATCATAAAAAATACAAATTGGAAACCAAAATTGTAAGGATTTTTAATACCTATGGTCCGAATATGAGAATTAATGATGGTAGAGCAATTCCAAATTTTATAAATCAAATTCTAAGGAACAAAGAAATTACGATCTATGGCGATGGAAACCAAACAAGATCATTTTGCTATGTTGATGATACAATTGATGGTATATATAAAGCTTTAAAGGCTAATTATAATTATCCGATTAATATTGGAAATCCAACAGAGTACACAATAAATGAACTTGTCAATGAGATATCAAATATTATCCCCAATAATTGTAAAATTATATTTTCAGAATTTCCAGAAAATGACCCAAAAGTAAGAAAACCTAATATTAGCCTAGCAAAAAAAGTATTAAATTGGGAGCCTAGCATTAATATTAAAACTGGATTAAAAAAAACAATAAAATATTTTAAATGTTTAGAACAATAAAAATATTAGTATTCATACTATTTTTCAATTCATGCTCATATCCTGAAATGGTAAAAAATGAGCTGGTTTATGAAAATAATTTTGAAAATGAAAATTTAAATAATATTGATGGTGGTGGGTTAATGACATACAATAATACTACAGTCTTGGGGGATTTTAACAATGATGGTTTTACTCTTTTTTTAGAAAATATTGGAGATCACGATTATGTTTTTGTCTCATTTGATCTATATATACATGGAACATGGGATGGGAATGCCAATGGTTTTTCTGAAAATGATAAACCTGACAAATGGATAATGGAATTTAAGCCTGATATGGAATTATTTAAAGATCAATCGGTAGATAATTTTACAACAACATTTTCAAATAGCCCCTGTTGGTCTAACTATTGCCTAAGACAATCATATCCAGAAAGATATCCATTTAACAACAACCCTAAAACAGGCTCATTTAAAACTAACTTAACTAAACTGTGTGAAAATAGTTTTTTTGGGGACAAGTCATCTCTTTATCAGATTGAAAAAGGATTTAAAAGCAGTGGAAAAAATATTATAATAAGGTTTTACGATGAGCTTTATCAACCAAATGCAATTGACAAAGATGGGGTCCCTCAACAAAAGTGTGATGAAAGTTGGTCAATGGACAACCTAAGAGTAAGAATAATTAAATATAAATGAGAAAAATATTAATAATATTTTTTTTTTCATCTCTACTACAATCTCAGAGCATTGATATTAACAATGATTTTAATTATAGCTTAATTAAAAAGTCTATTTTGTTAGGGGAAATTAATCCAAATATTTCTTTGAACATAAGACCAATTCAAACCAAATCAATCTCAAATCTTTTTGAAAATAAATTCAAAACCTTATACAGCAATAACACAATTCAAATTAAAAGTTTAGGAATAGATTATTTTGTTGAATATAATAGTCATCATCCCTATAATAGAAACAATGGGACAATGATTCCAAATAGAGGGTATCAACATATTATTTCACCCGGTTTATATTTTAAAATTGGACCTTTATCTATACAATTAAAGCCTGAACACCACTTTGCAGAAAATAGAAATTTTGATGTTTTTTGGGATGGTCATGATCCATATGTATGGTCCAAAAGATATAAACTATGGAATAAGATTGATATGCCTGAAAGATTTGGAAATAAATCACATAACAAAACAACATTTGGACAATCAAGCATAAAATTTAATTGGAATAAAATTTCATTAGGAATTTCTAATGAAAATATTTGGTGGGGTCCTGCACTTAGAAACAGTATAATGATGAGTAATAACGCTGAAGGGTTTAAGCATATAACTTTCAATTCAAATGAACCAATTATTACACCTTTTGGTAATTTTGAATGGCAATTAATTTCAGGTCGATTAGAAAATTCTGGCTTTGAACCAACAGGCTCTGACTATGAGTATGCAGGAACCAGATTATATGTTCCTAAAATTAATCAAAGGGGAGATTTAGATGACTGGAGATACTTACAAGGACTGATTATTTCATATTCTCCTAAATGGATTGATGGATTATCAATTGGATTTATCAGATGGGTTCAAATGTATTCTGCACTAGTTGAGGGTAGATACCCATGGTTAGATGGAAGTCCTACGTATTTTCCAGTTTTTCAAAACCTGTTTAGAAAAAATGATAAATTTGAGAATTACGAGGCTCAAACCAATCAAGCTGCAGGATTATTTTTAAATTGGATATGGAGAGATAGTAATGCTCAATTTTACCTTGAATTTCACCACAATGATTCTAAACAAAACTTAAGAGATTTACTATTAGACTCGGATCATAGCAGAGCTGCAACAATCGGAATTCAAAAAGTTTTTAAATTAAATAATTCAGATTTTATTTTTCATTGGGAATGGACTCAAATGGAACAAAATGCAAGTAGATTAGTTCGTAATGCCGGTTCTTGGTATGAACATTCATGGGTTTTTGATGGATATACTAATAAAGGTGAGGTTCTTGGTAGTTCCATAGGTCCTGGCTCTAATTCTCACTATTTATCCATTAGCAAAATAAATAAAAATGAAAAAATTGGATTAGGAATAGAAGTAGTTGACCAAGATAACGATTTTTATCATGAGGCTTTTGCATCTGCAAAAGATCAGAGAAGGTACTGGAAAGATTTTAATTTACACATTGACTTAAATAAGAGTTTTAAAAGAATAGAAATCTCTTCAAAATTAGTTTTTATACGAAGTTTAAATTATCAATGGGAAATAGACGATACTGTTGGGCCATATTATCAACCAGGAAGAGATGTAAATAATTTTCATGTTAATTTAAAAATTAGCTACTTTGGTTTTTGGTAATTTTCATGAATAACTTTAAGTATTCATCTTTTATAAAATTCCAATCATATTTTTTAGGAAGTTCATAATTTAAATTTTCATTAATTAAACCATAATATATTTTTTCAAATCTTTCAAATGTGGAAGAAATAGATCCAATGTTTTTTTCAAAAAATAAAGATTTTTTATTGATGAGCATTTCTTTGTTAAAAACTGTATTAAGAGCTAGTATTTGACAATTAAAGCTTAATGCATTAATCATAGTTGGGTTAGTTCCTCCAAATTCGTGTCCATGAACATAAGCATAACAATTTTCATATAAGCAACTTAAATCTTCCTGATCATAAATATATCCAGTTACAATTACTTTGTTGGATTTTAGTTTTTTTACAGAACTAGCATAGTCATCATTGTAAGGAACATCACCAACTACCACAAATGTTTTATTTGAATTAGATTTTAAAAAACTTTCTATTATTAATTTAGAATTATTGTCTGGGATTAATCGACCTACTATTAAATAGTAGTTTTTTTCCTTTAGATTATATTTTTTAAGAACATTCAAATTAGTAGTTTTCTCCACAGTTGGACCATATGCAATTACAGTAGATTTTTTACCAAATTTTAATTTATACACTTTATTCATTTCTATTGAATCAGTAATAATTTTATCGAAAAATAAAGTTGACAACTTTGACGAAATTCTGAAATAAAATGATCCAATTCCCTTCCATTTTGGTCTTAGCCATTCTAATCCATCTACATTAATACATGTTTTTTTTCTGAAAATTTTTGTTAACAAACCAAAAGGACCATTTGCTGAATTAACTACTAAAACAACATCATTTTTTGAAAAACATACATGAATGAATGAAAAAAGAGAATTATAGATTTGAGAAAATATCTTAGATTTAATTGAAGGTGTATATACTAGATTAATGCCATTAACCATTTTTGGTTTTTCATAAAATAATTTTCTGTGACAATAAACAGTAACTTCATTTCCAGATTTTGTTAATCTCTCAGAAAGTTCTTTAACTAAAGTTTCGTAGCCAGAATAAACATAAGGATAACCCCTACTACCAATTATTGCTATTCTAAGTTTATTTGACAATATCTGTGATTAATTCTTTTAAATTATTATTAAATGAATTTATATGAAAATTTTTATTTACAAAACTTTTTGATTCTGTTATATTTTTTTGTTGTAAATCTATATCCTTGAGATATTTAATAATTATTTCACAAGATTTTTTTAATGAAAGATGATCTATAGTTAAGCCGTTTTTTCCACAGTCTAAAATCTCATATGCTCCACCTAAATTTGTAAAAATAACAGGTGTTTCACTTGCGATAGCTTCAAAAATTACAGTTGGCAATGGATCAGGGCTAATAGGACAATGAATAAAAAAATGAGATTTTTCGAGATATTCTAAAACATTAGACTTATATCCTAAAAATCTTATGTTTTTTTGCAAATTATATTGTTTAACTTTTTCTTTTAATTTATTGTAGTATGATTCATATTGTGGGAGAGTATCTCCAATAATATTTAAAATCAAGTCATTTTTATATTTTGATAGTTCATAAAATAATTCAATTAAAAATAAATGTCCTTTATAGGGAATAATTCTTGAAATATTACAAAAAACTATCTCAGATTTAGATAATTTCTTTTTAGTTTTTAATTTAAAATTGAACCCATTATATATTGTTATAATTTTTTCTTTTA
>MDTG01423177.1_pt1 | contig 11893 bp, 12 predicted proteins | sample 811421 | NCBI WGS metagenome assembly MDTG01 (sample SAMN05326645, study PRJNA326480) | marine metagenome | isolation source: seawater | place: Pacific Ocean: South East | collected 2011 | reverse complement strand
TTTTTTCTAATCAGTACCACTGAATTTATGGGTAAATTATGTTTTTTCAATATTTTTTGTCCATAACTCGAATCCTGTTCAATTATTTCCAGTTCTTTTGAACGCCTTCTTTCAACAAACCTTCCAGAAGTAGTGCATAGCGCACAGAGGCCATCGATCAGAAGAGTATCTTTATTCATAATCACTCTGCAGCGATATGTAGGTTTCCTTCTTCGTAGTAGACCTGGATCCTTTGCGGCAATTTTTTGGTTAAAGCAGCAACTCCTTCGTAAATTTCATCTTCGCTACACTTGAAAGATTTTGCAGCTTTTTTGGTAGACCAAGCAACGGTTTCAAAGTCCGACTGTCTAATCCATTCGAACAGGCGTAATTCAAACTCTGTTAGTTCTGCCATATACCTGCCACCAACTACAACCAAATCAAACCTACTGCTATCAAGATAACGCGACCATTCTGCGACAACACTCTTCAGAGGTTATGAAACCATCAAGCAAAGTGTTCAGAGCGACCACAAATGGAACCTCTATCGCCATATCTACTGCCCTGTCTCTAAACATTCTAGCCGCTCTTACACCTTCAGCGACCATTACCATCTCTTCTAGCGCCTGTTCTAATGTAAGGCCACTCCCCAACTTCTCTCCCATCCTTCTATTTCTGCCGTGGGGTGAGGTTGCTGTGACATACAGGTCTCCTAGGCCTGCAGGCCCGAACGCAACTTCGGCCCTTGCTCCCAACTGCGGTAGCAGCAAGCACCCCTCACGGAAACCTGCATTAAATATGGCTGCCTTTAGGTTGTCACCGCCTAGACTACCGATTTTTTTCAGGCCATCAACAAGTCCGCAAGCAAGCGCAACGACATTCTTGAACGCACCCCACAATTCCGCACCAGCTGGGTCTGAAGCAGGGTGTAGAATGAAAGTAGGCGTGGTAAGCGTTGCTGCTAAATTTTCAGCAACAGATACATCTTCACTAGCCACAAGTGCTGTGGTCATAACTCCTCCCGCTGCTTCTGGTGCTATTGTAGGTCCGGTTAGAACAGCTAGAGGGTTGTGCATATTTTTCTCAGTTAGCATTTGGTGTATTGCTTCACTAATCAGTCGTTTACCGGGCGCTAATCCCTTGGCGAGATCGAGGAGAACATGTCCTGGACGGAGATGTGGAATAATATCTTCAACAACATTGAGAATTACAGAAGACGGGACAGCAAGGACAATTATTTCACTCCCATCAAGCGCTTCTTCTACATGCATGGTAGCTTCTAGGCCCTCTAGAGAGTGCTTCGGGAGGTACTTATTGTTCATACCTTCCATTGTTATCGATTCGTAGACCTCTTGCTCGATTGTCCATCCCTTTACCTTGTGACCCTCCAGTAACCACAATCGAGCAATCGCACTTCCCCAATTACCTAACCCAAGTACAGCAATGTGAGCCATAAGTTTGGTTGCAATTCTAATCCCTTTAGTCAATTTCCCTATCAATCGAGTAAATACGGTAATTTCTATTGCGTTTTTTTTCTGCGAAAGAATGTAGAGATAAAGTATAAGTTCCCTGATTTAGGGCCGCCTAAATATAGTAATTGAGTCATACAGGGTGTTCTACTTGTCAAAATCTAGTAATATTTCATCCATCATTACCAAATATCCGCTGGTAATTATATTCTTGATGATGTTATTGCCGATTTCCTACACTGTACCTCACGTGATGATGGCTCCTGAGAACCCTGATGGAGAGATACCATTTCCTGAAAATATCACTTTGGAATCCGAGGGTTTTGTCCTCATTGTTTTAGACGGTGTTGGCAGAGATTATTTTCTAGATGAAGATTTGATGCCTAAAATCAATGCTTACAGAAGTTTTTCTGCTACAGTCGATATTACAACAGGCCCTCTTACGCTCTCTGCGACATGTATTAGTGAAATGATGACAGGTGTGCCTAACGCCCCGATAAATGGATTAAGAAATTTTGATTTAAACCATCCTGGTAAGACTGACCCCTGGTTACTAGCATCAACAGATTCGCGTTACAAAGTGGGAATTGTCGGTAGCTATGTAATGGGTAATCTGTATGGAGAATTCAATGATATCCACTTTGAAAATACATTCAAAGGGCATTCAGACTACTATGAGGGAGATAAGGACACACTTGAAGTAGCATCATCTTGGTTGAATAAATCGCAGTATAATGTCATGGCAGTTCACTTTTCAGGACCTGATAAAGTAGGCCATACCTGGGGTGCTGATAGCGAAGAGTATGAGACTAAACTAACTCATGTAGATAGTCAAGTATCGGATTTGTTAGACCATATTCCTAAGAATTGGTCGGTTGTGATTACTGCGGATCACGGAATGACAGATATGGGTACTCACGGGTCATCTGAAGATATTACTCGCGATGTTGCAGCAGTGATCTCAGGACCACAGGTTATCCCAAAATCAGTTGGAGAAAGTCATCAAAGAGATATTTCTGCTGCCATGGCATTGATACTAGGATTACCATTTCCCGTACAGCTTCATGGACAAATTCCACTAGAAATTTTTGATTATAATGAAACCGAATCACAAATAATCAACCAATGGAATTGGGAAGCAGCATACCATCGACAAATATTCTTTAATGAAAAGGAGGGAGTCAAAGATTCAGATTTATCGATCCATGAACCCAATTGGAATGTAATCCCATCAGATGGAGAATTCTCTAGAACAAGTGATGTTTACGTTTCAATATTTATGTGGATTATGATCGCAACGATTGCAATAACTGGAATCGGACTGAGTAGAAAAGAGATAGTTAATGATTGGAAAATTTTCTCTGGATTTATACTTTCTATTGTATTACTGGTCTTTAGCCATGCCATGTTGAAGTACTCTGCAATGATTCCTAGAGCAATTGGTGGATTATGCGCTGTTTGGCTTGTTGGATGGTCATTAAGAGGTACTAAGGATGAACCAAATGGTGACGGTTCTTCAATCGACTTGGACAAAATTTTGAACAATCCTTCCTTATGGTTGTCAATTTCAATAATAATTGGATTAGTGTTCTGGTCACTATTGATAGCGGTTGTAAGCAGTCTTTTCTTGTATGCAATTTTGTATTCCATTAATTCAAGTTTTGACAGAATGCATAGCACGGAATCTAAACATCCATCATACGTGCCATGGATTGTAGCCTTGGTGTGTATGACCTTTGGTAGCATAAGGTTGTGGTACGGATTGATTCCTTTCTTTTTCATTTTGATAGGACTTTATTCTAAATATCATAATGAAAAGAAGTCGACTGCTGAGAAGTTACCGATAATTTCTATGTTGATGCTTTCCTTTTTTGCTGTGTTCTTCGTACACCGAAGGATATACGGCGAGCATTACATCCTAGAAGCAGTAGAGACTGGCTGGCCAAATAGTCTTCAAAGCATAATAATTTCATCTCTTTTATTGATTTTAACAGCGGTAATTTCAGTTATTGCTCAGTGTAATGAAGAGCGCAGGAAAAAAGCATTATGGTTCTCAATTTGGCTTACATTTGGCCTATTGGTTTCAGCCCTAGAATCTACGTATGTTGATATATTTGCGCTACTTTCAGTGGCCTGTGTCTTTTCAGTCGGGATTTATTACTACACAAAGCGACCCAATTCTCCTCAATCCACGGAGTATACAATAGCAGCGCTATCTATGCTTGTACTATTGACATGGGGTGCTTGGTCGGTCTTCGCAACTGTACTAATTTTGACCTGTGCTGGGAAAATTTGGAATATTATTCGAATAAACACTGACGCTGTTCTCCAGAATAATACCTCCCAGGCATGGATTGCAATGGGAATCTTCCCATGGATAATCTGGATTTTGTGGTGGACCCTTCTTGGCCAAGTAAATGGGTTACAAACTTGCTTTGAAGGTATCTGTCCTCACCCCAGAGAATTAGATCCAGGGTCCGTGATAGTACGTGGTGGGTATGTAGGTTCAAGACAAGACCCAAATCTATATTGGATGATATTCATGGCTTCAAGCCCAATAATTTTAACATCAATTATGGTTATGAGAAACCTACAAAAAAGCGGACTTAACCTATATCCATATATTATTTTCCAGTCCTTAATCATCCTTGGTTGCTTTAGTGTGATAGGTTTCTCACCTGAATACCCAAGACTTGTATTCAGTTTAACTTGGAACATATTTTTCGCAGCGTTCCAACTGATTAGCGCATCATTTGTACACATTGTTTGGAGGTCGAAATCCCACAATCTCAAATCATCTAGTCTGGCTCAACCCATTGCGAGTGTTTAGTCATACAGATTCGAAATTCTTCACTTTCGAGATTATCGCTCAACCATTTGTGAACGTTATCCCATTCTTGAGAATCGAACCATTCTCTGTCATGGTTTGCGAATTGGCGTACAAATGGAAAAATCGCATCACTGAGGTGAGATGTAGGGATTTCTTTGTCTAAATCAAATATGAACTCTGAGGCTGCTTCTCTATGTTTAATGTGGTCTACATCATCATACCTGTTTGGATATTTGTAGCGATCTAGGTGATATTTGAATTCGTTATCATTACGATTAATCCAACTCTTCTCTGTTTCCGTCAATTCCCATGACTGAACAAATTCCATTATTTCCAGGCTTTCTTCGATTACAGTTCCATTTGGGAGAAGTAAAACTGGGACAGTGCCTTTTGGTGAAATTTCCATCATGTGAGCAGGTCGATCTCTGAGAATTACTTCCCTGTGTTCGACTTCATATCCTGTCCGAACAATCGACATTCTCGCTCTCATTGCATAAGGACATCTTCTGAAGGAGTAGAGGATTGGTAAAGACATGTAACCGGCTCTCGATCAGAATAGGTCATCATCGTCTTCTGCGACATCGAAGAGGTCATCATTTGTGTCTTCTTTAGGAGCAGTTTGTTGTTTTGTGACCTTTTTTGGAGTATCTTCTTTTGCAGCCACTTCTTTGGGCTTTTCTTCCTGTTTTTCGGCGGGAGGCTGTGAGGATGCTAGCGCATCTTTTGCCCTAGCAGCTGCTATTTCTGCTTCTCTTGCAGCCATTTCTTCGGGAGAAATATTAGCCTGAGCAGCCAGTGCTTTTCTTCTATCCTCTCTTGCTTTTCTCTCAAGTTGACGGTGCCTTGCGCGATCTATATTTTGAACCATGTACATAGCATCATGCTCTAATAGTGGAGAATCAGAGATTAAAGTCATATCAAGCCATGCTCCTTCTTCAATTATGAATTCAGCGAGTGGTTCAAAGTTCAAGTCAGATTTTTTAATTTGAGTGTAATGCATTGCGTTACCCATCCTATGCTCCACTCCTGAGAAGTGGCAGTAGAATTCTTTGGTTCCAATAGTTTCTCTTACTTGGTCGAACAATTCACCGTAATCTTCTGAAGTTCTGAGCCTACCGTGTCCTCTTGCATGTATGTGTGCCAGATTAAGCACTGGGATAGTGCCTTCGACATGATTTACAACTTCCAATACCTCTTCTAAGCTACCCCACAATTCTTGGCGACCACTGGTTTCTACTCCAATCTTTGATGCAGTCCCCTCTTTCAACCACGGGAAAACGGGATATAACTCCTCATCATCATTCCATATCTCTCTGATTCTTTGCACAATGCCTTTGAAAACGCTAGCAACCTGTTCATTCGCTGCTTGCCCTCTTCCAGTCTCACCATAATGTCCTGTGTGGAGGGTAACATGTCTTGCGTTTATTGTTTTGGCCGCTTGTAGAGCGGCTTCAACTTTAGCCAGACTTCGATTTCTCTGTAACTTGTCACCTAGCAGTTCGGTGTAATATGGTCCATGAATATTCATTTCAAACCCTGCTTTGTTGGCGAGGACTCCTGCTTGCCAATATTGTTCGAAATGCTGAGGTGCAACCATGCGCACGGTTTGCACTTCCATAGTTTCTAGTCCTAGCGAGATTATATCGTCCATTCCTTCGACGATTGTGCGGCCTTTACATGATAATGGAACTCCCGCTGGACCTAATTTAACCGGCATAACCCCACTCCCCGCAGAACAGGCCGAAGGGCTGCACTATGTTAACCCCTTTCCGTCAAAAGGCTATTTTTGGGGTTAATTGGGAAAGGATTGGTTTCATTTGTGTGAACCCGGCCGGTTGGTTCATGGAGCCACATGTTGAAGCGGCTATCGAGGCCTTTCGCAATGGAAACCCGGTCTGTTTATTTGATGCTGAAAACAGAGAAGGAGAAACTGACCTGCTATTTCCCGGACAATTTGCCAAACCAGCGACCATGAGGCAGTTACGATTCGACTGCGGAGGATTACTATTCCTTGCTATTGGCCATGAGGTCGGAGAGAAATTTTCGCTCCCCTACTTACAAGATCTGCACATGGATGAAAGACTCATGTCCGACCATCCAGTCCTGCGCGAGCTCCAGACCGATGATCTGCAATACGACACAAGATCAGCGTTCACTCTATCCTTAAATCATCGCGACACATTCACAGGTATTACGGACAGAGATAGAGCGCTTACAACCCGAAGATTTGCGGAGTTATACTCAGAGTTGAGCGATGGTGATAATGCGCTGGAGATGTTAGGAAAAGAATTCAGAACTCCCGGGCACATACCGGTATGTAGAGAAGCAGAAGGTGGCTTAAAACGTCGGCAGGGTCACACAGAACTAGCTGTAGGATTAGCTAGACTGTCAGGTATGACACCTGTTGTAATCGGAGCAGAAATGCTACAACCTGAGGGTGATCTTGCACTTCCGGTTTCAGATGCAAGAAAATGGGCTAGCGAGAGAGGAATTCCCTTTTTGACAGGAGAAGAACTGATCAAGGCTTTGAATTTGTAAGAAAGCCCGGAATATGGAGTGGAAGACATGACGCGAGTGATGGCTGTTGGCGTTTTTGATTTACTGCATGCGGGTCATCTGCATTACATGGAACAGGCAAAATCTCTGGGTGATTATTTGGTAGTAGTTGTGGCACATGATGATACTGTTAGAAAGCGAAAACACGAACCGGTAACAGGTCAGGATTTGAGAAGAAGAATGGTGGAAGGTCTGAAGCCGGTTGATGAAGCAGTCATCGGTAACCCACCAAACGTTCCAATCTTCGATATTCTGCCTGCTGTAAAACCAGATATTATTGCCTTAGGTTACGACCAAGAACACGCAGAGGAACGTATTAGAGCATCACTGGACCAGAGAGGGCTTGAAAACATAAAGGTCGTAAGAGTTGAAGGATTATCAGACGATTTAGATGGTACGAGAAAAATAATAGCAAGAATACTAGAAATGTCCTCTTCTCAAAATAATTAGGTGTTTACATGTTTACAGGTATTGTCGCAGGAACCGGCACTATTGCCAAAATCTCTGGGTCTGATGTAATTCGAATAGTCATAGACTTCAACTCTGTATCTACAGATAATCTAGAGAAAGGTGCCTCGGTTTCTATCGATGGTATTTGTCTTACCGTGGTCGAAATAGACTCACCTAAAATCGCATTTGATGTGATACCAGAGACCTTACAAAAAACGACTCTAGGTGAGAAATCTGTTGGGAGTAAAGTTAACCTAGAGAGAGCATTGAAAATGGGTGATGAGCTAGGCGGCCATCTTTTGTCAGGCCATATCTTGGGAACTGGAAAAATCACAAAAAGGAAATCAGGCAATAATCACTTGGATTTAGAAGTTAAATGCCCTGTTACGATTCTAAAATACGTTCAGGAAAAGGGGTATATAGCCATAGATGGTATCTCTCTCACAATTGGAGAAGTTTCCTCCAGTGGTTTCGACTTGCATCTAATTCCTGAAACTATCTCTTTGACAACGATAGGCGACAAAGAGGTAGGCGACACAGTAAACATCGAAATAGATTCTATGACACAAACAATTGTATCAACAGTAGAAAGAATACTGGAGGCCAGAAAATGAATAATATTGCGATAATTTGTGGGAGTTACCACAAAGAACAGATTGAAAGAATGTTATCTTTAGCTAAAGATCAAGCAGAAATTGAAGGACTCAATGTTGCTGATGTTATCTGGGTTCCCGGTGCGATGGAAGTACCGCTTGCATTAGCACGAGTTATCAACAAAGAGAATCTAATTGGTGCTGCTTGCCTGGGCATAATTGAGAAGGGTAAGACTCAGCATGGTCTGGCGATGGGTCAAGCGGTTCTGAAATCTATTATTGAATTACAAATTTCATCAAACAAACCGATTGGTTTGGGAATAATTGGCCCGGGTGCCGAGCCTGAGCATATCGAGCCAAGATTAGAGCCACATGCTAGGGCGTCTATCTCTGCAATATCTTCCATGCTCTAGGTCTCAGAAGTGCGTGATTTTCTCTTTTCAAAATCACGAACCAAATACCAAGTAAAACAAACAGTTGTGGGAACCATAGCCACCAAGTACTCCACCTGACACCGTCGAACATTAGGTCACTCCATGGATGGAAAACAGGAGTCGGGAAAAATTTGAGAGTATGTCCTGGGATATCAATCAGGATATGGAAAAACCACGGCAGTACAAATATACCTGCCATGTAACCTGGTTTTTCATGTCCCTTTGACCTTAGAAAATAGTAAGCACAACCATACAGGAATGCGACGATTGTCAAGGAGTGAGTCCATTGGTATATCTCCCATGCCACTGGCATGTCCGAAGTGACAGTATTGTCGTCCACTCTTTGCCTTGGAATATCATTTGCCATTCTGTAAAAAGAAGCAGGAACAAACGCCAACAAATCTGGAAGAACTCCCATAGGACCGCTTATTTTCCAACTGATTCTCTTTCTTGTGATAGCGATGCTCCACAACCAGTGAGATAAAACGTCCATAGTTCGCCGTGGTAAATCCACTTCATGAATATTGAGAGAAAATGTTCAAGGGGGTTATCGCCTTGGGCAAAAGCATGAGCGGCGAAATACGTAATGTAATCATAATTGGAAGTGGTCCTGCAGGATATACTGCTGGACTTTACACATCCAGAGCAATGCTACACCCACTCATGTTCGCAGGATACATGTCAGGTGGACAATTGATGCTTACCAGTGATGTAGAGAACTTCCCAGGATATCCAGAGGGTATTGGTGGTCCTGAAATGATGATGCATCTAAGAGAGCAAGCCGAGCGGTTTGGCCTTGAAGTTCAAGACAGGAATGTAGAGAATGTAGACCTTTCACAACGCCCATTCAAAGTTTACTCAGAGGGCGAAGAGTTTCTGACTCATTCAATCATAGTATCTACCGGTGCTGAATCTATATGGTTGGGTGCAGAAGGCGAGGAAGAACAAAAAGGCCGAGGAATATCAACATGCGCTACTTGTGACGGTGCTTTCTTCAAGAATGAAGAAATTCTAGTGGTCGGTGGAGGGGATTCTGCCATGGAAGAAGCAACTTTCTTGACCAGGTTTGCATCAAAAGTAACATTGGTCCATCGTAGGGATGTTTTCCGAGCCTCACAGGTAATGTATGATAGAGCAGCGAATCATGAAAAAATAGAAATTCGAACATTTAGACAAGTCAAAAAGTGGTTATCTGACGAATCTGGTCTTACAGGAGCAATATTAGAAGATCCAAGAGACGGCCATACAGAAGAAATCTCAGTTTCAGGGGCCTTTATCGCTATTGGTCATACTCCAATAACAGGATTCTTGGATGGGCAATTAGAAACCGATGATGAAGGATATCTGATTCACAAAGAGCATACAATGACCAGTGTTCCTGGCGTTTTCGCAGCTGGAGACGTCGTAGATACAAGGTACAAACAGGCGATAACTGCAGCAGGACTTGGTTGCCAGGCAGCGATAGACTGTGAGCGCTGGCTTGAAGAAAATGTTCATTGAGGTGACCTGATGGTCGACATCAATCGCCATTCTCGTCATATTTTGTTGCCGCAAGTTGGTGTTGAAGGGCAAGTAAAAATCTCCAAATCACGAGTTCTATGTGTTGGAGCAGGTGGTTTGGGTAGCCCGGTTATTCAGTATTTGGCTGCGGCAGGAATTGGTCACCTAACAGTTGTGGACGATGATGTTGTCGACATATCCAATCTGCAAAGGCAGGTTATTCACAACACTTCAGAAATCGGTAGCCTAAAATCGAAATCCGCCAAAAAGTACGTCAACAATCTGGACCCAAGTGTATCGGTAACCACTCATTGTGTCAGGTTAGACTCATCTAATGCGAAACAGTTGTTTGACAATCATGACATTGTTATAGACGGAACAGATAATATTCCAACAAGATATCTTATTGATAAGACATGCATGGAGCTTGGAATACCATGGATATATGGCTCTGTCTATAGATTTGAAGGCCAAGTTTCGGTGTTCAATTATAACGGCGGTCCGAGGTACATCGACCTATTTCCTGACGCTCCTCCTGAGCATCTAATTCCATCATGTTCTGAAGCAGGAGTTATGGGTGTTTTACCGGGCTTAATCGGTTGTTTACAAGTAAATGAAGCATTGAAAATGATCTTGAATCTTGGCGATGTATTATCTGGTAAGCTCCTCATTTATGACTCACTGAAATCTGAACAGAAAATATTGAAATTTGCTAATCAAGGCAATGAACAGGTTGAAGTGCAAGTCGCTGCCCCACCCGAAACGATGTTTCAACAAATAGCATCCTCCTTGGCAATTGATAAAATGAAAGAGGGCTGGAGCCCTTATTTCATCGATGTAAGGTCTGAGCAGGAAAACAATCAGGCAAAGATTTCCCTAACAGTTGATTTTTGCCCTCATACTGAACTAAATTCTGCATTGGATAGAATTCCCAAAGACTCCGATGTTCTAGTTCACTGCAGGTCAGGAATGAGATCTCAACTTGCTATTATGTATCTAATAGAATCAGGTTATGATGGTTCTAGACTGTATAATTTATCTGACGGAATCATTGGCTGGGCCGAAGTAGATCCTGAAGGCATAATTTAATCCAAAACCATGTAGTAATGGGTCAACCTTCAAATTGTGAACTGAGCACAGTCGCCATGTGCCGAAACTCATCGTAGCCGACGAGAATGAAGGTCGGCGAAATCTTCTCGCCAGTACACTAGAGCGTGCTGGTTTTGATGTAACGAGAGCTGGAACCCTTAGACAAGCAGAGGGTACGGCCCTTGCCACAATGCCAGAGATTGTTTTGTTGGATGCTGAGTGGAAGGCAGGTGATGCAATAGATGCATCGCAGAGATTGATGTCAGACCCTGAATTCGCTTTCAAATGTAGGATTGTTATGTTGTCTCGTAACGTATCAAAAGATTACCTAGTCGCAGCCGCAAGAGCCGGAATTAGTGAAGTCATTTCAAAACCGGTTGATATGAATAAACTTCTTTCTCAATTAGAAAGGCACTCTAAGAAACAATTCGTACCCCCGCCTGCAGATGTTGCTGATGCAGCCGGTAGTGGCGGAGGAGGATCATTTGATGTTTCAATGGTCATGGGTGATGGTCAGTGGGCGCTGCCGATGCTCAAAGGGATTGTTACTCCTGAGAAAATAAATATCGATTTTATTAACGAAATTCTCACTCAATTAGGCGAAGAAGGAATAGAGGTCGAGGAAGAATTGGACCCATCTTTCCTCTCAAATATTCTTAGAGTCGCTCTTAACAACATAGTTTCTGATTTAGATAAATCAGAAGACTCAGAAGGTAAAGACATTGCTACATCGAACATACCTTCTCATAAAAAAAGCCCAACGTTGGGCTCAAGATCCTCTAGCAAGAAATCGGTTGGTAGTACAATGGAAGAAATCCTCCAAAATCAGGCTGATGGAATCGCTCAAGAAATCGAGGATAAAATGGGTGATATATTAGATGAGAAACCTGACATGGTTGCGATTTTGCCAGATGTTGACCAAGTTGTAATCGATCCTGCTGTTCTGAAATTTACAAAATTAGTCGCAGAACAAGCACATGAATTAATGTGGGA
>MDTG01378444.1_pt1 | contig 11893 bp, 7 predicted proteins | sample 811421 | NCBI WGS metagenome assembly MDTG01 (sample SAMN05326645, study PRJNA326480) | marine metagenome | isolation source: seawater | place: Pacific Ocean: South East | collected 2011 | reverse complement strand
ATTAAAAAGTGATTATAATCAATTATTGCAATGCAGATAAAAATACTTACAATGATATTAATGAAAATTGATTCATTTAATGAGAAATTAATATATGTAAATAAAAAAGTTAAGCCACTAATGGACTCTACTAATGGATATTGTAAAGAAATTTTATTTTTGCATTTATGACATTTTCCTAGTAAAACTAAGTATGAAATTATCGGAATATTATAATAAAACGGAATCATTTTTTTACAATTAACACAATGAGACCTTGGATATACAATTGATTCTTGATTAGGCAGCCTGCAGATAACAACATTTAGAAAACTTCCTATCATTGTGCCTATATAAAAATATAATATTTTAATAAGCATAAGGCTTATTGAGCTAATGCTGAGCCAAAATGGAAAATAGGTAAATATGTTACAACTATAACAGCTCCAATTACAACGCCAACGAAAATTATTAAAAGAGGTTCAATAAGTGATGTTAGACGATCAACAATTGCATTAACTTGCTTAGAATAAAAGTCAGATGCTTTGAGAGCTAAATTATCAATTTCACCTGTTTCTTCACCCGTAAGTAAAAGTTGAATCATTATTGGAGGAAATACTCCAGTATTTCTTAAGGATTCTGAAATACTTACTCCATTTTCAATGTTTTCTTTAGCATCAATTAATGCAAGTTCATATACTCTATTATCTACAACTTTAATTAATAAGTCCATTGCATCCATAACAGAAACTCCAGCACTAATTAAAATACCAAAAGTTTTTCCAAATTTACTTAGGATATTTTGTCTAATTAGATTTCCAAATATTGGTAATTTTAAAAGAAATCTATCTTTAGATAATTTTCCTATATCTGTTAAAGTAAAAATCCATACAATAAAAAATGATAATAAAGAAAAAGCAATTACAGTTAAAACATTATTTTGAAGCCATACAGAAATATTAACCATTAAAACTGTGTAATAAGGTAAATCAGCGCCTAACTGGTCGTAAACAGAAGAGAATTTTGGTATTAAAAATGTGAATGTCACAAATAAAATGACAACTAGAAAAATAATTATAAATACAGGATAGTACATTGCTGATTTAACTTTTCTTTGTGTATCTTCGACAGATTCTAAATAAAATGATAATTCTTCAAGAGTCTCTGATAGTTTACCACTTACTTCTCCTGCTCTAACTAACGATATATAAAGGTTATTAAATATCCCTGGGTGTCTCTCCAAAGTATCAGAAAATAAAAGACCTTTTTTGACATTGTCTTCTATTTTTTTAAGAGCATTTTTAAAGCGTTTATTTTTTTCTTCAGCATTTAAAAAGTGTAGTGATTTTTCAATAGTTAAACCAGCAGAAAACATAGTTGCTAACTGTCTTGTAAAAAATACTAATATACTAAGAGGAACTTTATTTTTAAATTTTTCAATTTCTAAGTAAAATCTATTTAAAAATGGTTTTACAAAATCAAATGAGGTATCAGTTTCATTTAATTTAACTACAGTTAATTTTTGATTTTGTAGCTCTTCAATTGCTTCATTGTAGTTCGAAGCCGAGATTTTTCCGGTTTTTCTTGCACCACCTTCAGTCCTAACAATGTAATCAAAATCAGGCATTAGTTATCCTCAACAGTAGCTCTTAAAACTTCCTCGATTGTAGTAACACCATCTTTTATTTTTCCAATTCCTGCATCTCTAAGTGGTGTCATACCATTTTTCATAGCAAGTTTTTTCATATCAATTTGACTTTCATTATCAAAAATCATTTGTCTCATTTCACTATTCACTTCAAGCACTTCATGAATAGCAGTTCTACCTTTATAACCAGTGTTGTGATTTGAGGCTGTTGGTTTACCTTTATAGAATTTAATATTTTTTGCTTGATCTTGAGGAATGCTAACTCGATTAATTTCTTCGCCTGTTGGCTGATAAGATTCTTTAGCGTCTTCATCTATTGTTCTTACTAAGCGTTGAGCCATAATTAAATTTAGGGATGATCCTAATAAGAATGGGGGAATCCCTAGATCTAATAATCTTGCTATAGTAGAAGGTGCATCATTTGCGTGAACTGTACTAAAGACAAGGTGCCCAGTTAAAGAAAATTTAACTGCTATATCAGCCGTTTCTTCATCTCTAATTTCTCCAATTAAAAGTACATCTGGGTCTTGTCTTAGAATTGATCTAAGTGATGAGGCGAAATTTAAACCTATTTTATCATGCATTTGAACTTGATTTATGCCTGGAATTTGGTATTCAACTGGGTCTTCTACAGTTGTTATATTAATCCCTTCACTTTGTATTTCCATTAATGAAGCATATAAGGTTGTAGACTTACCGCTTCCTGTTGGTCCAGAAATAATTACCATACCATATGGTTGATTTATCCATTTTCTGAATGTCTTTAATTTATCATCAGGAAATCCAAGATTTGTTAAAGTAAGCTTTTTACCACCACTTCCTAGTAAACGTAGAACAACTTTTTCTCCATGAACTGTTGGTAAAATTGAAACCCTAACATCTATTTCTTTATCTGTAGTTTTAATTTTCATTCTTCCATCTTGTGGCAATCTATGCTCAGCAATATTTAATTTTGAAAGAATTTTCAATCTTGCAACAATACCATTTAATGAATTAATTGGAGGAGACATGATTTTAATTAGCACTCCATCAACTCTAATCCTTACATTTACATTATCTTTACCAGGTTCAATATGGACGTCCGTAGAACCTTCCTTGATTGCCTCACTTAGTATTAAATTTACAAGTTTTACAAAAGGAGCATCTTCAGCTGAAACTTTTTCAGTCTCTAGATTAAGCTCATCACCATCATCTTCATCACCTCTTATAATACTTATATTTGATATTGCACTTGCAACTTCACCACTTTTTTTAACTTTATCGTAAAGTATTTCTAATGCATTTTCAATTGAGCTTTTCCCAGCAACAAGAATCTCAGGATTTAAATTTGTAAGTTTTTTTATTGAATCTAAAGTTGATAAATCTTCCGGATCTTCCATAGCTATTGCTAAATAACTATCTTTTTTACTTAAAGCTAAAACATTATTTTCTTTTGCAAAATCTTCAGGTATTAAAGATACAATAGATTGATCCACTTTAAGCATTTCTTCTTCTGAAATAGATTTATATCCACATTGCATAGAGAAAGCATTTACTAAATCCTGTTCTTTAATTGCTCCATGTGAAATTAAAATATGACCAATTTTTTCTTGGCTAGTCTTCTGATCATTTAAAGCTTTTTCAAGTTGTTCTTGAGAAATAATTTTCTGGTGTACAAGAATATCTCCAATTTTAGAAAATGAAGGGTTAAAATTTTCCATTTAAATTCTCCTCGTTAAAAATTTATTAAGGTGCTGGGTTTTTTTCTAATCTAATATCAACGCCAGCACTTACTGTTATAAGTGGATTTTGAAGTGTAACAGATAATGTTGAAGTGAAATCTGCAAAAGTTGCATCTCCACCAATAGCTCCACCTCCGCCACCTTCTTCAGGTGTAAGTAATTCAGAATAATGTATGATCCATGAGCATTGACCTGAACTGTTTGTAATACATAATGATTGGTTATCATCCCAACTGGTTCCATTTGGCCCATTTGCATCAGTATCAGGAGTCCATGTCCCAAGATTAGCAACACATTCACTGCAATTATTATCAAAATTTGAATCACTGCATGTTCCAGTATTACCATCTCCATCAGTATCAACTGGATTACAAGCAATCCAATCATAGGTTCTTCCTGTCGCAAGGCCTGGACCATCATAAGTTTCATCTACAACTGAGCCTGGTGCAGATAGGAGAAGGATACCATTATCAACACCATATTGATAAAAGTCAGTTACTGTTGCAGTAACAGTAATTCCTGCACTAGTAGCATCTGTTAAACTTGTATCATTTACCCAATCAGGTTCAACAGCTTCTGATGCTTGTCCCATTGTACCAAAATCCCAGAATACTAAAGATGGAGAAACAGATATAGAACCAGGCTGAAAAGGTAAAACAAGAGGTTCTCCTGAGTGATTGTTTCTACTGTCAATTAAAAGGACCTCTCCATCTTGATCATAAGTCATTGCTTTTATAACTGTCCTAGCAAACATATCAGAGGTTCCATAATAAACACTTGACCATGCAATGCCTGGATAAGATTCATTATTTGGACTCAACATCCCAGTTTTTGCTTCACCAATAATTTGTCCCGATTGCGTAGGGATAACCTCCCAAGTACATAAAGTTCCGCCAACACCATTTCCACATTGATTAAACAATTCATTTTTATAACAATTACAGGCTGATGGAGATGAATCTGGAGTCCCTAAATTATTTGATAATCCTCCAGTGCTTGTGAAATTATCAGCATTGGGAGACTGAACAGGGGGGAGCCCTGCTCTATCGGTTAATAATACATACGATAAGCTATCTCTCATATCTATTACATTAGTAGATGTCTCAACACCCCATTTAGTTGTATCGCTTGGTTCATAGCCACCTTGTAATAGATCAATAAAATCAAAAGGAGGCGCATTATCTTCAATCCATAGATAAACATTTGTAGAATCTGCTACAGGATTTGCCCATTCATCTTCAATTTGAATTGACAGTGGCACTTCATATAGTCCACCTCCAATAGGAGTAATATCAACATAACTGAAGTTGATTTCTCCTGAATGAGGCGAACCCGTTAAAATTGTAACAGGGACAGAATCAAAATCTGAAATTGCAACAGATGTAACTGGAGTGTTTCCATCACAATCATGATCCCATGTTGCACCTGGTGTAATATTTGCACATACAGTTTCAATAGGGGGAGTTAATGAATTGCAATCATCATCTAATGATAATTCATGTAATTCAGCTAAAATTGGCACAGAGCCAGGAGCTGTTCCAGCATTCAATGTTACTGATGCAGTCCCATTGCTAGATTCTACACACCAGTACTCTCCTTGATTATTTTCACTTTCATCATTTAAATATGAACCATTAGGAGCATTGCTTTTTAATTTAAAATAAACTAAATATGGTTCAGATACTAAATTCCCATTACCATCTTTAACTTCTACTTCTATTTCAGTAGATTCAAGACCACCACCACCTTGAACCATGATTTCATTTGGGAATGGCTGAATAATTTCAATGTAAGCAGCATTTGTTGATGTTAGATTAATATAAGCTGTATCAGCTAAGTTATACTGAGGTGAATATGCAATTATCTGAGCCAAACCCACATCATTGCCCATATTAAATGTTGCTGAAGCAATGCCATTAGGCTGGCCACTCAAATCAACTCCAGTGAAAGCAATTGGGTCAATATTTCCAATTTGCTCGAATTGACCAGTTCCTACGCCTTCAGCATCTAAAATCTCTTCTAAACAAGAAAATTGAACAAGTGTGTTTTCATCAACAGGTTGCTCAGAAGAATCTACGAGTGTTGCTGTCATTAAAGATGTAAAAACATCTTGTTGATTCTGATCTCTTGCAGGAAGTTCAACATATTCAGCAGTTAAAGTAAGAGCTTCTTCACATCCAGGACACTCGGGTAAATTTTCAGTTAAATTAAGTTGTAAGTCTGAAGATGCAATTGAAGAGTTATTAGGTATAGTGCTAGTTATATCAACATCAATTGTTTGGTTGTTGAAATTAATATTAGGATAAGTGCAAAAAGTTGTTTTTGCAGTAAAAAATTCATAAGAATATGAAGTATCAAGTTCAGTTATTGCATAGTTAGTTGTTATTAAGCCATAAGCAATATCATTTGAATCTATTGAAAACTGCATTGGAATATTTTCTAATGACATCCCAGAAGCATCTTTTGCAACACCTACAACCTGAGAACAATATGCAGAATCTAATTGTTCAACATTTATTGAAGCAGGAGTTGCATAATTATCTAAGCTAGATGCTAACTCATCAATAAAATTTGTAGTAATTGTGAAATTTTCTTCGAAAAGATTATTGGTTTGATCTTCAGGGTCAACTATAAAAGCTTTAATGTCATCACTTGAACCAATAACAGAATTTGAATAAGTTACATATGCTATTCCTCTATTCTCATCTACTGTTGCCTGCCCATCACCATTCCAATCAATAAACTGATTATTAGTCGTTGTCTGTTCTGAACTACCACCTGTGTCTTCGCCAGAACTCTCATCAGCAGAATCATCAGAGCCTTCTGAAGAATCTGATGATGAAGAACCATCATCGCAGCAAGTATATGCAAGAGCAGTACTTAAAGAGCCATTACTTCGGCTACTACTACCAGTAATAGCAAATTGTACAGGAACACCTTCCATAACAACTCCATTTTCATTTCTAACTACCATTGGTAATGTTCTTTCAATACCTTGGTAAGAACCAGGGTTTTCTACTTGTGGTAAAGCATATGCCGTGACTGAATTAGTAGTTACAGGGAAATAATGAAATTCATTAACATCATATTCAATATTAGAACTATTATTAATTATATATGTTCTATTTAGTGTAAAGGTGTGTGAGTCTCCAGCAGATACATCGATAGAAACATCTACATTATTAGCATTGTCATCAACATCAGCTGGAGTAAGTTGAAAGTAAATAGATGCTACACCATCAGAGTTAGTTAAAACATTAGAACTAGATATACTACCTATTGGCTCAGAGCTTAATTCATTGTCTCTAAGGGTAAATGTTATAGGTACATTTTCAATTGGTGTATTATCACTATCAACAACCTTAGCAGAAATGGTATCTACTAATGCAACGTTAACATTATATTCAAGATTTAATGATTGAACAAACCAAACATCAAGATCTGCTACATTGCTAATATTATTTAAAGATTGGGGTATTAGCGTTGCAGTCTCTTGTCTTGATAATGTTAAATCAATATCATTAGGCCCATCAAATAAACCATCTGCAGGGTCGTCATTATCTATTTGAATAGAAACGGGGTTGCCAGTTTCATCATATACTTCAGCTTTAATTTGTAAAGCAATTGAAGATTGATTTCCAATATTATCTGTATCTATTTCAACAAGCGTTGTAGTTGCTTGGCCAAGCTGATTTGTTAAAACTTGAGAAGATGTTAAAATACCGTAACCAGTACTTTCATTTACAAAATTTACAGGAACATTTTGTATTCCTGCACCACCAGCGTCAAGTACTGTCGCCTCAATTGTTAGATCAGAATTAGTTTGTGTTGATACTTCTTCACCTTCATCTGTACTATTATCTTCAATATCATTATAAATGATAAGTCCTGGACTTAATTCTAATTCAAAAGAACGAATTTCGCTATTTTCAAATGCTGCTGCTTGAGTAATTATTTGAAATGGATTATTATCATTATCTGAAGCACTAGAACAATCTGACTCAGGATTTTCTAAGGATGTTACAATGTTGCCATCACTATCAAGATAGTCGCAGTATAATTTAACACAGCCTGCATAACCAGCATCTTTCCAGTAAACTCTAACAATTCCATCAGCATCTGTTGTAGTCGAGCTATTTTGATACAATGACACTCCTTGAGTACCATCAGATGGCACTGTTTCTAAATAAGGTAGTGGGGGTGTTAAGCTAGCTCCATCATTAATTATCCAGTCAAATGATAAAGTTGCAGCTTCTACGTCTTGCAAGTTTTCTGAACAAGAAGCATTGCTTGAAGATTGTAGTTTGATTTCTAACAAATAATCACCGTCTCCAGGTACAGTAAAATCAGTTACACCATCACCACCAGCAACAAAATGTGTCATGCTCATGCAATAAAAATTATTACTATCTTCAGATGAATTGATTACTTGAGATTCATCATCACAAGATAAACTAAAAAGCATAAAAAATGTTAAAAGTAAATTTGTTCTAATTGTTTTTATCATACCAAAACCTCTCTAAATGTTAAATATTTTTGATGGATTAATCAATTGATTCACCATCATTATTAAGTTCTTCTTTATTCATAGTAGAGCCTTCAAGCTCTCTATGATAATTCTGTTTTGTAATCCCTGAATAATTATCTTGCACAATTGTTGGCCTTACTTGAATTATTAAATCTGTTTTTTTATTCATATCTTGAGTGTGAGTAAACCATCTTTTCCCAATAATGGGTATTCGCCATAATAGAGGGACTTTTACTTCAGTTTTTAATTTTTCATTTGATATAAGTCCTGCGATAACAATAGTTTCTCCATCTTTAACACGTACAGTCGTTTCAGAAATTCGTTTTTTAGTCCATGGATAGCCCTGAGATGTCCAGTCGATTATAGAGCTTACCTCTGGCGTGATTTTAGTTGTTATAAATCCATCTGCGTTAACGTATGGTAGAATTTTTAATTTTATACCAACAGACTCTTTAGCTACCTGAAAATTTGTATTTCCTTCACCTCCACTAGAAGCAAGATAAGGTATCTCATCTACCATTTCAATCATTGCTTCATGACCATTTACTGTAACAACCTGTGAATTTGTTAGAATTTCCGCTCTATTATCCTTTAATAGCATATCTAGAGTAACATCAAAGGCAGTTAGCTGTCTTCCGAATTTATTAATGTTAGTGCTACCTTGCCAGTATTGACCCGGGGGAAGTTCACCTAGAGGAGTCTTGCCGATAATTTTCTGAAGAGTTGATGGATTCCACTCATCTCCTGGGTATAATGAACCCTCTAAATTTGGGTTTCCAGTAAAGTCTGCAATTGGTAATCCTTCAGCAATAATTACAGATGTTTGAGCCAGCTTTTCCCAGTCAAGACCTAATTCTTCAGTTTCATTTAACACCACTTCAATAAGTCTGGCCTCAAGCATAATTTGTGTAGATGGCTCATCAATTTTTTCTACAATTTCCTGAACCTCAGCAATTTTTTTAGGACTAGCACTTACTAGAAGCTTGTTACCTGTTGTATCAATAGAAATATCTTTCTCAGGTATAGTTACATCTTTAAGCATTTCTGCTACATCAACTGCATTAGCATATAATAATGACATTACATGCGGTGTAGCACCAACATCTTCATCTATTTTGGCTTGATTGGCAACTAAGATAGATTTCCCTACAATTTCATAACTTAATCCGGCTGCTCTTATTACTAGATTAACAGCCTGATCTATTGGAACATTATCTAAATGAATAGTTAGCTTATTATCACTTTGAACATTTGGACCTGTAACAATATTATAGCCACTTTCGCTAGCTAAGATAGCTAATAAAGCTGGAAGATGAGTATCCTCAGCGTGAATAGACACAAGAGGAATATCATCATTAGAAGCATACTGATTATTTTCTTCTTGGCCCATTAAGCAGCTAAGTAAAACTCCAATTGTTATGATTAAATATTTTATTGATAAGAAATTATATTTCATTAATTCTCCAAAGTTATTCAAAATTATTGCTTTTTTACTCCTAAGTCAAAGGTAGATATTTTATTATTTTTTTCAAATGTAACTTCCGTTGCTGTAATATTTACAATTACGCCACCAGCAATCGAATCTCCTTTAACCACATTATATGTTTTATCTTTTACACTCATTAATGCCATAGGGGAATCATTCGCTCTATTAATAATTCCTGAGACATAAATGCTTTTTCTTCTTTTGTTAGAACTACCACTAGCAGACATGACCCTCGTTAAATCTACTGGATTTTCTGCCATAATAAACTGAATTGCATCTCTCTCTAAATAAATATTTTCAAGTTTGCTGACCTTGTTTTCTAAATCAATGTCAGTTCCAACCTGCTCATTCTCAAATTTTGATATATTTTTTCTAGTTTCTGAGCTCATATTATATAAATGCCATAGATTCCAAAGTAACGCAATAACACATACTAATATGGCAATATTCCAGAAAAATTTATCTCTTAAATTCATTATATTTTTACCGCTTTATTTATTGATGTTGTATAAATTTTCATTTCAACATTAAAGTCAAGAATGCTTTTTTCATCATTGCTTCTTTTTGCTTTGTCAACGTCATTATTGATAACTAATTCATCAATTAAAATAATTCTATTATTATTTTCTAACTCAACTATAAATTGACCAAGTTTTTCGTAATCACATTTAAATTGCAATTGATATGGGACTTTAGTAATTAAACCTTTTTTTATTTTCTTACCTGGTAAGATTTGATCTAGCTTTATTTCATGTTTTTCAATGATGTCTGTTAAATCTTTAAGAAATGCCATTGAGGCTTCTTTATTAATTTCGCTATTTTTATTTAAAGCTAAATTATTTTCAAAAATAGTATAAACTTTATCTAAACTTCGTGACAAAATTTGAGCAGTAATATAAGTTTCATTGACCGATTTCTGCTTAGCTTCAAGCTCTGTAATTCTTTTAATTTTTGCATCAAACAGTATTGAATGTAATGACATATTTAAGGCAATATAAATAAAACCAATTACTACTAATGCAATATTTCTCCTAAGAATCATTTTTTAAGTCTGGCCTCTACTTTAAATGATAATAGTTCATCAAATCTTGTTTGCTCTTTATCTAAATTATCAAATTTAATGTTTCTAAAGTCTTTATTGAACTCTTCGTTTTGCCCAATACGGTTCATGAAGTCTTCGACAACAGTAAATTCTTTTACTCCTGATTCCATGCTTGAAACAGCAGATATACTTAAGCTATTTTTACTGAAATCTAATTTAGTAATAGACATATCTTCAGGAGTTATTTTTGATAAAGCAATTAATTTTTTTGACCATAGAATTCGTTTTGTTTCAATTTTATAGAGATTATTGATTTCTTTTTTTGATAAATTAATTTTACCTTTATTTTTCAGCTTTCTTGTTTCAGCTTCAATATTGCTTATAGTCAATTCTCTTTTATCAATTACATTATTAAGTCTCGTATTTATAACAACAAACCAAATGATAGTAACTAAAAATAAACCACAAATAGCACCAAAAATTGTCCAGCGGCTTTTTTCCTCTTTCAGGGAATCAATTTGAGCTTTGCTGACGGTTTGATTTAAATTGATTTTAATTAAATTCATTTTTCAAATCCTCTTAATGCTAAGCCTAATGCTAATGCGAATTGATTGGGATTCTCAATTGAAGAGTCAGTTTTAATATTATTAAACGCATTAAAATCTTTAATAGTTACATTTAAGTTAGAAGCAATAAAATCACTTAGACCTGGTAAGTTTGCACAGCCACCAGTTAAAAAGAATGAATTGAAAAAAGATTGATTATTATTTTTCATGTAAAACCTTAGAGTCTTTCTTACTTCCTCAATAAAGTCATTAAATATTGTTCTTTGCTCTATTGAAATTCCACTATCTGTTTCTTCACTTACATTTTCTTTATCAAAAGCATTAATCCCTAAGTCATTTTTTTTAGTGTCTGCACTTTGATAATCTAGGTTGAATTCTTGCATTAGGGCTTTATTGATTTGATGCCCCGCAATCTCTATTTCCCTTGAAAAATAGCTTGAATTTTTTCCCCAAACCACTAGAGTAGTTGAAGTATGTCCAATATCTAAAAGAACATCAGCACCATTTTCAGGAAGCTCATTTGAAAATTGATAAAGATTGGAAATTCCTATAGGATCACAATCAAAAATTCCAGGTTTTAGGCCAGCATTCTTAACAATTTCAGCGTGATCTTTAATTTTATTTTTTGTTGTTGTTGCTAAAATGACGTTAATTTTATCAAGCTCACTAGGGCTATTGCCAAGATGAAAATAATCTATAATTGCCTCAGTCCCATCTAGAGGGACATGTTTTTTTGCTTCAAGTTCTAAGGAAACTAACAGCTCGTTATCTGGCATGTCAAGAGTAGTGATTTGTCTTATGTCAGTTGATTTCCCCGATAGAGAAGACACTATATTTTTAATTTTTTTAGGCTTGATATTCATTTTAGCTAGCAAATCTTGTAGACAAGCTGATACTTGAGACTTAGATAAGTTGTCTAAATT